>Ga0114932_10004586_pt1 | contig 12816 bp, 18 predicted proteins | sample 2SBtaG_2_FD_87286 | JGI IMG/M metagenome (GOLD analysis project Ga0114932, IMG submission 87286) | Deep subsurface microbial communities from Kolumbo volcano to uncover new lineages of life (NeLLi) - 2SBTROV12_ACTIVE470 metaG | ecosystem: Environmental > Aquatic > Marine > Volcanic ...
AATATTTGTATCAAAGACTTCCTCAGTCCCAACAATTTTCCCAGTGAATTCTATCTCAATAAAGTCATTTTTTGAAATCTTCATAGACCTTTTGAGAAAATAGGCTTTTTAAGATTAGTGTTTTATCATCCCCAAAGTTTTATAAACAAACTTTTTTTCAAACTATTATATTAAGATGGTATCAAAAGTTATTGAAGCAACTGAAATGCGTGTTGGAACTTATTTAATATTAGATAGCGTAGCACATCAAGTCAAAAAGATGGATATTTCTAAAACAGGAAAACATGGGCACGCAAAAGTTAGATTTGAAGCAACCTCTATAATGACTGGAAAAAAGAAAGTGAATGTAGTTCCAGGACATGACAAATTCGAAGTTCCCATGATTGACAAAAGACAGGCACAGGTTCTATCAATTGAAGACAACACAGCAAGCCTGATGGATAGTGAGAGTTTTGAAAACTTAGATTTACCAATTTCTGAGGAACTCCAGGCAACAGTCACCGACGGAGTAACTGTAGAATATTGGGATGTCGAAGGAGATAAACTGATAAAAAAGGTAATGTAATCTATGGCAACAAAAATTCCAGCAGCACAAAACAGACTTTACAAGAATGCATTCGTATGCAAGGTTTGCAAACACAAGATGAAATTAGAACCACAGAAAATTCTAACAGGAAAGGCAAGATGCAGAAAATGCGGAGGAGCCGACTTCCGACCGGTCCGTAAGAAATAATCCAAAATTATTCTAAGAAGCACTCCTAAGAAAATTACTTTAAACTCCCACCCAAGATTTATAAACCAAAAACAACTTCATAAAAGATGGCGAGCTTCTGGATATACGATGTAACTTTTTTAATTCTATTTACAATTTTCATAGTTTGGTTTCTTAAAAGGAGAAAAAATGAATTAAGCAAGGAAGGAATTATCTTTCTGTGGAGAACTCAGGCAGGAATAAAAGCAATCAATAGCTTCGCAAAAAAATTCTCTAAAATTCTACATTCAATAAAATATTTTGTCATAGGGCTGGGATTTGTTTTAATGACAGCAATGCTTTGGATGCTTGGACAAACCCTTTCTATATATATAAAACATCCAGAAATAACTGAAACTATCAAAGCACCTCCAATCGCTCCACTAATCCCCTACTTCCCAAAACTTTTCGGAATGAGCGAAATCTTCCCACCATTTTATTTCACATACTTTCTAGTAGCTCTTGCAATTGTCGCTGTCGTCCATGAATTCAGCCACGGAATTTATATGAAATTATTCAAAATAAAAATAAAATCTACAGGGCTAGTTTTTCTAGGCCCAATCCTTGGAGCATTCGTAGAACAAGGAGAAAAAAGTTTTGCATCAAAGAAAAAATCTGAACAGATGACTGTTCTAGCAGCAGGAGTTTTTGCAAACACATTATTTGCATTAATCTTCTACGGACTATACGTTCTATTTTTCTTCACATCATTTACTGCATCAGGATACATCTTCACAAGTTACGGAATGGCCCAAGTTCCATTTGAAAATGTCACGGGATACGAAGAGGCAGGAGATTTAACAAAAGTTTTAGTCGGAGACCAAACATTCTATCTGGATGAAAACTTAGCACAACAATTAGAAATAGAAAATATAGAACGTCTAATAGTTTATCCAGAATCTCCAGCAGTCATAGCCCAGATGAGAGGGGCAATCATCCTCGGAGACAATGTAAAAATCAATAATCAAGAAGGCTTAAGAGAGTTTCTTCAAACAAAAAATCCCGGAGACATGGTCAACTTCAAAACAGAAACAAGTGAAGGATTCAATGAATACCAAGTAAAATTAGCAGAACATCCGACAATAGAAGGAAAAGCATACCTTGGTGTAGGACATTCAGACCCCCAACCTAGGGGAGCTATACAAAAATTCTTAAGAAAATTCATGTCATTTAGAGAAAATTCCACCTACTACAAACCTACTTGGGATGGAGACTTTGTCTACTTTATATACCATTTCTTATGGTGGGTGATGATAATTAATTTATTAGTCGCACTATTCAATATGCTCCCTCTTGGAATGCTTGATGGAGGAAGGTTCTTCTACCTAGCAATATGGGGAGCAACCGGCTCAGAAAAATTCGCGAGAAAATCCTTCAAGGCAATGGGTTGGGCAATACTTGGAATCTTTATTCTATTGATGGTTTATTGGTTTTTAGGAATCATTTAATTTCAACAAAAAACTAACTAAAAATTATTCCGTAGAAAAATTATGATACATTCTTAAGTAATCAAAACTTTCAAAAACTTCTTTTGGAACATTTCCTGCCATCTCCACCCTAATTTTTTCTAAGTCATCTCTGCTAAGGGTGCCTATCGTAGGAGTAATGACCCTTAGTGGATTAAAACCATCCCAAGAATTATCTAATCTAAAACCATTCTTTTCAAGTCCAGCAACATAATCTAAATCTCTAGTCATTTCAGGACTAAAATTCCCTCTAGAATTAGAATTTAAAATCTCAGTTGCATAGTTTTCTCCAACCATCTTATAACATCACAACGCCATCCTTAGTAAGAGCGGTAAATCTAACACCAACAGGCAAAGAAAGCAAAGCAGATTGCAATGCCATATGTTCTTTCCCATTTCCAGAAGCAATAGAGAGTGCCACCTCAAGACCTCCAAACCTACCTTTCAATTTTTTCTCTAAATCTTTCTTCAAAGCAATCAAAGGTTTATCGGGGTCAAACTCAACAAAATCAAACGGCACTCCAGAAACTGTAAAATCTTTAGCAAAAGAAGTTCCAACCACAACTATCTTCTCCCATTCCCCTTTCTGCATCAATCCAGAAACCTGCCCCCAAGTTCCCTTCCCTGTAGATAACAATGCAACTAGTTCCATCAAGATAAACTGAGACAGGGTTATTTAAGGATTATTGTGTTTGGATAATGCAAATTTTTCTAGAAGCGAATACTTTTAAAATTAGGTTTTCATTGAAGAAATATGGTTTTAAAAAAGAAATGGGTGATCAAACCTCAAGAAATAAGGATCGAGAAAATGGGAGAAGCCCATATAGATGCACTAGAAGGTTTTTGTTCTTATGAGGGAGAACTAGAGGATTTTTTAAAAGAGGACGCCCTAGCTCAACAAAAGCAACATATTTCGGTAACCTATCTTTGGTTTAAAAGAAAGACTCATGAGCTTATAGGGTATATCACTCTATGTCCAGATTGTGTTAAAACTAAGAATCTTAAGGAAGGTCTCGCAAAAAAGATTCGCGATAAAGGTATTTCTTATAAATCTCTTCCGACATTAAAAATAGGAAGACTATGCGTATCGGATACATTCTTAAGAAAAGGTGTTGGAACTCTAATGATTCAATTTGCAGTACACAAAGCAATAGATATGAATTTTAATGTAGGGTGTAGATTTCTATATCTTGATGCAAAAAGAAATAAAGACAACTCTCGAGATGTAATCCACTTCTATAAAAAAATTGGTTTTGAGTTATACAAAAATAGAAATGGAAGGGAGACTCCGATGTATTTAGACCTTGTACCTTTTATAAAAATGAGAGAATCAACAAACAACCAATAATTTCATGTTTTCTTCCATTTCCTTAGAAAATTTTCTTTCTCCAGAAGTAACTCTAGATTTCTCTGCCTTTAACATTCTTTCCACAAATTTATTCGCTTCTTCCCCTACTAATGTTGGGGTAGACCTAATAGGTTTTGCCATAATCTAAATCTCCAAATTCACTATTTAAACTTTTATGGTGTGAAAGGGCATATAATGCAGAACAATAAGACATTTTCATCACCTCCATAGAAGATTCATGAAAACTTCCTATTTAAACTTTATTAAAATCCTCAAGGATTAAAATGTGAGTCTTATGAGATGGCTTGTCTCAAATTAAAAATTCCAATAAGTAGTCCGAATTAATTGAGTTAAATTCTACTTCTTAGAATAAATTAGATATTCAATTCCTACTGTAGATAAAATTACTAAAATCATCCATGATTGTTCTAACCAGTGCATTCTGGCACTAAGTCCTGCCGACTGACTAATTAATCCATAAACATTAACCCCAAAAAAATAAATAAATATAAGTTGGACGATAGCAAAAACCCAAAACCAAAGATTTCCTTTACCCATTTAATCATTAAAGGAATATATTTTAAAAATCTTTCTACTCGCCAAACAAAACCCCACAATAACGCTATCAAACCCCCCCCCCTCATGCACGAAACACTTAAGGCCTTGCCAAAGTGTTGAGCCCTCCCCAAAATCCCCATAATAACATTTATAAACCATTTCTCCTCAAAATCTATACTACAGAAGTTGTAGAAGACTGAACCTCCAAGTCGACAAACAAAATGACTTCTGTATAATATAACATGGAAATTCCAAAAGCTTTAGAAGAACTAAGAAAGGAAAAGAAAAGAAAGTTTATACAGACTTTAGACATAATTGTAAATCTGAAAAATTTCGACGTGAGAAAAGAAGCACTTAACACTTTCGTAAATGTGCCTCATTCAAACGAAAAAAAAATTGGAGCATTCTTAACCAAACATTCAGATGTAATAGATACAATCACAGAAGAAGATTTTGTAAAATACAAAGAAGCAAAGGATATGAAGAAGTTAGCAAAGAAATACGATGCATTCATTGCAGTTGCTCCAATGATGGCAAAAATTGCTACAAAATTCGGAAGAGTCTTCGGACCAATGGGAAAAATGCCAAGCCCACAAGCAGGGATAATTCCACAAGAGTCAGACGAACAAATAAAAGCAATGCTCGAAAAAATGGTCAAGGTAATAAGAGTCAGAAACAAAGAAATGGCAATCAAACTCGCCATCGGAAAAGAAAACATGGAGGATAAAGAGCTTCAGGAAAATATAGAAAAGGTTCTAAAGGAATTAGAAGGAAAATTACCTAGAGGAAAAGACAATATAAAAGAAGTTCTAATCAAATTCACAATGACAAAGCCAGTCAAGATTATTGAAAACATAGTCGGAGGATCAAAGTAAAATGACAGGCAAAAAAGAAACTCATGTGAGTGAGGCTAAGAAGCAAAAAGTTAAAGAATTAGCAGAAAATATGAAGAAGAAAACCGTTATGATTATTTCTATCAAAGGTTTGCCTTCCGCACAGTTCCAAGACATTAAGAAGAAATTAAGAAGCAAAGCAAAAGTCCAGGTTGCAAAAAAATCCTTAGTAGATTTCGCATTAGACCATTCAGGAATAAAAGAGCTACACGGATTAGTCCAATATGTAGAAGATAGCACAGCAATCCTCTTCTCTGACCACGACGCATTCGAAATTTCTGGAATCCTTGCAGATGAAAAGAGCCCAGCAAAAGCAAAAGCAGGGCAAATCGCACCAAATGATATTGAAGTTAAAGCAGGACCAACAGAATTATTGCCAGGTCCAGATATTTCTGCATTAAGCGCAGTAGGTTTAGCACCAAAAGTTGAAGACGGAAAAATTGCAGTCATGCAAGATAAGGTCATCGCAAAAGAAGGAGCTACAATCACTCCAGAATTAGCGTCCATCATGGCAAAGCTAGACATCATCCCCTTTGCGGCAGGAGTAGAACCAGTCGCAGCCTATATGGAAGGAAAAGTTTATGGAGATATTAAGATAGACAAGCAAGCAGTTCTAACAAGTTTAGAAGACAGCTTTGGAAGAGCACTACCTTTCGCAGTAGAAATTTCATACCCAACAAATCAAACAATAGATTATATAATTGGAAAAGCCGGAATTGAAGAAAAGGCAATTGAAGCATTAATCGGTGAAGAAGCTCCTTTCGCACCAGAAGAAGAACAAGCCACAGAAGAAGAAAAACCAACAGAAGAAGAAAAAGCCGAAGATAAACCAGAAGAAAAGAAAGAAGAAGCCGAGCAAGCTGATGACACAAACGAAGAAATTAATAAAAGCGACGAAGTCGCAAAAGAAGATAACACTAGTGAAACTAGTGCAAATAATACTGAAGAAACTAAACCAGAAGGCGAACCTTCTTCAGAATAAAACAAAATGGAATACATATATGCAGCACTATTGCTTCACAAGACCGGCCAAGAAGTTAGCGAGGACAACTTGAAAAAAGTAGTCTCAGCCACCGGAGCCGAAGTTGATGAATCAAAAGTGAAGGTACTTGTAGCTTCCCTTAAGGGCGTCGATATCGACGAAAAGCTAGCAAACGCATCCATTGCAGCGACACCAGCAGCAGGCGGAGCAGACGCGAGCGCAGGAGCAGAAGCACCTAAAGAAGAAAAGAAGAAAGAAGAACCAAAAGCCGAAGCGGCTGAAGGTTTGGCTTCATTATTCGGATAATCTTAAAACTAAGATTTAGAATAGCGATGCCAAGTCTGGCTTTGCTACTCAAGGAAGGATGAAGCCGCATCTAGCGGTCGCGTTCTTTAAGAATATGAAGCTTTAGTTAGGTTTGTGAATAAATAATAAAAATCTCAACTCTCTTTATGAACAAACCAAACACCCAAAACCGCTCCAATAAAATTAAACACTAAATCTAAAGCCGTATTATAATATCCTCCAACCGCATCCGCAGCATCTGCAAAGACAACCATTCCAAATTCAATTATTTCATTCAATACTCCAAATCCTATGGCTGCAAGAATAGAAAAGAAAATCAACGATTTATTATGCCCTTTCTGAAAATGCTTCTTCATCATAAAATAAACAATAATCGAAATCACAAAATAAGTATATGCATGAATTAATTGGTCATATTTTAAAATAAAGAAAGGACTCCCAACTAAATCAATTAAAATTAAATCATAAAGCCTTGTACCCCCAATATGAACCGCACCTCCAAGAAAATGCGTGAAAATCCAAATCGAGAAAAGCCATATAGAATAATTCGGAAGATTATAATATTTATCTGCCTTAAGCAAAACATAATACAAAAGCCCAACAACAATCCCATAAACTAAAAACTCATAATTTCCTAAATTAATATTATACAAGACCATCCCCAAGATAAAAAGGTAAGTCAACCGAACAATATTCCTCAACTCTTTTTTCATAAAATATCCAACCCAATCAACTTTAAAAACCTATTTTTCTCTTGGAATATATTGCCCACATCGCATAATGGTAGTGCACCGGTCTTGAACACCGGGCCTTATGGCATCCCGGTTCGATTCCGGGTGTGGGCGTTCCAAACTCTTTTAAACACTTTCCCCTATCAAACATAATGAAAAACATCCTAAAAAATAAACCAGTCGCAATCTTTTTAATAGCAGTTTTACTTGTTTTGTTTACAATATTTGTAATGAACATGGTAGATAATATTGGGGATAATCTTGATAATGAAGTATTAATAAAAACTTCAATGGGAGATATTACTGTTGAACTAAATCCTCAAAAGGCTCCAATAACTGTTGAGAATTTTTTATCTTATGTAGACTCCAGCTTCTATGAAAACTTGGTTTTCCATAGGGTAATGGACGGATTCATGATTCAAGGGGGAGGGTTCGAAATATCTGGGGAGCAAAAAAAGACTGATGCTCCAATTAAACTTGAATCTAATAATGGATTAAGTAATAGTGAATATACTATCGCGATGGCGAGAACCACTTTACTAGATTCTGCGACATCGCAATTTTTTATTAACGTGGAAAATAATTTTCCATTAGATTACTCTAATGTCAACCCAGGATATGCAGTCTTTGGGAAAGTTACGAAGGGGCAGGAAGTTGTTGATAAAATTAAAGTTGTAGAAACGACAACAAAGAACAATATGAAAAATTGGCCTGTTGAAGAGATTATTATTTATTCTATAAAGAGGGCCTGATTCTACCATGCCCAACATTTAAAAAATACTATTCTTTATTAAAAAATGGTAGAGAACATTTCACCAAACATGGAAAACACAAAAGTAAAACTTGAAACTAATCAAGGAGACATAGTAATAGAATTATATTCTGATATGCCAGTCACTGCAGGAAACTTTGAAAAGTTAGTAAAAGAAGGATTCTACGACGGCATAATCTTTCACAGAATAATTCCAAACTTTATGATTCAAGGAGGAGACCCAACGGGAACAGGAATGGGAGGTCCAGGATACAAAATCCAAGATGAATTTGTTCCAGGACATTCAAACACAAGGGGAACTCTCTCAATGGCGAACGCAGGACCAAATTCTGGAGGGAGCCAATTTTTCATAAATCTTGTAGACAATTCCTTCTTAGATTATGACAAAGAACCTGCCCAAAGTAAGCATCCAGTTTTCGGAGAAGTTACAGAAGGAATGGACATTATCGATAAAATCGCAGCAGTAGAGACAGGAGCCCAAGACAAACCTTTAGAAGACGTCAAAATAATCAAAGCAACAATTATCTAATTTTAATCGGCACAAAATCTCGAATATACTTCACAGCTTCCCTCATCTTTTTCCGGCTTTCACTATAAAGCGTCATAATAACTTCCCCTTTAGAAACCTTTCCTAAATGCCTATGTAAATAAACTCCTGCACCAATAGTCTCAGGTGTCCCAAGAACTCTACAAAGCCCATTAATGCCTTTATTACCTATCTCAACAATCCGCCCAGACCTCTTTGCCTTTATTTTTTTACTAAACTTCGCTAGTTTCAATTCTTCAATTCTCTCTTCAATGTTCTTCTTTCCATTTTGAGCATTCACAATTTCTCTAAACTTCTCATAAGCTTTTCCAGAAGTCAAAATTTCTTCAGCCCTTTTCATAGAGTTTTTAATTCCACAAAGTTTCATCAACTCGGCAGAAAGATGTAAGGATTTCTCCATTAAATCTTTTGGAGCATCTTTTTCATTTTTCAAAACTTTCAAAATATCTCGCATTTCTAAAACTGGTCCAATCCCTTTCCCTACAGGCTGAGAGCCCTTAGTATAAACGACCTTTATTTTCATCCTAAATTTTCTAGCAAGATATTTAAATTTATTTCCGAGCCTTTTAGCAGCAACTAATGATTTAACTTTCGCACCAGAACCATAGGGAATATCAATAATTATATATTTAGAACCGGCAGAAATTTTCTTGGACATAATTGAAGCTAAAAGTTGGGGCTCAACATCTAAATTTAACAATCTTTCAACCCTAATAATTTTATCATCTGAAGGTGCAAGTCCAAGGGAGCCTCCCCATGCAAGACAGGCCCCGGTTTTTCGAACAATTTTTTTAATCTTCTCTAAAGACAACTCAACATTAGAAATAGTCTCAACAACATCTGCAGTTCCAGAAGCAGAAGTAATAGCTCTAGAAGAAGTCTTTGGAAGTGTCAAACCAGCAGAAGCACAAATAGCCACAATAATAGGCGTCGTCCGATTCCCCGCAATTCCTCCAATACAATGCTTATCTGCAATATATCTTCCCTTAAATTTAAGTCTAGCTCCAGTTTTCACCATAGCCTTAGTCAATCCAACAATCTCTTCCATAGACATCCCATTAAGTTTTTCAGCAGCCGCAAAATAAGCAATTTCCGCCTCAGTTAGATTATTATGAACAATCTCAGAAATCAAGAGTCTCAATTCTTCCCCAGTCAATTTTTCCCCTTGCAATTTTTTCTTAATCAAATGGGTTGCATCAGACATTGAAGAGCCACTAACTTCCACATAAGATTTATTTTTTAATCCAAGAACATTTGATAATTCCTTAGATAACCCAATCTCATTATTCTTAACAATCTTTGGAAAAATATCAACAACGGCATAAACCTTTCGGGGACCAGTAATCACAATCCTGTCATCAACAAAAACATTCATTTTCTTAGAAGTTACCTCGTTAAGGATAGCTACAGGTCTTCCAGCTAACCAATCAAGATTTTTAATTTTTAATTTCATTTCTCTCTACCTCCTATTTTCTAAACAAATCATCCAATCTACCTTCTCGGTAAAATTCAAGAATAATTAAACAGTATGCTAAAATCAAAGGGCCTAAAACTAACCCTGCGATTCCAAAGAAATAGAATCCTCCAATTGTTCCAATGACACTAAGGGCTAGAGGAAGGTTAGACCTCTTAGATAACATGTAGGGACGAACAAGATTGTCAATGGTAGAAACAAAAATCCCTCCATAAAGTAACATAAAGATTCCTTCAAAAGAATTACCAAGCATAATTTGAGAGATACCCACAGGAAGCCAAACAATCCATGAACCAAGAATTGGGATAATAGAAACCAATCCGGCGATAAAGGTTAAAACAAAAGCCTTAGGGATTCCTAAGAAGAATAATCCTGCACCAACTGCTAGACCTTGCAAGATTCCTATAAGGACCTGTCCAAAGACTATAGCATTTGTAATCCCTCTGAACTCTTTTAAAAATTTTGATTCTGTGGCTCGTGAAAACGGGGAAAGAGAACTAATATAATCTGTAAGTTTTTCAGAATCACGAATCGCAAAGAAGAATGTAAAGAAAAACACTGCAAGCTTCAATAACAATGAAGGCAAATTAATTACCAAGTTTGTAAATTGACCAAGGAAAGTAGAAAAGGTACTTCCAATTATATTATCTAAATTAACAGCTACCTTTAAGGCAAGTTCAGGGTCAAGGAATTCACTAAGCATCCCATTAAAGTTATAATTTTGTAAGAAAACATAAGTTTCAAAAGTTTCCCTAACGAGAATAGGGGCAAAATAAAATATTGGAAGGGCTACTAAGACCATAAGGATTATAATCAATGTCGTTGCAGAAAGGTTTTTACTAGTCAATGCTTTTTGAAACCTTTTATACACAGGACTAAACATATAAGCAAACAATAAACCAAATGCAATAGGTAGGAGAATATCTCGAAGCACAAGGAACCCTAAGATAAACAATCCAATCAACATAAGGACGACTAATCCCCTCTTTACAATCTTATTGTTCTGCATAATACTCTATATTTTCATAATTTATAAACCTACTCAAATCCGTAGAAAAGATTTATAAACAGATTTTGTATTTCTACAAGAATGGTTATGAAAAAGATTTTTGACGGAGACTTTGATGATGAAGTACATTCAGATTTTTTAAAATTTGGAAGGGGAGAATACAAAGACAAATATTTGCTTGAGGGAAAAAGGCAAGCAAGTAAATGGGCAATAAAAACTGGAGCAGAATTCGTAAATTTTTTAGTAAAAGAATCTCTTGAAAAAGTAGGAGGAGACTTAGCAATAAAAGGAATTATAGTATCTACTACAGACCTCTCAGAAGAAATAGATTTTGATATTGTAAAAAAAGGAAACTTTCAAGGAATAAGAAAACTCACCATAAACACGACAATAAACCCTTCAAAGATTTTAGAATTAATGGAGAATCATCCAAAAGCCTTTTTTGCCTTAAGTTTTAGCGGAGACGATTTCGCACTTAAAGTAAAAGCAAAAGCCCCAAAGAGTGGAAAGCCAGGGAAGGAATCTGAAGACGGACCAAAAGTAGATTTCTGTTCACTAAAAACCACAAACAAAGAACTAGTTGACGAATTATTTTTCGGCATCGGAGATTTTAAAGAAGTAAAAGTAACACACCAAATCAATGTTGAGGGAATCGTCTACCCGGAAAATATTGATGATTTAAAACCGGCAGAAATTAGAAGTATGAGCAAAAGAAAAGGAACCCTCATCAGAAAAGTTGTAGCCGATGGAAAAGAAACGGTGACTGAAGCTAAGTTTGTTGCTTAATCAAACCACTCCAACTTCTCACCCCTAGGCAATTGCTTAATTTCATATTCCGCCTTACAAGCATCCGACCGAGACTCACATTCTTTACAAGCCAACAATTTCCCAAAACCTTTATGTCTAACATATTTACTCCCATCTCCAGAAGCATGAACCTCCATCCTCTTATCAATATCATTAGTCACCCCAGTATAAAACGAACCATCCTTACATTCAAGAATATAAACATACCAAGACTTCTCCACCATTATCATCAATAATTCAACCCTTTCCGTCCAGCGCAAGTAGCACATATAAGGGCAGTATCTTTTAGTGACATGAAATACCTATTTCCTTCTTCAAGAGTATCACTAAATTTCTCCCAACCCTTTTCAATAGTGAGTTTCCCCTTTACAACTTCTTCAGGAACCTTCTCTGCCTTCTCCAATAAATCTGCCCTCTTCTTCCACATTTTGTGATGATACAAATTCGGCTTAGCAGTTTTAGATATTTTCTTCGAACAAACAAAACATTCTTTTTGAGTCATCAAAAGTTCTTGCTCACGAACTGCCCACTTTAATTGAAAATCAGCGTCCTGAATCAAATGTTTATAATTTCCAACCCCTCCAAACCGATTAAACTTCATAGAAATCTCTTCCTCTGGCTCATCCTTATTCCGAACCTTTATTTCTCCAATCCTTTTACTATACCTCCAAACAGGATATTTCCGCTCCTTCCGAGGCGTGATAGAAACCTTCCCAATACGATAACCACGACCACCAGTCTTAATCTTTCCAATCTTCAAATCTTTTTTTCTGGCAACAGCCCGAGCCTTTTTCTCAGTAGTCTTTCTCAATGTAGTCTTCGCTCTCCGAGAAACATAGCCTTTCTCTCCAGGAAGTAAACTTGGTGTTTTGATTGCCATACTAAAAAAAGAAAAAGTGGGTTTATATAATTTGAGTTGGGATGGATTTGTTTAAAACAATATAAGAAATGATTTTGGGCTCAACACTTTGACAGGGTCTTAAGTGTTTCGTGCGGGGATGGGAGTTTGTGAAGGGTGTTCGGAATAGCAATAATTTTATATAATCTCTTCTCAACGGAAGATTATGGAGTCTATTAATGGCATCGAAAAGTTTATTGCTCTGACTGCCGGAGGTGTGGGAGCGGTGGGGCTAGGAATAGCGCTTGCAGGCAATTATCTTCTTCTAGGAATA
>Ga0114932_10004588_pt1 | contig 12811 bp, 20 predicted proteins | sample 2SBtaG_2_FD_87286 | JGI IMG/M metagenome (GOLD analysis project Ga0114932, IMG submission 87286) | Deep subsurface microbial communities from Kolumbo volcano to uncover new lineages of life (NeLLi) - 2SBTROV12_ACTIVE470 metaG | ecosystem: Environmental > Aquatic > Marine > Volcanic ...
ATGTTGGGCCAGATGGCTGGAGAGGTAAACCTGTTGATAAGAAACAAGGATCGGCAGGAAAACTTAAAATTTTAGTAGAATTAGAAAAAGAGATTATTTCTACAACCACTCATTGTAAAATGTTATATAAAGAGTTGTTAGAACAAGGGGTAGCTCCTGAACAAGCTAGAATGATTCTTCCTTTATCTATGTATACAGAGTGGTATTGGACAGGCTCATTAGCTGCTTTTGCCAGGATATGTAATTTACGAATGGAGCCCGATGCTCAGGAAGAAACACAGGAAATTGCTCAACAGATATCTGTTGAGTGTGCTACAAAATTCCCAATAAGTTGGAAGTATTTAGCCCATTATAAGCAAGAAGAGGTTTAATTTAAGAATATGTTTATAGCATTAACACCAAAAAGAGCTTTAGAAAAAAATGAAAAAGGAAAATTTTTAGTTCCGATCAGCATTGATGTAGGAGAAGTACATTCCTTTTATATTCCAATGTATGATACCTTTGAGGAAGCCTTTAAACTTTTTCCGAATAGTATTATTTTAGAGTTACCTATTACTGCAGAAGATACGTCTGAACTTCAAATCTATGTTGCAGGAGTTACGACTACCGTAGAAGAAGAATTAGATATTAACGATGAGTACCCAAAAGTAGAAGAAGACGATATTACAGTTGAACAATTATCATATTTAGGACGAGAAGACAGTGTATATAATGAGGACATAAATCTGTTTCGGGCAACTGAAGAAGATTTAGTAAAGTCAAAAACATGGGGTGAAGCCATCTATGCAGGAGATAGTGCGCAAGAACCTGATGGAGTTATTCCACCCCCTTATAATGTAAAAGACTGGGATAAGTATGGACATTTATTACTTCCTGGGGAAATGGTAGTAGTTACGGAAAAGATTCATGGAGTCCAAGCCCGTTTCAGTATGTATGATGGACAACAATACTGCGGTTCTCATAACCAGTGGAATTCGGAAGATTCTGAAAATGTGTGGTGGCGTTGTTTAGCTGAAAATAGTTGGATTACTACTTTTTGTCAGTTACGACCTAATTTAATTCTTTATGGCGAAATTTTCGGTTCCATTACTAATATTCAGTATGGAGCACAAGATGATGAAATTTTCTTCCGGGCTTTTGACATATTTGATAAGGATACCGATACGTGGATGGACTTTACGAATATATCCGCATTGTTTAATGATCTCTCCTTTGGTATGCAGTTAAGTAGTAATTGGGTTCCTGTACTTTTCTATGGTCAGTACGAGGAGCTTGAATTTAAAAAACTAGGGAACAAGAACATTAAGTCTAATATATTGGGAGCGGATAATGTGCAAGATGGGCTTATTATTCAGCCTTTGACAGAGCGTTATAATGCTGAAATTGGTCGAGTAAAACTTATAAAACAAATGGAGGAAGTAACTAATGTTAGTTAAAGCTATTAATCTAGCCATCGTTTTTTTGACTTTAAATAAAGGTGCTAAAGCTAATGCTAAAGCTGTATTAACGGAATCAATAGACATTGGATTAGCCCTTAGTAAAATTGCAAAAGCTCAAAAAGTAGATCAGAAAACTAAAAATAGCCTCGCAAAGGAAGTAAAGGACTTTAATAAAGCTGTAAATAAGTTTTTGGACGATCTCGTAATTCCTGAATAATTTTATACAAAATTATAAGGGTTTAACACATTCCTTTAAATATACTAAGAATGCATTTGACTTTACTTAGGTGTAATGAAGTTTATTACTAACCTTCTATATAAATTATGTGTGCGTCTAAAAAAATTTGATGATCTAGATAAGAAAACGTATAGACCTCCATCTAGATGGGGATATATAATATCTACAACGCATGTAGTGTGTAAATATTGTTCCTATAGACATGGATTGAATACTAAGTATTTAGAATATGAAAATACTGAGAACGAATGGATATTCATTTCCAATTTAAAGAAAGAACATAGATATTTACATTGTGAGTTATGTAGGAGGTTTATCTTTTAATGCATAAAGCAGAACGACGGGATTTAAAGCGAAAACGTGCTTGGTATAAAGAACATATGGCTAATAATCGTAAGTCATTGGAAGTAATTATCCAAGCCCAACGAAATAGGATTAAAAAGGAAGGCAAGTAATGTTTTTTACTAAAGATTTTATTTTAAGTGAGCTTCAGGAGACTAGAGAATTAGTAGAGAACACCTTGGACGGCCTTAGAGTCCCTAATACGAGTACATCGGAAACAGAACAATTAACTCGTACATTGTTTAAATTAGATGTGATCCGTAACGCTATTAAAAATGTACCAATTACTTAACTAATTAAGTAGAGGTGAATCAATTATGTTGAAAGTATTACAAAATATTATGACCTTGTTATTTAAATCATCTACCACAGAGGATACTGCGGTACAGACAATTAATCAATTAAATAAAGAAGTGATTTATTTAAAAAGTCGTATTACGGACTCTGAACATAGTTTAAATGAATCTAAAAATTTTATTGAGATATTGGAGGATTCCTTAGAAGAATCTACTCGAACTATTGATGCTTTAAACTTAGCTATTAGTATGCAGGAGTCTGACTTAGTTAAGGCACATGAAGATAAAGTAGTAGTTATAAAAAAAGAATTATCTGATAAGGTTGAGGAAACTAATTTATGGATGCAGAAGGGCAATCGCTTACAAGCTCAAGTTAATGAGTTAGAAGAAGAGATTGAGGATGCTTTAGCGTCACTTAAAAAATTTGAAGTTTCATTGAGAAAAAATTAATATGTCGTAAATGGAGGCTTAATATGGGAAAACTTACAGAAGCCTTAGAAAGATTTGGTCGAGATTATATAGACCCACCTAACATGACTACCCGTGAAAAAAAGGATAACGTGTGGTTGTACAATGAATTAAGAAATGCTGGATTTCTCAATACGGGAATGAAAAAGCTTAACCTAGATTCTACGTACTGGGCGTGTAGTAAAAAGGAATTTGAAGACTGGATTAAATGGGACTGGACTAATGCTAAAAGATATGTAGCTGAACAGTATGACTGTGATAACTATGCTTTTAGTTTCAAAGCCCGTTGTGATCGGAAGATTGGAATAAATACCGTAGCCCTTGTCATTGATTATGATGGAGGCCACGCCTATAACCTCGTAGCCTTTACCGATGCTCCAGCAGAACTATATGAACCTCAGAGTGATAGGTGGGTTAAACCGAATCAAAGTATGTCTAAAACTGAAGTATATAAAATGACTGATGGGTATATTATTATATGAATAAGGATGAAGAAACACAGAAAAAAACACTTTTAGAGGGACACTTTGTCCGTAAGGATCAATCTAAAAGTTATACCGAAGTAATGGCTCGTCTAAAAATGGAAGACTATGGTTTATATTTGCCCACCTCATCTAATTCTATTATCGAAGATGAGGAGGAAGAAGAAATAGATGAATAACGAATGAATTTTACGAAAGAAGAATTAGAGTGTCAGTATGAGTATGTATGGGTTCATTTTACTGAATTCAGCAATAACGAGTTTAAGTATACAGATGATACTGGATTAATTTGGGTATACCTTAGAGCTAAGGATATTTTACATATTAATTCTTTCCTACCTCAATATCAATTATTATGCCGACTCCCTCAAATTGCTAAAATTTATGATGATGGATTATTAATTTACGAAAAGGGGACTGGAGAGTATTTATAAAATGGCAAATAAATTAGGGGAATATTGGGGATATTTTTATGTTGAAGGAGAAGAATCCCCAATAGCACAACGAATGACTCACAGACTTCATAAAGGAGATACTGTAATTTTGCCTTCTGATATACCTTATCTAATTACAGCTATTCATTGGAATTTTGAAAACGGAAGTTTTACATACTGGTTAGAGAAATTATAGTAGTTATACGACTGGTATTAAAACGGTATTGACAGTAAATAAACAATATGTTATAATGATTGAGGAATTCTATGTGTTTTCCAGACAAACTTTACGTAAAACGAGAGGCCGATGCAAAAAATAGGGAAATCGCAAAAGATTAAAGAACTTAGACTTAGACCAAATATAGCAAATAATGATCTAAATACTAAAATACGGCAAATACATAATTTCCTAATGAGGGGACATAAAGTACGTATTGGGGTATTTTTTAAAGGAAGGGAAAATGAGTATACTAAATCTGGTGTTGATATTATTAATAGAATAATGTCAGATATATCATCAGTTGGTACTCCTGATAGTAAACCTTCTCTAAAAGGGTCAGCTATGTTAGTTGTATTTAGCCCTATAACAAATAAAAAGAAATAACGAGGTTTTTAATGTACACTGATCCAAAAGTACACCTTCTTCTTAATGAAAAGGAAACGCCTGAAACCTCCGATTTTACACAAACAGCCCATTCTCCTGAATATCGAATAATACTTCTGGAGAGGGCTTTTTCTAATTTACGGACAAGTGGGACTGTTAATTCTTGGGAAGATTTTAAAGATATAATTTCTATTGCTGAAAAGTATTATTCGGCTACTTATATACCCCAGAAAATTAAAAAAGAAATAATTAAACGAGAATGTTATAAACAACATTGGGATAAAGAAGAATGCGATTGTTAGATGAGGTATAGGACTAGAATAAATGAAACCTGTTAAAATTGAATTTCAACGTGATCCAGCGTGGGAATTTATAGACCCGATTATTCCAGCGTCACAAGCAATTCCAAATTGGTACAAGGAGGCCCAAGCTTATAAGACAGAAGCTGCTATACATGATAAAACCGGAATGACATTTAAAGCTTGCCCAGCTATTTTAGACAGTATGTTACAAGGGTATATACTTCCGCTCTGGGCCGATGTTTGGGTATCCCCATCTGAGGACGGTATTGCACCCGTCTTTACGTGGGCAGAAGGAGTAGACAGAGGGGAAGCAGATTTGCCTCTGGTAACATGGCAAGGTTCTCCTGAAGTATCTAAAGGTTTTCACCACTTTGATGCGATGTCTAGTGCACCCTCGACACTAAAATTAAATTCCCCTTGGTTAGTTAAGACTCCTGAGGGGTATTCAATTTTAACAATGCCTCCTCTAAATAATCGGGATAGTCGATTTGAGGCTGTTTCTGGGGTAGTATGTTCAGATGTGTTCACTACATATATTAACATTCCATTGATATGGAAAGCCCCTCCCGATTATGAAGGGTTAATTAAGCAGGGAACGCCTTTAATACAAATTATGCCCTTTAAACGGGAGATTTTTCAACAAGAACTTAGCCTTACAACTAATGATGGAGGCGATCTTTCTACTAGAGAAAAAGCCTGTGCCCGTAAAATAGGATCAGTTTTTCGAGGTGGGTACCGTAAATTCTTTCAAAAGACCGTTGTAAGTAAATAAAGGTAGAGAAGATATGAGTTATATAGTAACTAATAAAGATAGAATGGCAATGATTGAAATAATGGAAAAGTCATGGCATGTACACTTTAAATCCTCTCAAGAGAAAGGTAGTAATTATACACGGTGGGACGTACAAGCTGTCAATCCCGCAGATACAACATATTATAGTTCAGATGGAAGTTCAATTGTCGAAGCAGTAGCTGATTGGTTTAATAAGACAGGTAATGTACGGACAAAGCCTGTTACATTGCAAGAAGCTAAGGAAAAAGAAGCAGAAATTATTGAGTTTTACGATTAACATTTCGTGCTAAAAATCTTTACCTTAGTTAGTTTAGGACTAGTAATAGTTGTGACAATAAGTGGGGGAATTATTCTTCCTCTTATTGAGGACAGTTCAGTGGGCACATTTATTCGGGTTTGTCCATTACATTAAGAGGTATGAGAACAATGTCCAGAGCGGATAAGGCAATGTTAATTGGCATGTATATTGCAGCAAGTGCGGATATAGCAATGGCTATTGGGGTTTGGTTTTTAGTAATTCGTTAAATTTTAACAACGGGGGCAGAGAAGAATACTTATTATTCCCAAAAAACTTTACTCTTGACGTAAAATGTGGTATAATAATTATAGACTCTGAAAATAGGAAGTATTTTAAATGCTGATAAATACCTGTAGTGACATCACTTGGGTTAAAGTATTTTTTAATACGGCCTTTCTTTTAGACACTTTTTATTGTAGATCGGAGTGGCTTAAGACCAATCTATAATGGGAACAGAACTGGAATTGGGAAAAATCTAATTATTATGGACTCACTATAGAGGTTTAACACATGGATAACGAACAGCAAGCACTCCAACTACAGAAGCAGAATGTTTCCGCTCTATATGCTATTGCTGAGGCTCTTCAAAAACAAGAAGACCGTTACGCAGCTTTAGATAATGAGAAACAGCTTCAAAAGCAAGCACAGGAATTGGAATTGGAAAAGGAACAAAGTGCCCTCGCAACTCAAGACCTTGTTAAGTCAATCACGAAACAAATTATGACTGAGCTTAGTAAGGCAGAAAACATGGTACTTAATGGGGACACATTTAAGAATGTTTCTCATAAAGATGTTTTTGAATCCGATGGTGGGGATGAAGACAAACAGGTACCCGCTAAGGATACAAATGACACTGGAGACGTTCAAAAGCCTATTCAGGCCATGATCAAAACTCAGGTAGTGTCCGAACTAAAGAAGCATTTCCTCAAGGAGCATGAGGCTCAGTACAACAATGAGGAAGCTGATGACCTCGAAGAAGAAGTTATGGAAGAGCCAGCAGAAGAAGTTATGGAAGAGCCAATGGATATGGTGGAAAAAGAGGCACATGAGGAAGATGATGGGGCTGCTGAATATCCGATGGAAGAAGAGGAATATGATGCAGATACTGTCAAAATGATGAAAGGACTACAGAAGCAACTCAAGAATCTTGAGTCCAATATACCAAACCTGGTAATGAAAAAGGCTCAGGAACTCTCTGATGCTCAGCTTCTAAAATCCGGCTTCCGAAAGGAGCAATCACGACAACCTCAGGTAACTAGTCTTGCAATGGGTCTTGATGCTGATGACTATGCAATCTCTAAATCTGCAGATTCGCCAGAATTTGACATCAATAAAGTATCATTCAGTGATCTCTACAATGCTAAGATGAAGAGAGATTCTGAAGGTACCGATGGCCTACCCCAAGATTTATTCAGAAGCTAATCCGATAACAGAAAATTTAAGAGGAAAATAAATAATTATGGCTGTAAATGATATTTCACTTGAGCAGTATATAGCTCAAGCTAACAGAGGGAATAACTTCGGAGGGGTTCTAGGTAATGACTTCCTACAGAAGCAAACTTATCTAGGTATCGACACCTCTTCGAGTTCCGTCAGTGGTGATATTTTCACAACTACTTTCGGACGAAAAGTCTGGCAAGCTCTTAACAACCAAACTAGATTCTTCAATGCGATTCCTCGAACCGTTTGGGGTACTACAGCAGGTTGGAGGGTACGAACTGACCGTGGCTCTGGACGTTCACGTCCAATCACGGAAGCTGGTTCACTACCTACCGTCGATGTGAGTAACATCGCCACGGTTTCCAGTCTACCAAGAATAGTTGGTACCACCTTCGGTACCACCGTTCAAGGTACCTTCGTAGCTCAGCTAGAAGGTGGTGCTGGAGATTTGATGGGTCTTGAGATGGAAAATGCTCAGATCGACCACATTAAGGAAATTAACACCGAGCTTCTAGCTTCTTCAGGAATGCTTGTAAGTGCAGGGGCAGCGACAACCTTCACGGTTCCAGCTTCTCAAGCACATCACTTCAAGGTTGGAGATGCTGTTGCCATGAACAACGTTGGTACAGGTTATGACAGAACTTCTGGTTCTGTTGTTTCATCGGTTAACGAAACCACTGGTGTTGTCACAGTTGCTACTGGTACAGCATGGGCTGATGGAGATACTGCTTTCATTGTCTCAAGGGCTGGATTCACATCAATTGATGATATCGTCCAAGAAGACCAGGCAACTGGTGCAGCGACTGGTATGGGTGGTGCTGCCGCCGAGGTTCGAGCCTATGACCTAACTTATAGTGGTCGTGTTGCTGGAACGTGGAATGCGGCTGCTAGGGCTGGTTGGAATGCTGGAGTAGGACGAGACTTAACTCTCCAACTTCTCGACAATACCATCCGAGATATTCGTATAAATGGTGGCGATCCGAAACTCATTTTGATGGGACACGATCAATACTTCAGATTGGAGCGACTGCTCCAGGCTCAACAGCGATATCTAGGATACGAAGAGTATCAGGTGGGTGTGGGGTCTGAAAAGACTTTCCCAGGTACCCGAACTGGTATGAACGTAGCCACTTATCAGGGTATTCCGATTCTAGCTGATCCTGATGTACCTCACTCTGTCAGCAGTGCTGACGCAGTGCTTGGTTCTAACATCTATGTCCTAGACACGGATTATATCGAGATAGCTGTTGCTCTACCTACTCAATACATTGAGAACCGTGACTACTTCGCAGCCAATGCTTTGGTTGTGAGGGGCCTGTTCTACACTTTGGGTGAACTGAGAGTCAAAAACATTTGGGTTCAAGGAGCAATCCGCGACCTTAATGAGTAAGTCTCAATAAGTACTTAATAAAAGGGGGGTAAGATTAAGTTCTTACCTCCCTTTTTGCCTAACAAGAAATAGAATACAAGGTTATAAATATAAATATAGGTAAGTAGAAAATAAAAAAATTCTACGATTTTGAGGTAAACAACTATGGGTGCGTTAACAGTAACAACTTCTGATAGAGGAGTTAATGGCAATAAGAGGTGGGTTCGTGGAAGTGTGGCATTTTCTTCTTCCTATGCAACGGGTGGAGACACAGGGTTAACCGCTGCTGCATTGGGTCTTGATGCCATTGAACATATGGAACTTAATGGGAAAGCGGCCTATCTATTAGAATATGTAAATGCTAGTGGCAATATTTTAGCATATTACCTAGACTATGATGCTGGTGCTGACGGGGCCGCTATCCAAGTCGCTAACACCACAAACCTGTCCTCCCCATTAGCGACAGTATATTTCTTCGCTTTTGGCACTTAAACATTATATATAGTTATATAATATAATATCTATGTAGAATGAAGCTTCAACAGAGCTAGTGGTGAAATATTCTACTAGCTCTGTTGTTGCATAAATTTAAGATTAATCAAACGAGAATTAAACCAATGGGTATAGAATTGATTGCAGCAATAGCTGGAACCGCTATTGCTATCCCAGCAACTTGGAAATTAATAGATAAATTAATAAATGAGTTTTTTAAAAATTCTCGTGCTTTAAGAGAAAGTGATAAACTTAGTCGTATTACAATTGATAATCATATTGATCATTTAACTACAGCACTTACTAAGAATACTACGATAATGTCTGAAATGTTAATTCAAAGTGCTCGAAATCAAGATGAAACTAAGGAATCACGTAAAGATTTAAAAGCAACTTTAATTGAAAATACAAAAGCCTCTACAATGCAGATTTCATCCAATGACAATGTAAATAATACATTAAAGGAGCTTACTGTCGTTGTCAGAGAAAAATTATAAGTAATGGAGAAGAATGTTAGTAAAGAATTTTAAAGAGAGAAAATCTACCTCTGGCATGAAATCCACACCTAAGGATACTGTTTTTAATGTTTATACAGAAATTAAAAATAAACGCCAGGAGTTAGATGGGCTTATTGAGGGGTTAACTCAATATACCGAAAGGAATAATACTCTTTGCCTTGAAATTATAGCAAGAACTGATGAACTCGCAGAAATAGATAATTTAATTGATTTAGCTAATGAACAACTTGAAGCTATAATAATTAAAATTAACCACGAACAACTCCAGAATAAACAGATGATTCTTGATACCAACGATCAAGAAGATAGGCTCCAAAAACTTTTATTAGTGATTAAAGATCGGATAAAAGAAGCGGATCAACTACAACAAATTCTAACCGCACTAAAAAATAAACAAACAGAATTTGATTTATTACAGGAACAAACCCTCAGTAAAGAGCACTTATTAGTTAATCTAGATAATGAATTACTTGCTAAGCAAGCTTTAATTGATACCTTTGATCGTCATTATGCGGCTAAATTGCATAGACCTGTTGTACTAAAAGAAAAGCTGAAATTTAATCAAGTAGGATAAACATAATTATGCCAATCACAGATTTACACGCCCTAGATCACCTAGCTTGGGAGCTAGATAATCCATCTACGAGGACTAGCCTTCATCTAATAACTAAATGGGCACCTGTAGATGTAACTCTAGGCTCCGCTGGAACTGCACAAAGTTTATTTACTGCCGACTTAACCGAACCGATAGTAAATCTTGTGACTAATCCTGCAATGGAGACGGGTTCAACACCTCCTACGGGTTATACAGCAGTTGGAGCCACTGTTGTTAAAAACTCAACGGTTGCTAGAAGTTCTTCTAATTCAATGAGAATTGATCCCGCTAACTCTGCAACAGGTGAAGGAGCTTATTGGGAAACGGAAACTATTAGCGGTTTAAGTAACGATCCGAATAGTCAAATGACACTTAATGCGAATGTTTATCTTCAAGATAATGCAAACGGAAGTGCAAAAGTACGAATTGAAATTCGGAGTGCTGATGGAACCACAACTCATGCTGTTGGAAATGAAATTACTCTAACTAATTCTTGGCAACGTTCTCACGCCTTTTTCCCTCTTCCTGGTAATGGTGCTGCTTATCGAATCTATATTGTTACCTCTGATGCAGCATCTGACGCTATTTTTTATGCTGATGACCTAATGGTAAGTCTTCAACGAGATTCTGTCGCTAGAGATTATTGTGATGGAGAACAAGGGCTAAACTATGAATGGATTGGTACAGCCCACGCCTCTCGTTCTATACGAAGACGGGGATTAGTAGCTATACGGGGTTATAATTTATATGTAACTCACAATGCTTATTTAGCTTATGATAGAGTAGCCTCTTCCTCTGTAGGAAGATTAGTTAAAGCAGCCTCCTATATATCCCAAGATAGATTACATTTTAATAGTATTAGTTTTATAAATGCTGAAAGTGGTGAAACTCCTAGAATTTATGGAGAGATATTAGGAGTACATAATCTAAAGTCAGATAGATAATAAAGATAATGGCTAGAAAGAAGACTCTTCAAGAATTATATAAAGAATTTATGTCGAATCCTCATCGTACTCCGATGCCAGGAAAAACGAAGCATGAGACTGCGTTAGAGGAAGCGTATAAACAATATCGTCAAGCTTATAATAATGATATGGCTTTAGCAATGATGCCAAAAGCCATTGAAGCGTCATTGCTACATAAAAAGAATCTTACGAAAGAGATTGCTGAAGCTATTAAAGTATCTAAGTTATTAGAAGGAATTACACAAAAAGATATTGAAACAATCTCTTTTAACATTATGAATTCCGTAAATAGTGTTAAAAAATCTTTACGAAAAGCTGATGCTGCGGCGGCTCGTGAGAAGGGGCTGGTTCCCCAAACAGGTGATTGGGATGCTCCTGGTAGATGGGTAACTCCTGATAATGAGACTGACGGTGACGAGGAAGAGTCAGATAGTGACACTAAAGAAGGGGATAGTAAGGAAAAGCCTGATATAGATGCTCTTTATGAAGCATGGTTAAAAACACCTACTCCAGAAAAAGCGGAAGCTATTAATGATTTGAATCGTCAAAAGCAAATTAATATTGCTACAAAACGCCGCGATTTAGCTCAATCTTCATTAAATGTTGCAACAAAGAATTTTGAAGCTGGTAGAGCTATTTTAATAAGCATGGCTCAAGAATTACAGGCTACTGAAGATCGGGGAGATGAACCTAGTTCTAATGATATAAATGCCTATAATGCTCAACGAGCTAAAGTTCAAAACCTTAAGAATAAGGAACGAAGCTTTGAAATTAAAGTTACTAAAGAACAAGAACATATAGATAAAAATTCTCCAGTACCTGCATCAGTTGGGCCTATAGAAGAGGAAACTGAGGAGAATATGTTTGCCTATAATCCAGATACTGACCCCGATAATTTAGATGATTATGGGGAGTCCACTGAAGATGACTGGGTTGGAATGGATGGGGAACTTAAACAATGGGAGGCTCAAGCAGCTAATAATGCTGAACATGCAGCGGCTGAAGCACAAGGATGGGGTGGTGGTCAAGATCATGATGAAGATGACTTCAACCCAGAAACAGGTGAATTACTAGTACCAGGAAAAAATGCTGAAGCTGTAAAACAATGGGCTAAGAGACTAGGAGGCGAAGTAGGGGTTCCTTTAGTAGGTGGCCCTACTGGATCAGAACCAGATAATGATATTTATAAATATAATAATTTTGAAAATGGTCATATGGGAGGAAACCCCATAACCCCTCAGCATATTGCCGATTATGTTAAGTTTAAAACGGGGAAGGATGTTTCAATTCCAGATCAATTTAAGATGCCTTTAACAGATATGGAATCTGAGGTTGAAATACAATCTATGCAAAAACATATTAAATCTATCACAAAAGAACATATTCAAACCATTGCTCAAGATATTGTAAAACAACTTATTGAAAAAAGTACTGAATCCGCTAAGGCTGCTAAGGCTAAGGGATTAGTACCTCAATCTGGGGATGAAGCTCATCCTGGACGATGGGTTAAACCAGGAAATCAAAGTAAAAAGAAAAAACGATCAGGAAAGAAGAAACCCTTAAAACGGAAGAAACATCAAGGGTCTACAATTAGAATCCAAGAAACAAATGCTCCAGCCAATAGAACTAGGAAATGACTATAAGCAGAGTACTCTGAAAGAGTATTAAAAGGTATAGAATCAGAAAATAAACAATACCTTTACTCTGTCTAGTAAAGATGATATAATAAATGCATA
>Ga0114932_10004592_pt1 | contig 12809 bp, 10 predicted proteins | sample 2SBtaG_2_FD_87286 | JGI IMG/M metagenome (GOLD analysis project Ga0114932, IMG submission 87286) | Deep subsurface microbial communities from Kolumbo volcano to uncover new lineages of life (NeLLi) - 2SBTROV12_ACTIVE470 metaG | ecosystem: Environmental > Aquatic > Marine > Volcanic ...
CATACGGGTGCCGTCACCGGCTTGTTGCTGGCCTGCCGCGAGGCGGTTCTTTTCGACGCGCTGATATTGGAGGGACCTTTTGATCCGGGGCAGCCTCTCGCCTCGGTGCTGACATTATTTCCCCGCATTTCTGAGATTGCCCGCACCCAGGGACTGCAAGACGCCCGCGACACCTGGTGGCGCGACGGCCGCTGGTTCGACGTCATGCGGGCGCGCCCAGACGCCTGCCGGGCGGCGGCGCAGCGCGCCATGATCGAAGACTTCGGCGGCGCGCCCTGGCTTTATGAAGGCCCCGCCGCGGCGCCGGTGGCATCCGTGATGCCGGCGTTGGCGGAGATGCCCACGCCCTGCCTGATGATCAACGGTGAACACGACCTGCCGGATTTCCTGGCGGCGGCGGAAGCGTTGCAATCCCAATTGCCGAACGTCCGGCGTGAAATCATCCCCGACGGCGGCGGTTTCCCGCTCTGGGAATTTCCGGATCGGGTGAATGCGGCCGTCGGGAAATTCCTCGCCGCCAACGGCTGAGCGTCAAAGCGGGTCGACCTCCGGCCTATTTACCCCCGTAAACGTCTTGCCGACGATCTGCCAGCGGCCGTCCAGCTTGAGCAACGTCAGATAGTCCGTATAGCGGTTATCGCCCAGACAGATCATCACCTTGGCGGAGGCGCATTTAGGGCCGGCTTGGTCGATGGAAATGATTTCATGCTCTTCCGGGTCGCCGCGCTCGGCGGGCTTGGCACGGCCCCGGACCCGGCCGTAGACGGTTTCCATGTCGAAATCCTGAAGATCGTCGCCCGGCGCGCTGTAGAGATGACAGGCCGGGTGGAAGATGGCTTTCAGCTTGTTCACGTCGGCTTCATAGAAGCCCTCGAAGTAGGGCGCCAAAGCGGCCTCAATGGCAGTGCGGTCGTCACTCATGAATTCGCCTCCCCGAATTTATCCGTCATGGGGGGCCATATTAACCATTTCTCCGGCGTGTCAAAGAACCAACGCCGAGGTATCCGGCCGTTCGCCCTGTTGTTCGCCGTGACGGCGGTGATTTGTTGTTGCCCTCGGGGCGCTTATCTGGCCCCTTGCTGGCGTCGGCTCCTGCGCCAGACCGTGTTTCGTTGTCAGGGGCATGGGTTTTGGGGAAAGCGGCGCACAGATGGAACCTACGAAATCCGGCCGCGGTCAGCCGTCCACTTCATCGGGTTCGGAAATCAAACCGGCCTTTGTCGGCGCGGCGGCGCTGATGATTGCGTCGGTCACCCTGTTCACCGTGTCGCACGGCTTTGTCCGCGGCGTCGGCGCCGATATCCATCCCTTTGAAATCGCCTTCATGACCAGCCTGTTTTCCTTCACCTTCTATCTGCCGTGGCTGGTCCGGACCCGGTTCCGGCAACTGCGCACAACGCGCATGGGCATCCATTGGATACGCGCCTTTTGCAACGCCGGTGCGGTCTGCGGGTGGTATATCGCGCTGACCATGGCGGCCCTGGCCGATGCCGTGGCCCTGTCGCTGACCGGGCCGTTGGTGATCACGCTCGGCGCCGTGCTGTTCCTGGGTGAGCCGGCCCGGACCCGGCGCTGGGTGGCCATGGGGATCGGCGTTTGCGGCGCCCTGCTGATCATCCGGCCGGGGTTTCAGGAATTCAACACGGGGTATCTGTTTGTCTTTTTGTCGCTGGCGTGCACGGCCGGGTCGCGGCTGATCACCAAGCACCTGACCCGATCGGAGGCCTCGGCGCCGCTGGGGGCGTGGCTGGCGCTGTTGCAGGTGCCGATCACCCTTGCCCTGGCGGTTTTCGTCTGGACCTGGCCGAACCCGGTGCAGCTGGCGATGATGGTCGCCATTGGATTGATGGTCGGCGGCGCGCATTTCATGTTGACCCTGGCCTATAACCGGGCCGAGGTCGGCTCCATGGAACCCTTCAACTTCGTCCGTCTGGTGCTGGCCACCTTGATCGGATATTTCATCTTCGCCGAACAACCCGACGCCCTGACCTGGGCCGGTGCCGCGGTGATCGTCACCACGACCACCTATATCGCGCACCGCGAGGCGGTCCGCCAACGCGAAGAGGGCCGCTGATCTCCGGTTACAGGGACGCCGCCGTCCTGGCCGCTTGATCGTAAAGCCCGGACAAGGCCCGGAGCAGGCCGGCCAGGTCGCCGACGGCCGCTTCCGGGCCGCCGAAGGCATCGAAGGAATTGACCAGGCAACTGTCGCGCACCTCGCGGTAGCGCTGGCAGGTCTCGACGCCTTTGCGGGTTGCCGCGAAGACGTTCTCCTTGCCCGTCTTGGTGCCGGAAACCAGCTTCAGCTTGGCCAGTTTCTTCAAGGCATAGGTGACCACATGGGTGTCTTCGACGTTCAGCACCAGGCAGATGTCGGCAAGCTTTTTCGGCCGGTCGCGGTGGTTCACGGAATGCAGGACAAGGATATCCAGCGGTCCCAGGTCGGGATACCCGGCGGCCGCCATGCAGCGTACCATCCATCGATGAAAGGCGTTGTTGGCCAGGGTCAGGCCGAACTCAAACTCGCTCAGCTCGGCGGCACCTTCGGCGACCAGATGGGCCGATGAAACCAAGGGACCGATTGGCTTCGACATGGCAAATTCCCTCCGGAAAATCGTCGTTCACTATCCAGTATTCTAGGTGATTGAAAATTTTTATCAATATTTTATTGACATTTTATTGATAAATTATCATAACACCCTCAAGATCAACATCACACCATTCATCTTGCACCAGGGGACATCAGCTATGAACGCGCAGCAAACTTCAACGGATTGGCAATTCTGGGTCGACCGCGGCGGCACTTTTACGGACCTGGTGGCGAAGGCGCCGGATGGCACGCTCAGCACCCACAAGCTGCTTTCCGAAAATCCCGAGCGATACAAGGACGCCGCCGTCCAGGGCATCCGCGACATGTTGGGCCTGGAGGCCGGCGCAGCGATTCCCGACGGCGCCGTCTCGGTGGTCAAGATGGGCACCACGGTGGCCACCAACGCGCTTTTGGAGCGCAAGGGCGACCGCACGGTTTTTGTCACCACCAAGGGCTTCGCCGACGTCCTGCGCATCGGTTATCAGAACCGGCCGAACCTGTTCGAGCTTAACATTCAACTGCCGGACATGCTCTATGAGCACGTCATCGAGGTTGATGAACGCATCGGCGCGCGCGGCGATGTGATCACGCCATTGGCCGACGAGCCGGCGCGGGCCGAACTGCAGGCGGCCTTTGACGACGGCATCCGCTCGGTGGCCATCGTGTTCGTCCACGGCTACCGCTTCCCCGGCCACGAACAATGGATCGCCGCCATTGCCCGGGAGATCGGTTTCACCCAGGTCTCGACCTCGCACGAAGTCAGTCCGCTGATGAAAATCGTCTCGCGCGGCGACACCACCGTGGTCGATGCGTATCTTTCTCCAATCCTGCGCCGCTACGTCGATCAGGTCGCCGGTGAATTGAACACCGACGATCTGTACGGCACGCGCCTGATGTTCATGCAATCGTCGGGCGGCCTGACGGATGCCAACCTGTTCCAGGGCAAGGACGCGATCCTGTCCGGCCCGGCCGGCGGTGTCGTCGGCATGGTCCAGACGGCGGCCATGGCCGGCTTCGACAAGGTCATCGGCTTCGACATGGGCGGCACGTCCACGGATGTGTCGCACTTCGACGGTGAATATGAACGCGCCCTGGAAACGGTCGTCGCCGGGGTCCGCATGCGCGCGCCGATGATGCACATCCACACCGTGGCAGCGGGCGGCGGCTCGATCCTGCACTTCGACGGCGCGCGCTATCGGGTCGGTCCCGACAGCGCCGGCGCCAATCCCGGCCCGGCATGCTATCGCCGCGGCGGCCCGCTGGCGGTCACCGACTGCAACGTCATGCTGGGCAAGGTGCAGCCCGATCACTTCCCGAAGGTCTTCGGCCCCAACGCCGATGAGCCCCTGGACGCCGACGCGGTGCGCGCCAAATTCGCCGACATGGCCGGGCGCATCGCCGAAAGCACCGGCGAAGCGGCACCGACACCGGAAGCCGTGGCGGAAGGATTCCTGCGCATCGCCGTGGAAAACATGGCCAACGCGATCAAGAAGATCTCCGTCCAGCGGGGCTACGACGTCACCGAATACACGCTCAACTGTTTCGGCGGCGCCGGCGGCCAGCATGCCTGTCTGGTGGCCGACGCGCTGGGCATGGAACGGGTCCTGCTGCATCCCTTCGCCGGTGTTTTGTCGGCCTACGGGATGGGCCTGGCCGACGTCCGTGCGATCCGCGAACAGGCCGTCGAAACACTTCTCAATGACGGCAACCTGGATGACTTGTCGGGCGTCCTTGATGGCCTGGCCGAAGACGCCACCCGGGAAATCATCGAACAGGACGTCGCGCAAGGCGACATCAAGGTGCTGCGCAAGGTATTGCTGCGCTACGAAGGCTCCGACAGCCCCCTGAACGTCGACTTCGCCGACAAGGAAACCATGGCGGCTGCCTTCGAGACGCTGCACAAACAGCGCTTCGGATACGTCGCCGGAGATCAGGCGTTGATGGTCGAATCGGTGGCTGCCGAAGCCATCGGGGTCACCGACACGGTTGAAGACACCGCCGAAACCGAGGCCGGGGAAACGGCGGCCCCGGATGCCGTCGACCAGGTAAGCATGCACGCCGGCAGCGCCGATCACGCAACGCCCGTGTTCCGCCGCGACGACATTGCCGTCGGCGCCATCATCGACGGACCGGCGATCATTTCCGAAAGTACCGGCACCACCGTGGTCGAGCCGGGCTGGCGGGCGATGATGACCGGCCGCAAGGACCTGGTCCTGACCCGCGCCGTGCCGCGGCCGAAGACGGAAGCCATCGGCACCACCGCCGACCCGGTGATGCTGGAGGTTTTCAACAACCTGTTCATGTCGATCGCCGAGCAAATGGGCACGACGCTGTCGAACACGGCGTACTCGGTGAATATCAAGGAACGCCTGGACTTTTCCTGCGCCATCTTCGATCCCGCCGGCAACCTGGTCGCCAACGCGCCGCACATGCCGATCCACCTGGGCTCCATGGGCGAAAGCATCAAGACGGTGATCCGTGAAAACGCCGGCAAAATGAAGCCCGGCGACGTCTATGCCCTGAACGCGCCTTACAACGGCGGCACCCATTTGCCGGACGTCACCGTGATCACGCCGGTGTTCGACGCCGGCGACAAGGACATCCTGTTCTACGTCGGCTCGCGCGGCCACCATGCCGATATTGGCGGCAAGACGCCGGGCTCGGCGCCGCCGGACAGTCATGAGATTCACGAAGAAGGCGTCGTCATCGACAATTTCCTGTTGATAGAGGACGGCACCCTGCGGGAGACCGAGACCCGCGAACTGCTGGCGTCCGGCCAATACCCGTGCCGCAATCCGAACCGCAACATGGCCGATTTGAAAGCCCAGATCGCGGCCAACGAAACCGGTGTCCAGGAACTGCGCAAGATGATCGCGCATTTCGGCCAGGACGTGGTCTGGGCCTACATGGGCCATGTCCAGGACAACGCCGAGGAATCGGTCCGGCGCGTGCTCGACGTTCTCAAGGACGGCGAATTCACCTACCCCATGGACCGCGGCAAACAGATCCAGGTGAAGATCACCATGGACAAGAAAAGCCGCCGCGCGACGGTCGATTTCACCGGCACATCGGATCAGGACGAAGGCAACTTCAACGCGCCCACCGCGGTCGCCAAGGCCGCCGTCCTCTACGTTTTCCGGACCCTGGTCGATGACCAGATTCCGCTTAATGAAGGGTGTTTGAAACCCATCGACATCATCGTCCCGGAAGGCTCCATGCTGGCGCCGCAGTTCCCGGCCGCGGTGATCGCCGGCAATACGGAAACCTCACAGTGCATCACCGATTGCCTGTACGGCGCGCTCGGCGTCCTGGCGTCCGCCCAGGGCACCATGAACAACTTCATCTTCGGCAACGATGAACACCAGTACTACGAAACCATCTGCGGCGGCTCCGGCGCCGGTGACGGCTTCAACGGCACCGACGCGGTCCACACCCACATGACCAACACGCGGCTCACCGATCCGGAAGTTCTGGAATGGCGTCTGCCCGTGCATTTGGAAGCCTTCTCCGTGCGCCATGGGTCCGGCGGCGCGGGCAGGCACACGGGCGGCAACGGGGTTGTCCGCCGCGTCCGGTTCTTGGAACCCATGACCGCGACCATCCTGTCCAGCCACCGTGACACGGACCCCTATGGCATGGCCGGCGGCGAGGCCGGCGCGCGGGGCCGCAACGCCGTGGAACGCATCGATGGTTCGGTTGATCCGTTGGCCGGCTCGGACGGCACGGAGATGAAGGCCGGCGACGTTTTCGTCATTGAGACGCCGGGCGGCGGCGGATTCGGGGCGATTCGCTGAATTCGCCCCATTCCGCCACCATTCGCCCCATATATTGGGAATTCTACCCGGAATATACACCGTATATGGGGCGAATTTTGCCATCTCCACGCGCTTCATTATGCCAACCTATTGAAATACAACGATTTAGCTCCCATCAGGCGGGTTGACGCTGATTCCCGAAGACCTTAAACTCCCTTTTATCAATGGGTTAGCGTGAGGTCGGACGCATGCGGCCAGGATTTCGACAGGTTTTTCTGTCGGCCACCTTCATCATCGGAATAACCATCACCGGCCAGCATACGGTGGCGGTGGCGGCGCCGTTGACCCATGAATTGGCCGGGTTGCTGTTGGACCATCCGCGCATTCGATCGGCGGCGAAAAACCTGGAAGGGGCGCGCAAGGGCGTCGGTCAGGCGGCGGCCGCCTATTTCCCGACCGTCTCGGCAATCGCCGAGGCCGGCCACGAATTGATCGACAGTCCGGCGGAACGGGCGTCGACGGACGGCCAAAACGGCAAACCGTCAAGCCGCACGCCGCAGTCGGCCAGCGTCACGGTCACCCACAACCTGTTCAACGGTTTCCTGACAAACTCCCAGGTGCGGACGGCGCGGCTGAACAAAGAACTGAGCTCGATCAATCTGGAAACCGCCAAACAGGGCGCCCTGTTCGATGGCGTCTTCGCCTACATCGATGCCTTGCGCCAAAAGCGCCTGGTCGAATTGTCGACAGAGAACGAGGCAACCATCCAGCGTCAATTGAACCTTGAGGATGAACGCGTGCAGCGCGGCTCCGGGGTTGCCGTCGACGTTTTGCAGGCGAAATCCCGGCTGCAGATTGCCAAGGAAAGGCGGGTCAATTTCGAAGGCGCCCAGGCCGACGCCGTCAGCAGCTACATCCAGGTTTATGGCCATGCCCCTGACTTGGATTCCATGATGGATCCGATCCCGCCCGTGGAAATGATACCGAGCACCCTTGAACGCGCCATTGAGATCGCCATTACGGAGAACCCGGCGGTCAACACGGCGACCACCAATATCGAGGTTGCCCGGCAACGGCGCCAGACGGTAATCGCCGAGTATTCCCCGAGCCTCGACCTGGAAGGCGGCTTCAGTTTCGAGAAACATTCGAATACGACGCTCGGCGTGCGCCGCGATTACACCCTTATGCTGACCGCAAGCTGGGACCTGTTCTCCGGTTTTTCGACCCGCGAGTCCCTATCGCAGGCGAACTTTCAGTACCGGGCCACGCAAGACGACCGGGACAACACGGCCAGACGGGTCATCGAGCAAACCCGGTTGGCCTGGCAGGCCCTGTTGACGGCCAGGAAACGGCTGGGATTGCTGGAGAACGCCGTCAACATCGCCTCCGAGGTATTTGCCTCACGCAAACGCCTCCGCGAAGCCGGCAAGGAAACCGTGATCAATGTCCTGGATGCGGAGAACGAAGTCTCCAATGCGCAGATAAATTATACCTCGGCGGCCTATGATGAGCGCCTGGCGGTATTCCAATTGCTTCTTGCCATGGGGCGGTTGAGCGCGCCTTTCCTGGGTATTTCCGGCGGCTGAACGCGATCAGCCCGCGACCGGAAAGTCGTCCCGTCGGGCCAGCAATATGGAAACCGCCCGCTCAGAAAGATTGACCAGGATGCGGGCCAGGTCTCCGCGCACGGTATCGCCGTCCGCTGTCGATAAATCGGGCGGCGTTTCGACGCTAAAATATTCCCGCGCAATGACCCGCCAGCCGCGCGGACCGATGAGCACCAAATCCTCGCCAGTCCGGCAAAATTCGACGTCGGCGATACGCAGGGCCGAGGGCAGGAGGATATGCGGCGTGCGGGATCCGAATATGTAAATTCGTGGCTGTGCCGCGTCCATGATGCGTGTCCTACCGAGGCTCCGGCAGCCATTGATCGCCACCGCTACCGACCTGAATCAGGCTCCAAATCGACACCTGCCCAACCCGAAATCAGATCGCCGAAAATAATTTTCACACGGTCATATTACCGGGTGATAAAGAAGGCGTGAGTTTCGTGTGAATTCATGTTAATGATCATTCAGGGACATAAAATCATGCCGCAAACGCCGCATCTCTTAATCGTTGAAGACGACGAACTCGTGCAGTCGCTGATGGGCGCCTATCTGCAGCGCGACGGCTTCGCCATCAGTCTTGCGGCGACCGGCAAGGAAATGCTGGCGTCGATCGATTCCGAACGCATTGATCTTGTCTTGCTGGATTTGGGCCTGCCTGACGAGGACGGCATTTCCCTGGCCCGCCAGGTCCGGGCCCGCAGCGATCTGCCGATCATCGTCATTACCGCGCGGACCGGAAAGAGCGACCGGTTGGCGGCCCTCGAAGTGGGCGCCGATGACTACCTGACGAAGCCTTTCGATCCGGATGAGCTGGTTCTCAGGGTGCGCAATATTCTGGGCCGCGCCGGCACCGCCGACACGCCGTCGATCCGCTCGGAAGTTTATCGTTTCGTCGGCTGGACCCTGGATATGGATGCCCGCGCCGTGACCGATCCGCAAGGCGGCGCGGTGGCCTTCACGCGGGCCGAAACGAACTTGCTGGCCGCCCTGGTGAAGGCGCCGAACCGGGTGCTGTCGCGCGGCCATCTGTTGGATGCGGTCAGCCACGACGCGGATTCGCCGACCGACCGGCTGATCGATGTTCTGATCAGCCGCATCCGCAAAAAGATCGAGCCGGATCCGAAGAAGCCTTCCTTGGTGACCACCGTCGTCGGCTGCGGTTACAAGTTCAGCGTTCCGGTCAGCTGACGCCCAGCGCGCGCCTCTCCGGTATCAATCCGTCCGAAAAATTTTGTGCTGACATATAGCGGCCAAAAAAAAGGGTCTGGCCGCGAACGACCAGACCCTTCGGCAGGAGACGCACATCGAGAAAGCCGACCGATGTGCGCGGGACATTCCGTGTTGGCGATCCCTCGCCTTGAATTCATCCCCCACACTATAGCCGATAACGGCGTCCATAGAATGAATTCCGTGTAAGCATAGTGTGAATTTGTGTTAACATACGCGGCCCGGCCGGCAATCGGCTGGGGCCAAACCAGACCCGAGGAGAACAACATGGTGCGAATTCTGGGCCGGGCCAATTCCATCAACGTCCAGAAAGTCATGTGGCTGACCGGTGAGATCGGCCTTGATGTGGAGCGCGTCGATATCGGCATGAACTTCGGCGGCAACGACACACCTGAATATCTGGCAAAAAATCCGAACGGCCTGGTCCCCACCATGGAAGATGGTGACGTGATTGTCTGGGAATCCCATTCCATCGTCCGCTATTTGGCGGAAAAATACGGCGCCCCGGTCTGGTGGCCCGACGATCCGGCGACCCGCGCCCAGGCCAGCCAATGGATGGATTGGTATATCAGCCGGCTGCACGCCGCCATGACGACGATCTTTTGGAACGTCGTCCGTCATCCGCCGGAAAAACGTGACCCCGCCGCCGTGACGGCGGCAACTGCGGAAGCCGCAAGGATGTGGACAATATTGGACAATGCCCTGGACAGCCGGGAATTCATCGGCGGCGCCACGCCGTCGGTCGGCGACATCCCCGTCGGCTGCGCGGCGCACCGCTGGCACGCCATGGACTTCGACAAGCCGGCCTTCGCCAATGTCAGCGCCTGGTATCAACGCCTGTCCGATCGGCCGGCCTACCAAAGCCACGTGATGATGTCCTTGAGCTGACCGGCAACCGGAGACAGATGATGAATACGGAAACGATTTTCCGCGGTTACGATCAGGCCGCATTGGACGCGCAGTACAACAACCGCGGCAACGTCCCGAATTTCGCGGAATACTACGAGGCCTGGGAGCCGCAATGCGCCGAGGTGCTGGCCGAGTTCGACCACCACATGGACCTCAAATATGGAAAAAGTCCGCGCGAGGCCATTGATCTCGTGCTGCCGCCGGGCCCCGGGCCGCACCCGGTTCAACTCTACATCCACGGCGGTTATTGGATGATGCGCGACAAGTCCGACCAGACGTTTTTGGCCCGGCCCTTCGTCGAAGCCGGTGCCGCCTTCGGTTTAATCGAATACGACCTGATCCCCAATGTGCGGATGGCCGATATCGTCCGCCAGTGCCGCGGCGCGGTGGCCTGGATCCATGCCCATGCCGGCACCTACAACATCGACCGCGATCGCATTTGCATCTCTGGCCATTCCGCCGGCGGGCATCTGACAGCCATGCTGGCGGCCACGGATTGGACGGCATTCTCTGGCGGGCCAGCGGATATGATCAAGGGCGGCTGCGCCATCAGCGGGATATATGAACTGCAGCCCATACAACTTTCCTTCATGCAGGAGACCTTGAACTTCACCGACCAGGACCTGGAAGAGAACAGCCCGATCCGCTTCGCCGACGTGCCGGCGACGCCGTTGGTCGTCGCCGCCGGCGGTGACGAATCGGATGAATTTCACCGCCAGTCCAAGGCGCTGACCGAGGATTGGAACGTCAAGGGCGGCAACTGCACGTACATGGAGCGGCCCGGCTGCAATCACTTCTCCATCCTTTCCGATTTATCGACCCCGGACAGTGACATGGTCAAGGGCATGCTGGCCCAGATGGGCCTCTAGGCGGCGCGCCGGGATGCCCACCATTGATCTTTATTGGTCCATGCGCAGCCCGTTCTGCTATCTGGCTTTGGACCGCCTGCTGGCCTTGGACGCGGAACCGGGGGTCACGGTCAGCGTCAAGCACGTGTGGCCTGGCGCCATGCGGCGCAAAGGCTATTTCAAGACCTTGAACGAGAACTACACCACCTATCACCGGCGCGACACGGAACGCCTGGCCGCGTATCTGGACATCCCCTATGCGCGGCCGCGGCCCGATCCCTTGATGTTCGACAAGGACACCATGGAGCCGCTGCCCTTGGACCAACAGCCGCATATCGGTCTGCTCACGCGCATGGGCGTATTGGCCTTGGAACAGGGCAAGGGCATGGCCTACCTGGATCAGGTCATGCGTCTGGTGTGGGGCGGCGGCCAACAGGATTGGCATTTGGGAGATCACTTGGCCGAGGCCGTCGGCCGGGCCGGGCTCGATTTCACCGCACTCAGCACCCGTGCCGAAGCCGAAGCGGATCGCTTGGACAGCCTGATCGCCGCCGCCGGCAACGACCTCCAGGCAGCCGGCCACTGGGGCGTGCCCTGCATGGTCCTCGATGGTGAACCGTTCTTTGGCCAGGACCGATTGGCGCTTTTACAATGGCGGTTAGATCAAGCGCGCAACGCCTAGGCCGCTTGCTTGCCGGACGGCAACAGATAGACGATGAACGTGGCGACAGCCATGCACCCGGCCAGCAGATAGAACACCGTCACCAGCCCCCAGGTGTCGGCCACCATACCGCCGACGATGGGCACGATGGCGGAGAAACCGGCCTGGCTGCCGAACAAAAGGCTGATGACGCTGCCGCCCATTTCCCGCGGCGCCAGATCCAGCGACCAGCTATGGATCACCGGGCGCACGGCAAACAGGGCAAATCCCAGAAGGAACAGCAGCGGCAACACGGCGGCCGGCGCTTCGACAAAAGACACCCCGAAGATCACCAGGGTTGTCAGGGCCATACACGGCAGCACAATTGGCCTTCGGCCAATCCGGTCAGACGCGATGCCGGCAATCAATCCCGCCGGCATGCCGCCGATCTGCATGATGGTCAGGGCCAGGCCCATGAGCACCGTTTCGTAATTGAGGACATCGACCAATAGAAGCGGCACGAAAATCAACAATCCGTTTTGCGCCATGGACCGGAATGCCGCCATCAGACAGACGCCCAGGATGGCGCCGTTGCGGACCAACCCGACGATGCCGTCGATATAGGCCCGCGCACTGATCGGCTGAGGATTGCTGCGCTGCTCCGCATCGGAGGGTTGCTGGGCCCGGGCACCGCCGCCGCCAAGCATCACGAACAAAGTTACGGCGACGGCGAAAACAGGCAAGGCACTGAGCGTCGCGGTGTCCTGCCAGGACATCCAGACCAACACAATGCCCGCCGCCAAGGGCGCCAACATGTCGCCAAAGCTGGCGCCCAGGGTGTGGATGGACAAGACGTATCCGCGGTTCCCCGGATAGCGGTCTGACAGATACGAGATGGCAGCCGGATGCCAGAGGTTGTTGGTGCAGCCGATGATCATCAGCATGGCGACGATCAGCCACACACCTTCGGCCAAGCCCATGATCATCAGGGACGCCGCACCGACGATCAATGCCATCGCCTGCAAAAGCACGCGCCGCCCGGTAATATCGACCAGCGGTCCGCTGCCGGCATTGAAGGCGAAGGACGCGGCGAAGAAGATAGACGTGAAACCGCCGACTTCCGTATAGGTGAGGCCCAGGTCCTCGCGGATGAACGGCACCAACACATAGAACGTTGCGACAATCCAATGCGTCGCCCCATGGCCGCCGGCGACCAGGACGGCCGGCCCC
>Ga0114932_10004593_pt1 | contig 12804 bp, 11 predicted proteins | sample 2SBtaG_2_FD_87286 | JGI IMG/M metagenome (GOLD analysis project Ga0114932, IMG submission 87286) | Deep subsurface microbial communities from Kolumbo volcano to uncover new lineages of life (NeLLi) - 2SBTROV12_ACTIVE470 metaG | ecosystem: Environmental > Aquatic > Marine > Volcanic ...
CATCGCTTGATCCCACCAAAAGATCAATTGAATCACTTGAAGAAGAAACAATCTTCAAACTCTCTCCAAACTCTTCTGAGATGAAAGAGGAGGGTAGAAGATAGAAAGATCCTGATAATCCCATGAAAGAAGAGAAAGAATTTCCAACTTGATCCAAAATCACATCATCATCATTGTTGTTGTTGTTTGAAGAAGAAGGAGAAAATACATAAGATCCATTCAATTGATGAGGAATTTGAGTGATGTTCTCAATTTTGTTGTTGATGATATTTGACATGAAAATAGAGTTGTTGAAAGAATAAAAGATGAAAGTTTTGAGATTGAAATCATCCACCATCCAATCCAAAGAAGAAATGATCTCATTATCATTTGATAAGAAATTCTCCACCTCTTCAAAGGATGAGAAATTCAATGGATCATTCATCAAAGATAATCTCACTCTCTCATTTCCACTCCCATCAACTCCTGGTGAAGAAAAGAGGAGGAAATCTTCTTGTTGTTGATTGGATGAAGAGTTGAAGGGAGGAGAAATATGAGCTCCAAAAAGAGGAGGTTGAGAAGAAGATGAATAGTTGAGATTAAGATCAGAGGGTTGATAAGCTTGAGACCAGAAGACACCAAGAGAATGAGTGAGTTGATCAAAGTAGAAGATGGTTTGAGAGGGATTTAGAGTTGGATTATAGGTGGGATCTAATGTTGGAAAATATGTTGGGAATGATGTTGGATCAAATGAAGGAAATGAGGTTGGATCAAAAGTCGGGTCTAAGGATGGATAGAAGGAAGGATCTAAAGTTGGAAAATATGTTGGTCCTGTTGTTGGATGGAGGGATGGGGAATGAGTAGGAGAAAATGTTGGTTCTTTGGTTGGGCTGTGCGATGGACTAAATGTTGGAGAAAATGACGGAACTGGGGTTGTTGGTGTGAATGTTGGTGAAAATGTTGTTGGATGGAAGGTTGGATCAAAGGTTGGTTGAAAAGTAGGTGAAAGGGTGGGTTGAAAAGTTGGTGAAACAGTTGTTGGATGGAAGGTTGGATCAAAGGTTGGTTGAAAAGTAGGTGAAAGGGTGGGTTGAAAAGTTGGTGGGGTGGTTGGTCCATTAGTTGGTAAAGGTGTTGGAAAAAGTGTTGGTAAATAAGTGGGATCAAATGTAGGGGACTCTGTTGGCGAAAATGAGGGAGACATTGATGGTGTAGGCATTGGGGTAGGAAGAGGGGTAGGCATTGGGGTAGGAAGAGGGGTAGGAAGAAACGTAGGAGACATTGTTGGTTGATTTTCAAAACAAAGTTGAACAGTTTCACCAGTCCCAGTTGAAATTGGTTGAAAGTAATCCCCCATCTCGTTTGGACCATCTCCAATTTCATCTATGCTTCCAACTCCCAACTCTCCTTGATCATTAACACCCCAACACTTCAAGGTGTCGTCAGCTAAAATTGCACAGCTATGATATCTTGCACCATGGATTGAAGTTGCTGTAACTCCAGTTCCAAGATTCACAGCTGGTAGATAATTTCCCATCTGATTTGCTCCGATCCCCCTTGTTGTTAAGTCTCCATAGCCCAATTGACCAAATGTGTTCTCCCCAAAGCATTTCACATTAAATCCATTTGTTATTGCACAACTATGGCGACGACCTCCACTCACATCGATTGCTGTAATTCCAGTTCCTAAGTTGGTCTCTGCCAAGAAGTTTCCCATCTCACTCCCTCCATCTCCAATGTTATTAGGATGTTCTAATCCAAGCTGACCCTGACTATTTCTCCCCCACATGTAGAGTTTTCCAGTCGAAGATATCATTCCTACATGTGTCCATCCGGTTCCAATGTTGTCTACAAAAGTTTCGCCAATTGGAAATGAGATTTCTGCAAGAAATGTCCCCATCTCATTGCTACTATCCCCTCTTGCAAAAGTATTACCTCTACCTAATTGACCAAAACCATTAATCCCCCAGCATTTTACTGAAGCATCATCCAACAGGGCACATGAATCTTGCCTTTGAAGTGAAAGTTTTGTTGTTAAAACACCTACCCCCAAATCAACAAAATCCAAGTTACCCCCCATGTCTCCTCCCCCATTCCCTCTACTACTAGTGTCTTCATAGCCTAGCTGTCCATCAGTATTAAGTCCCCAACATTTTACTTGACCATCTGTTGCAAGGGCACAAGTATGTCCATCACCGAGGGACATCCCAAAAACTTCCACTCCAGTGCCAAGATCAACCACATCTAAATATGATCCCATTTGGTTATTAGAGCCCCCTCTACCAACTGTATCATCATAACCAAGCTGACCATTAGCATTGGTACCCCAGCACTTCACAGTGTTGTATACAAGGACAGCACAGGCATGGTCATTTCCTAAGTGAGAACAAATATGGTGGTTTATATAAAATATGAAATTTCTGTAAAACCTGCATTGATCGAGTTCACCTCAGCATTCACATCAACGAATGGGAGATAGTCCCCCATTTGGTTTACTACGTTTCCTCTATTTATAATATCTTCATATCCTAGCTGCCCAGATGCATTCATACCCCAGCATTTAAACTCTTTGTTTGATAGAAGAGCGCAAGTGTAAAATCGAAAAGCCAATCTTGAAAAGCAACTCTCAACTCTCAAAATAAGGAAAGAGAGGGAAAGAAAGAAGATGAAGGTAGCAGAAAATCGTTTTTTCAGATTATTAAGCTGATTGTTTTGCCGAGACATCTTAATATAGTTGAGGAAATCTCTGTGAAAGTTGAGGATTGAGAAAAAATAAAATCGGAGTTTCAAGACGGATGAAGTTCTGGGAGGAAGGAAAATAAAACTCCAAGCCTTTATAACCGTCCTATAGACTAAATAATCAAATAATTATATGAATACTGATACAAATTATAGCAAAAACACCGATTTTTTTCATTTGGATCAGAAATAAAACAACTAAAAACAAGAAAATCCACAATTATATGACGCTGAACACGATTATTTACTCTATTTCTTAAAGGGACCTTTCATATCATTATAATATTCAATCAACAACATCAAAATAAAAAGGCCTTTACTATTTAAAAACGGATAAATTGATAAGCAATTTTAAAAGTGATTTTTTCAGGTGTCAATCGTGCTTAATTTTATATTTGTTAAAATCTTCGGATTTCATATTAAGTGAAGAGTCTGTCAAATTCTGTTTTTATCAGGTAACTGTGTTTATTCTAACTTGAGGATAATATTTCTTTTTCAACCAACTTTGGTGTTTTTCTCTTAGATAACGATGTTTCAGCAGTTGATTAAACCCTTAAGGAGGATAAAACTTCAGCGTCTATCACTATTTTCCTCTATTGAGATGATATCAGATCTACCTCCTCCTATTTCGATTGTTTTCAATATCTTCAACTTTTCATTTTTATTCTTTTTTGCTTCTCAACTTCAACAGACTGATTCTGCCGCTAGCAGGATAAGAGAATTGTTATCCTTCCAGGAAAATAAACTAGGAATAAGCTTGGGAGTGAAAAGAAGTTTTAAAATAAATTTAAAGTTAATTTACAGTTCATTTGGGGGTATTTTTATAGGGGGGTGCAATGGTCTTTCTTATGTCATGAACTATGTCGACAAACAGGAGGAGGAGGAGGAGGAGGGAAAGTCAAAGAGGGAATATGAGGTGGTGGAGGAGAGGGGGGTTATGGTGTTTGTCGAGGAGAGTGCCATATTTTACATAGCGGGTACAGTGATGGATTACGAAACGACAGAGTTGAGCTCCCACTTCTCCTTCATCAACCCAAACCAAAAGTCAGAGTGTGGCTGTGGTGAGAGTTTTAATGTGTAAAATAAACCAACAATCTAAAGAATATAAATCATTTTATATCGAGTATTCTGTTTTTACATGTTAATAAAATAATAATGTGTGTTTATTACAGTTTTGTCTCCTCTTCTTCTTCTATTTGGTTGATGATCAAACTTCCATTCTGATCTAGATTGTTGTTGTTTGAGGAATGTCCTTCCAATTGCATTGTCCACATCTTGGCATACTCCCCCTCCTCCACACCTATCCCCACCAACTCCTCATGCCTCCCCCTCTCCACAATCTCTCCTAACCAATATTATTATTATTCAAGATGATGTAAAGATAGAGTTGGTGAATGATATGATGTAAAGTGAAGAGTTGGTAGACGTCTACCTTCCTTGAGGACTATGATCTGGGAGGAGTGCATGATGGTGGAGAGACGGTGGGCTATGATAATCACAGTCCGCCCCTCTGACAAGGCATCCAACGCCTCCTATTACCATAGATGTAGAGCTATGTTATGTTATGTTATTCAACCTTGATGCTCCTCTCTGTGACACTATCCAAAGCTGAAGTGGCTTCATCCAATAAAACGATAGGAGGGTTCTTTAGAAGACATCTACACAAAACAATAAATTATATAAAAATAAGATATCTCAAAAAACCTGGCAATGGCGATCCTTTGTCTCTCCCCTCCACTCAACTTCAGCCCTCTCTCCCCAACCTAATATTTTCACAAAAATAATAATTTAAAAAGTCCGTTTTTAAGTCTCTCTCTCAACCAACCTCTGTGTCCCATGCCTCTGGCAGTGATTCGATGAAATCCAAGATCTGAGCAGATCTCGCCGCCTCCCTCACCTCCTCAAAGTCGGCTAAAGGGTTTCCATATTGGATGTTGTGAAGCAAAGTCTCATTGAACAGAGTTGTGTCTTGGGGGACCACTCCTATCCAATAAACACATACATAAAAAGAGGACAAATTGATTAAAAATGAAAATATGGACCTATGAGCTCCCTGACAGATGATTGGGTGACTTCTCTGATATCTATCCCATCCACCTCAACAACTCCCTCTGTTGGATCATAAAACCGAAACAACAACCTGCTTATAGTTGATTTTCCTACCTCCAATTTACCATTATAAACCTTTTTTCAAAATGATTGATTGATCACCTGATCCAGTGTGACCTACAATAGCCAGGCTCTCCCCTCTCCCAACTTGAAAATTTATCTTCTTTAACCCCATATTTTCACTTTGAGCTGGGTAGTGGAAGAAAAGGTCCTTGAATCTATTTATATAGAATATGTCAATTCATCAATGTACTTTCAAAGATTAACTCGATGAGAGGGTTGGTTGAGGAGGAAGAAGGTGATCTTGTGGTGGTCAAGTTCATCTCAATGTCATCCTCCTCTATCGGATCAGTTCCATTCTTGGAGTGGTTTTTGAAAGAAGGTGAATTGGTTGATGAGGTGGTTGATGTCAGTTTCAAAGTCTCAGCCTCTTCCTTGTCTTTTACATCTGGCTCTTCACTCAGCAGCTGACTGAGATTTCTCATATCCACAAGGGCAGTCACAATGGCATTGTAAATAGCCCCCAAAAAGGAGAGAGGGGTGAAGATGTTGATGATATAAACATTCACAGCAACAAACTCTCCAATGTTCATCTTCCCTTCCTTGATCTTCCTGGCTGCGAAAATGAGAGACAAACACACGCAAACTCCGATGATGAAGTTTTGGATGGTGTTTAGGAGTGATAAGGAGGACTGAGCTGCGGTAGAGTGGATTGTGTATTTTTCAACTGATTCTCTAAACCTCTCTACCTGTTTAAGTTATTTTCAAAAATGAGATCATATTATATGATTATGATCAAGAAATGAGATATGCTATCAAAACCTCATATTCCTCATTTGTAAACAGTTTCACACTCTCAAAATTGATAAGTGAGTCTGTGGCCTATAAACACATCATATAAGAGAGAAAGATCAGAAAATCTCCACAAACTTTATCATGAAAGTTGTTATCTTGTGCATTCTTCTTTTCTCTAAATTTCTTCCTCCAAAGTGTAATTTTGATTGTGATGGCAACATAGATCACAATACATACAAAAACAGTCTACCAATAACATGATTTAAATAACAATAATAACAACAAAATGATATTATTAACACTCACCACAGCGATTTCCCAACCATCAAACTATCATAACAACAAACATGGTAAAAAGTGACAAGCTTGTCAAATATCAAAACCAGAGTGGAGAAGATGATGGCAATTGCGATCATCTCACCGACGGCAGGGAGCAGAAACAAGAAGAGATAGTTCACCAAAGTACCAGCTGCAGTAGTTCCTCTAATTTAAAGGTGAAATTTAAAATGAATATTATGTTTTATGGCAGATTAGACATTGAATTGTAGAAGATCACCTGTTCATTGCTCTCATCACAGTTCCCATCTTCTTTTTCAAGTGCCACTGAAAGCTCAACGTCAGCACATGGGTGAAGGTGTGCTCTGATATCTCTACAAACGCGACTTGCCCAACTTTCAGGTATGCAACCCTTTGTAACTCCTTCATCATCTTGGAGAGAAAGGAGAAGAGGGCATAGAAAATAATTTCATTAATAGCGCCTTCTAAATCCCCTCTAGACACCTTATTAGTAGCAGTAATTAAATATAAAGGAGCAATAATCGAAAACGCCTTACTGGCAATTACGAAAAACTATTTAAAATCAAGAATACTGATGTTTATTGCGACAAAAATGGGATCCCAAAATTTGGGGAAATTTGTTAAAATTTTAAACCCAAGTCGAAATCGCTCTAAGCCGATTAAGAAAAGCTCCTGGTCCTGGTTTAGGCCAAAAGAAAGACTTTAACACAATCATTAGATTATAAAATGAAAGCTCAGGAAGCTCTTCCTCCTCAACTTCGTCATCAACAACAGTTTTATTTTCGCTTCCATCATTTTCACTTTTTGATTCCAATTGTTTCGACGACTTTTTAGAATCTTTCTTGTCTTTATTAGAATTTATAGTTTCTGTTTTACGCGAATGAGAATGGCTATGATCATGAAACATGGTTCAAAATCAAAAAGAAAAAATGAAATAAGATATTTATGACAAGTTTTTACTGACTGATTGAAATTTTGATCTTTTTTCAAAGGCTTCAAAATTTAAAGGATTCAAAAAAGGTTTAAATTTGATTCAATTAAAGTATTTAATGTCTAAAGGAGTAAATAAATTCCTATATTACTCTAAGGCTACTTCTATATTATTATATATCTTGGTTTAGTATCGATAAATCCCGATAAATCCCGATAAATCCGGATAAATCCGTCATAAATGGAAGAGGGTGAAATTGCTCATTTTGGATTTCAAGTCGACACAGAAGATGGAGTGGGTTTAGCTGCCTGGAGGTGGGTTCATACCCCATCCTTAGATGACCAACCTGTGATATTATTTGTTCATCAATACACGATAATGGGAGGGAGGGCAGAGCTGATGACAGGTGAGTATTTCGGAATATTTTAAATCTTTAATCCATATTGAATAAAGGGATGTTGAGATATGCTATGAAGGATTTGGGATATGATGTGATAGCCTTCGATATGAGAGGGGCTGGATCTTCTCTAGGATCCCCCTCCTACACTGGATCTAGAGAGGTTAGCTGGTGTTTAATGATGGATGTGACATGTGTTTGATGGAGTAGGTAGAGGATGTGAGAGCTATGATCAGGTTTGAGAAAAGATAAAGAGGAAGAGAGATAGCAACTAGATTTCTGATTATCTAAAATTTAATAATCAGGTATATCAGGGATGAGATGGGGAGAGATTGTGTGATTTGTGCTTCCTCAGCTGGATGTCCGATAGCAGGATCGACCATTGACGATTTTGAGGAATTGAGAGGGATCTTCTTCATTGGGTATGTGTTTGGATTTTGGGCATCCATCCTCTTCTCCTCCCACTATCAACCTGGTTACAATTTCTTTACAATTTCATTTTATCATCATATTTCTTGTGTTTTATTTAGTTTTGAGTTCATCCAAGCCAAAGATGTTTGTGATGGGAGATGAGGATGGATTCACATCAGAAAGGACCTTGAGACATAAAATCAGTCAAATGGAGGGAAGTGTGAACAAAATTGAGATCATAGAAGGCATTGGGCACTTTGAACTTGAAGGACCAGATTATGACAAGCAGATGATGGATTTGATGCATGATTTCATCCAACAATATATAATTCACCAATCAAATGAAAACCAAAAACAACAAGAAGAAGAATCGAAAAATTAACTATCAAAAACCAACCTAATAAGATTTTAGAGACAATTTTACATTATAATTGTTTACAAATAGATTAGATTTTCTCAATTTTTTGATACATTGACTAAAATCATGAAAATTATTCCCAAATTCCCCAAATGAAGATTTAATCAGAGAAGAATCCTCTCATTGCATTATCAAATTCACCAGAAAGTCTCAACTCACATTTCATGACAGCTGAAGTGGAAACACTTGCATTCTCGGAACTTTGGTAACCATCAAACTGATCATCATCTGAATAATCATCATTATGGTTGAGATGGTAACTATCTTCCCCCTCTTCATTCTCATATCCAGATGAGAAGTGAAACTGATCTAAATCCCCCTCTCCCTCTTCTCCTCCAAACTCCCCTTCATCAGAATCCTCCTCATAAGAAGATTTGGAATGAAGGTGGGATGATTCGTTCCCCACCACCCCTTTCTTTACAATCATCTCTAACAACCCCTCCTCCTCATTCTTTCTCCCCCAAATATCATATTCCACCACCTCATCGTAATCTGAAACCTTCTCATCACTCACATCACTTCCCATCTCCATTTCCTCACACTCTTCTGAATAGAACATTTTAGATTTGTCCTCTTCTTCATCCTCTTTCTTCCCTCCTCCACCCATATCCATGCTCAGTTCTGAGATCACTGGAGATTGGGATTCTGTTTTCTTCTCATATTCAAAGATGTTGGGCATCGAGGAGAGGCTTCGTGGTTTGTGAGAATCAGTGGTGGCGGATGGAGGGGGGTAAGACTGCATGGAGGGATTGAAAGCCCCAAGTAGAACACAAAGATCATGGGGGTGGATATGCCTCTTTGCGATTGTCACATCCTTCTTGAAGGTCCTCTTCAGCTTCAATTTAACTTTAACTGGTTCTAGGGGGTACACTAAAGTGTTTTGGGAGAATGGGAAAGCGATGACGAAAACTCTTTCATCGTATGATGCCAATGAATTTATTGTAATATCATTGGTAGAATCCTCCTCTCCATACCCTTCACCATACCATCGTATCTGGATGGTCTCATTTGGAAGAGTTTCAGAAACTGGAGATCGAAGGGAGGTGTGCCTAAAACTGATTTGAACATACAATTTGACAACTCGAGATGAGGATGAAGAATATTTTTGAAACAATAAATTTCCACCTTGTAATCTCAGCCCTTTTAATTGTAATTTCAGGGCAGAGCAAACAACAGTAAGATGGAGGGGTAAGATTCTAGGAACAACCTCCAGAGGTCTAGGTGGTCTTCTCCTAGATTGAATCATCACTCGATTGCTGTCAAGCATATGAGTTGTAGTTTCAACAGACTGAGCAAGTTTAGTAGCAGCTCCGAACACCCCAACTAAGGGTGTGACTGCCAAACCTACAACTCCCAACACAACCCCCTTCGCCAAACCAGCTCCACCTTCGTTCTGAACCCCCTCCAAAGGCTTTTCAACCAACCCAGTCACTCCTTTAACAACCCCAGATCCCAATAGTTCCAGAGATTGCAACAGACCATGACCCAAATGAGTTGGAACGCTTCGTTTCTTCAACTGCATGTCAAAATCAATTCCAGAAATACCCATCACCAATTCTCCCACACTCCCAGTCACTTTTGCTGCACTTCCAAAAGTCCCCCCAACCACATTTTGCATAAGAGCCATCAACCCTTCCCCTCTTAATGGACTCACGCCAACCAACTCTGAGGCTGTCTTCCTAAAGAAGAGAACAATTCCTGTACCAATATTCTCAATCAGACCAAAAGGATCTCCCAATAGCTCTGAACTTCCCAAAATTTTATAAATCTGGAGACCAAAAGACTTTCCATAATATTGAGCCAACTTCCAAACCAAGGAGGAGAGAGGACCAAAGGCATTATTGATAACAAGCTCATTGAATTTGAATGAAGGGGACATGGTAGTGATTGTCCCAGCCACTGCTGTTAGGACTTGAATCATATGATTCCCACCAAACACATCCACAACTGAGTTGGAGGACAAAGAAGATCCAATATTCTTGGAGTCTACAGTCACATGAAGAGATAAAGCGAAGGAATGAAGGTGAAGGATTCTGAAAAATGTGACAATAAAGGGTGTTTTGTCTGTGGGTAAAGCAATTCTCTCACTGAGCAGTCGTTTGGCTATGCTGATTTGATATTGCTCACTAATTGCATTGGTTGTTATCTCTGGAAGATGGAAGGAAGCTGATTTGGTGAGAGCTAGGATAATGGAAACTACAAAATCAACATCCACATTTACATGCACAGGTTGGATCATCACCTCCATATACCTCATCACTATAGCCCCAGCTGTCAAAGCCTCTGAATCAGCATCGATTGTGACTTGCAACCAAGGGACCAATTGTTGATCTTTCGATTCAAAGTCTGGTGAGGAGGTATGAACAATACCTTCATCATCCTTATCATTCACATCATAACCTCCTCCTCCACTTCCTACATCATCCTTTCTTGAGGATATGGTGCTACTGCTCCCCCAACTTCTATTCATAGTGTTCAAGCCTGAATCCACTGGAGCTAGAATAACTGGGGACTTGGCCATAGGAGACATATTATCGACTTGTGTGTGGATGATTGACAAGGTCCAAATACTCGAATTTACCCCAGAAACACATCTTAACCCCTCGATTGAACAACAAATCAGCTCACTAGGAGTATCGTCGATGATAGAAGCTGTAACACCTGTCATTTTTATATCAATAGAAACTGTTCTTATAATCCAATTCCAAGTTAGAAGGATCTTAGAAGGCGTCCCACCAATAATGGATTGAGAGGGTTTTTGGTTAAGTAAGTTCCTTTCAACTGGATGCTCGATGATAGCTCTTGTTGTTATTGATAAAACTCTTGTCAACCCCTTGATGTGTACGCTCACCTTTAATTCCCTCCCATTAGAAGGGAAAATAAGAGGTTTCAGATCACCAACAACCTCAATTGGATAATTCATCACCATAGAAAACTCTCCACAACGATCAGTTGCCATAATTTCTAAACTCCTTTCTATCACAGGATCATCCCAACCAATGTAAGTCCACTCAGCTGGCTTTAATATTCTTCTAGGGAACTTGTTTGGATCTGTACCATGCTGTCTGAATAAAATACAAAGATCTGGACATCGATTCTCCAAACAGAATGCTGGTTGGTGCTTGGGGGAAATTTCAGTCACTTGAATGACTTTAGCTGGACCTTGAGAGAACACAGACACAGAAATTGGAACAATCATCCCATCCACATCTTGGATATTCAAATGTTCATTCCCAACTCTATCTACTCTCACTGGACACGACCATCTATCTTTTGCTCTCGATAAAATAGAGCTTGACAATATCAAAGAAGGCTTGAATTGGTCATCAACAAAACTCATTCGATGGACAACATCATCAAGAGACTGGGAGGAGGATTTATCTTTAGTAGAGAATGGATCACTTGACCTAGATTCTGACTCAGACGCTAATGAAAAATGAGTATGTGAGCCACCATCTATTTCGATCAGATCATCATACCCAAGAATCAGCCTCCCAACAAGAATATTCCCCTTTGGCAAAGAAAGTAAAGGGGATATCCCTCTACTATTTTCTGTTGTTGATATACCCGTTGATAATGAAGTTGGAGATGGATTAGATGAAAGCCGTTCTTGCATGCTCACATGCTGAGATGAATCTCCTCGATAAATCTGAATTTCAACTTGAATGGAATGGAGAGAGTCAACAAAAAAGGGGATATCAAACATCTCTTCCCAATCATCAGAAATAGAAATTCCAGCAGATCGACCAACCTCCTCTCCATCCCTCATGACCACACAATAAAATCTATCTGGAGTCTTCTTGTTTGTTTGGATTTTGATTGCAGAAGTTGAATCATGAGTAGATTTATTCATGTTTGAAATTGACAATGATTCCATCCATTCCAACCCATTCACATTATGAATAGTAAGATGAACTAATGAAGATACCCTCTTTTCCTTACCACCAAGTTTCAAAGCCATGGAAGGATGTGATGAAGTTGAAGATGGGTTCATTGTTAGTCTCCCCCAAACATCCCTCAAGAATGGAACTTCACCTGGCTGAGAGAAGGTAAACACTGCACATGATTCATTTCCATCCAACACAACCTCACCAGGTCGCATCAACAATGATGAGGCAAATTGAGATCTCACCAACCCCCTTTGAGGAGTGGAAATCCCTCCTTGATCATCTGACTGCTCATCCCCCTCATGTCCATGATGCTTTCCTCTCTCTGATGAAGAAACATCGAAAAAGTTATTCCTTTTATACCATGGGTTGGCCTTGGCCTTTTTCTTGATCACATCCGATTTTTCCTCTTCATTGTATAAGAATTCATCTGGCACATCTTCTTTTGATAACATATGATCATCAAAAGAGGTGGTTTGGTAATCATTTTCTGAAAATGAGGTGAGAGATTGACTTCCCATCCTCGATAAAGGGTGGTTAGAAACTCTTGTAGCCTGGAAGAGGGATCCATGATCCACAATCTCAGCATTCATTTCTTCACTATTCAAGGTTCTACTTCTCCTCCTCTTCACTTTTGGTTCCTCGAAGAAATCATTGTTGTTGTTCTCATCATCTTCATCCCCATTCTCTCCCTTCCCTTCATCAATTACATCAACAGTGCGAAGTCGAGATCTTGAGGACGAATGTTTTTTGGTAGAAGAACCTCCTCTCTTTGAAGATGTGGAGGAAGATGAGATTGAAGAAGAGGAGACATCAAATGTTTTCTTAAAGGTGCTCATAA
>Ga0114932_10004595_pt1 | contig 12799 bp, 11 predicted proteins | sample 2SBtaG_2_FD_87286 | JGI IMG/M metagenome (GOLD analysis project Ga0114932, IMG submission 87286) | Deep subsurface microbial communities from Kolumbo volcano to uncover new lineages of life (NeLLi) - 2SBTROV12_ACTIVE470 metaG | ecosystem: Environmental > Aquatic > Marine > Volcanic ...
GCTAGGGCAAAGCCGTTCGACGCCGCCCGTTTGGCGCTGCGCCGCGCCTGTTTCCGCATCCCGGTGCCGGCCAGCGTTTCCACCAGTACCCGCCAGAACTCGAAGGTCGCGGGGGCAAGCTGTGTCGCCTTTTCGAGGTATCTGAGACCGGCCTTGGCCTGCCCGGTCTGCACCAGCAACCGCCCCATCTGGAAATTGGTATCGATCTGATTGGGCATCTGGGCCAGAATGGCCTTGTATTGTTTTTCGGCCGTCGCGAAATCCCCGGCATTATGGGACTGCATGGCCACGAAATAGAGCGATTGCAGATCGGTTTTCGGCTGCGGTCGGTTCAGGGGCAACATGGGCAAATTCCGGCTGGTGGCGCAAAGGCGGCGTCGCGACAGGGTATCCCTTGCGCCGCGTTTGCGAAAGGCCAATCGGCATGCGCCGATGCGGACGGCGAAAATTTCGTGGTACCCCCGATATCGCGCTATTGTATCCGGCTGCCCGGACGACTAAACAGCCGCTGTTCTGACCGAACAGTCGCGGAGAGGTGCCGGAGTGGTCGAACGGGGCGGTCTCGAAAACCGTTGAGGGCGCAAGCCTTCCCAGGGTTCGAATCCCTGTCTCTCCGCCATGTTCGTTCCGAATGCGGGTTGCGCACGGCCCCGGTGGACCCCAAAAAGCCCCGAGCCGACGCTGCGCCCGGCATTTGCGACGGCGCCAGCCCGCCGGCCCAAAGGCCGTTACCGGCATTTTCGCGTTTCGGGCGGATCAGGGTTCCCTGACGCGGGTGGCCTTGCGTGCGGGGCATCCCACGGAGGATTGAGCGGATGCGAGGGTTTTCGCGCCGGGGCGTGCTTGTATCCCGGCCAAACAGGCCCTAAGAAACCGGCGCAACCATCAAACAAGGCACGTGCCCCATGTCTGCTCCGCTTCGCGCAAAGAAAAAGAACAACACGATGGCCCTGACGCTGGTCGGCCTGCTGGTGATCAGCCTGACCGGTTTCGGCGTGCGCTCGGTCGGAAGTGGCGGCGCGCAGGCGGTGGGGTCGGTCGGGGACGAGGACGTGACGGTCGATACCTATATCCGCGCGCTCAACAACCAGATCCGCGCGTTGTCCCAGCGGGTCGGACAAAACGTGACGCTGGAACAGGCCCGCGCCTTTGGCGTTGACCGCCAGGTGCTGGCGCTGGTTCTGACCGACGCGACGCTGGACGGCGAAAACGCGCGCATCGGCCTTTCGGTCGGGGATCGCCACGTTAAGGAAAACCTGCTGTCGACCGAGGCGTTTCAGGGCCTGAACGGGGCATTTGACACAGCGGCCTATGAATTCGCGCTGGAACAGGCGGGGCTGAAACCGGCGGAATACGACGAAATCCTTCGCGAAGATTCATCGCGGACATTGCTGCAGACCGCGATTGCCGGGGGCATCGCGGCCGACGAAACCTATGCGCTGGCGCTGTTGAAATATGTCGGCGAGACCCGGGATTTCGACTGGGTGCGGCTGGACGCGTCCATGCTGCCCGAGGCCGTGCGCCTGCCGCTGCCCGCCGAAGTCGAAACCCATTACCGCGAAAATTCCGCGGCCTATACGACACCGCAAAAGCGCCGGATCACCTATGTCTCGTTGACGCCGGACATGCTGATTGCGTCGATCAAGGGGACGGACGCGGAATTGCGCGCGCTTTACGAGGCCGACGCCGAGCGGTTCAGTTCGCCCGCACGTCGCATCCTTGACCGGGTGGTTTTCGGAAACATGGCCGAGGCCGAGGCCGCATTTGCCGCGCTGTCGGGCGGCGAGCAGACCTTTGAGGAAATCCTGACTGCACGGGGGCTGACGCCGACCGATGTCGACCTTGGCGAGGTCAGCCGGGCCGATCTTGGCGGGGCGGCGGCGGATCTGGTTTTCGCGATGTCCGAACCGGGGCTGGCGGGACCGGTGTCCACCACGCTGGGCCCGGCGATTTTTCGCGTGAACGCGGTTCTGGCGGCGAGGGCCGAAAGTTTCGAATCCGTCCGGGACACGCTGAACGCCGAACTGGCCGCCGAACAGGCGCGCAAGGTGATCGATGACGAAATCGCCGTGATCGACGATTTGCTGGCGGGCGGGGTGGAGCTTGAAGACGTGGCGGCAGAATCCGAAATGCGGCTCGAAACGCTTGATTTTGATGGAGAAAACACCGACGGCATTGCCGCGAATAGCGAATTTCGCGAGGCGGCGCTTGCGGTTGCGACCTCCGATTTCCCCGAAGTCGTCACGATGGCCGGGGGCGGTATCTTTGCGCTGAGGCTCGACAAGATCATTGCGCCCGCACTGCAACCACTGAACGTGGTGGAAGGGCAAGTCATCGCCGATTGGCAGGCGGCGGAAACACAGCGACAACTGGAACGCTTCGGCACCGAGATGGCAGGCGCGCTGAATGCCGGCGGGTCGCTCGCCGACCTGGTGCCCGCCGTCACCACGGAAACCGGCGCACGGCGCGACGCCCTGCTGGAGCATGCGCCACGCAATCTGGTAACCGAGGTTTTCAGGCTTGAACCCGGTGCCGCCGCGCTGATCAACAGCGACGGCATCTATGCCGTCGCGAGGCTCGGGACCGTGACCGCGTTTTCACCGGAGGGCGCCGACAACGCGACCATGCTGGAAAATATCGGGCAGCGATATTCGCTCGAAGTCGGATCGGACATTTTCGAAGCCTTCACGGCGGCTCTGCAGGACGAGGCCGGCGTCTCGGTCAATCAGTCGCTGATCAACATCATCCTGACCCAGGTCGGTGGCACCGCCCCGGCGCGCCGCCACCAGACGTCTCCCTGACATGGCCCTGACGCCTGATTTCAAGGGCTTCCAGGCCGGTTTTGACGCGGACCGCAATCAGGTCGTTTATGCGCGGCTGGTGGCCGACCTGGACACGCCGGTCAGCCTGATGCTGAAACTGGCCCAGGGCGGCAAAGACAGTTTCATGCTGGAAAGCGTGACCGGCGGCGAGGTTCGCGGGCGCTATTCGGTGATCGGCATGAAGCCCGATCTGATCTGGGATTGCCGGGGTGGACAAAGCCGCATCAATCGCGAAACGCGCTTTGACGGCAGCGCATTCGTGGCGCAGACGGGCCATCCGCTGGACGAACTGCGCACCCTGATCGGTGAATGCCGCATCGATCTGCCGGCCGGTCTGCCGCCGATTTCCGCCGGTCTGTTCGGCTATCTGGGCTATGACATGATCCGGCTTGTGGAAACCCTGCCCAACGTCAATGCCGATCCGCTGGACCTGCCCGATGCGATGATGCTGCGGCCCTCGGTCGTGGTGGTGCTGGACGGTGTCAAGGGCGAGGTCACGGTCGTCAGCCCGGCCTGGGCCAACAGCGGGCTTTCGGCGCGCGCGGCCTATGCGCAGGCCGCCGAACGGGTGATGGATGCGGTGCGCGATCTCGGTCGGCAACCGCCGAACGAAACCCGCGATCTGGGTCGCGCCACGGGGCCGGCCGAACCGGTCTCCAACACCTCCAAGGAAGACTATTTCGCCATCGTTGAACGGGCCCGCGAATATATCCGCGCGGGCGACATATTTCAGGTGGTCCCGTCGCAGCGCTGGCACCAGCCGTTTTCGTTGCCGCCGTTCGCGCTTTACCGCGCGCTCAGGCGCACCAACCCCAGCCCCTACATGTTCTATTTCAATTTCGGCGGGTTTCAGGTGGTCGGCGCCAGTCCCGAAATTCTGGTGGGCCTGAAAGGCGGCGAGGTCAACATCCGCCCCATTGCCGGGACCCGACCGCGCGGGGCCACCCCCGAAGAGGACAAGGCGCTGGAGGCCGACCTGTTGGCCGACCCCAAGGAACGGGCCGAGCACCTGATGCTGCTCGATCTGGGGCGCAATGATGTTGGCCGGGTCGCCAAGACCGGCACCGTTGATCCCAACGAACAATTCGTCATCGAATATTACAGCCACGTCATTCACATCGTATCCAACGTCGTCGGCGAGCTGCGCGACGATCTCGACGCCCTGTCGGCCTTGCTGGCGGGGTTGCCCGCGGGCACGGTTTCCGGCGCGCCGAAAGTGCGGGCGATGGAAATCATCGACGAACTGGAAAGCGAAAAGCGCGGCGTTTATGGCGGCGGCGTCGGGTATTTCTCGGCCAATGGCGACATGGATATCTGCATCGCGCTTCGCACCGCCATCACCAAGGACGAGACGCTTTTCGTTCAGGCGGGCGGCGGCGTGGTCTACGACAGCGATCCCGAGGCGGAATTTCAGGAAACCGTCAACAAGTCCAAGGCGTTGTTTCAGGCTGCGGCGGATGCGGGGCTTTTTGCGGACGGCGGCGGGCAAAGCTGAATTTCGATTAATAGGACCGTTCGATATCGGGGGCGACCGCCGCATTGGCGGGGCCCACGACTGGGCGGTTAGCCGCCCGGATGTCTGGTTGTCGGGCCCGCTTGCGGATTGGCCTTCTGGTCCTTTGACGCCGACCCTCCGAACTGCCGAAACGCATCACAAGGCGGGTATTGGGTACGCAGCCGGCACTCGGGACCGGCCGGTTGTGCGGGACCCACGGCGCAATCCCGCCGCGCCATTGGGCCGTCGACCGGCAGGGCGATTGGCCGGGGAAAGGCGCAACCAATTGGGGTCGCGCAAGTTTTGCCGGTATATTGTGGCAGCAAACTGCGCCCGTTCGCCGCACCACGGCCCGGCGGTGCATGGCTGCGTGAACACCACGAATACTGTCCGCCGGGATGCCTCAACCGTTCATTGGAGAATGGCCTTTGTTTGGGTCCGTCGGTATAGCCCTTTAGCTGTCCCGCTGTCTGGCCCTTGAGCCGTCTGGCCCTCGAACCGATTAACCGTCTGGTTCACCAGTCGTTAGGCCGTCCAACCGACTTGCCGTCTAACCGTCTGGTGGTCTGGCGGTCTGGCCGTTTAGCCGTCTGGCCGTCTAGCCGTCTGGCGGTCTGGCTGTCTAGCCGTTTAGCCGTCCGGTCGTCTAGATCTCTAGACACGCAGATATTGACATATCACGTTGTTTTTACGCAATTATTCAGGATTCAGGGAAAGCCGCGCATCGGAATCCAGCCACCAGGTTCCCGCAATCGCGGCGGTGCAGATCGCCGTTCCGCGAACGAAACGCCGCTCCTGCGTGGTGGTCAACCGACCCGCGCCAACACCCACACCAACGCCGCCGCTGCGCACAGAAAACTGCCGAAAGGCAGCGCCGTATCCCCCGCAAGCGCGGCGCGCCGCGGCAAAGTTCGCAGACAGGCCCAGCCGATGGCGCCGGCGGCGGCCGCCAGCAGCAGCCATGGCAGCAGCGCCAGCCCCGTGCCCGCGCCGATCCCGGCCATCAGCTTGACGTCTCCCCGTCCCATGCCTTCGCGTCCGCGAAAGCGCCGGTAAAGCAGGCGGATGCACAGGAAGGCCCCGGATCCGACCGCCGCTGCCAACAACGCGGGCCCGATCCGATCCGGCGGGTCCGTCCATGCAAGCGCAAGCGCCGCGAGCAGCAGAACCGCGCTCAGAATGTCCGGCAGCCGGAACCATATCGCGTCACAGCCAAGCAGCGCCAGCAGTGTCCACATATAGATGCAGCCCAGCACCATTTCCGAGTTCGAGCGCGCGACCATCACGACGGCGATGGCGGCAAAAGCGGCCCCCGCCTCCATCAACGGCAGCATCGCCGGTATTGCCGCGCCGCACGCCCGGCAGCGGCCGCGGAGGCGCAGAAACGACAGCAAAGGCACCAGATCGCCGGGCGCAACCGGTGCCGCGCATTCCCGGCAGGCCGAACGGGCAAGGATCACGTCCTCGCCGCGCGGCAACCGATCCGCCAGCACCGCCAGAAACGAGCCGACGGCCGGGCTGACCACAATCAGAAATATTGCCAGTGCCGGTGTCATTTATCCCAAAAGCCCGAATTGTTTCGCGCGTCGGGTTTGGTTATGCTGCACCGAGCCAGATTTGTAGAGTCCGCGATGCCAGAAATGATCTCTCCAGCCGCTACCGTTGGCACAGACCACCGCAGGGACGCGGGATTCACCCTGTTGGAACTGATGGTGGTCGTGGTGATCCTGTCGATCCTGGCGCTGGTCGTGGTCCCCCGGATCATCGACCGCCCCGATCAGGCGCGGGTCGCGCGGGTGCGGTCCGATCTGGCGGTGATCTCGGGCGCGGTCAAGCTCTATAAGCTGGACAATTTCCGCTATCCGACCACGGAACAGGGGCTGCTTGCGCTGGTGCAGCGCCCGGCAAGCGAACCGGTGCCGGCGAATTGGGCGCAGAACGGCTATGTCGACCGCCTGCCAAAAGACCCGTGGGGCGGAGAATATCAGTACCTGTCGCCCGGAATTCACGACACGTTCGACATTTTCACGCTGGGGGCCGATGGCGTTGCCGGCGGCAGCGGAATCGACGCCGATCTGGGCTCATGGTCGTTGCAGTAACCGCCCCCGCACCGCCCGGAAAACGGTCGGAGATCACCGGCGGCGACACCGGATTTACCCTGCTGGAACTGGTCGTGGTCGTCGCGATCATTGCGGTTTTGTCGGTGGGTGCGGGCCTTGCGGTATCGCGCGACCGGCTTGCCCCGGCCGCCCAGCGCGACGCCGTTGAATTTGAGCGTGAATTCAACCGGTTGCGTTCGTTGGCGGTTCATTCCCGCACAGCGTATGGTTTGAATATCTCGGTCAGGGGCATGGCGGTTCTGCGCTACGCGCGGGCGGCGCAATCCTGGCCCGACCCCGGTGCCGAAATCCGCTGGAACGCTGCGGTCAAGCTGCGCGCACCGCCACGGGCGCGCCATGTTGCGCCACGGGAACCCGACATCACGCTCTGGCCCGACGGCCGCTCGGACCGGTTCGAGCTTTTGTTCACATCCGGCACAATGGCGCTGCGATGTCACAGCGACGGATTTACCGGCGTGCGATGTTCGGAAGGTTGAGCCCCCGGCCGGAGAATGCGCGGTCCAACGCCGGATTTTCGTTGCTGGAAGTGCTGGTAGCCATCGCCGTTCTGGCCATCGGCACGCTGGCGGTGATGCGGACGCTGGATCAGGCGGGACGCGTCGTCGCCGAGGCACCAGCGCGCTTTCTGGCGCAGACGGTCGCCACCAACCGGGCCGAGGAATTGCGCATCTGGGGGGCCCAACGGGCGCGGGGATTGCCGCAAGCGGTCACGGCCGGGCCGTATGAGTGGCGGATCGAAAGCCGGGTCCGAAAAACCGAGGTCGGATTTTTCGAGGTAACACTGAACGTTGCCGCCACGGGCCAGCCCGGCGCGCACCGGGTCGTCTTTGTGCCCTGGGCCCCCCTGCCGTGAGCCGCCGGATCATCCAGCCGACCACATCGCCCCGATCCGCCGGGTTCACCCTGATGGAACTGGTCGTGGTCCTGATGATCTTTGCGCTGGTCGCGGTTCTGGGATTGCAGGCGCTGACCGGCAGTTTACGGGCACGCGACCGGATCGGCGAAGCTGACCGTGCCACGTCCGAACTGACCTTCGCCCTGTCGTTGTTGCGCTCCGATCTCGAAGCGGCGGTGCCGCTGCTGTTCTACCCCCCCGGCGGCGGCATCGAATCGGCCTTCAGGATCGCGCCGGGTCAGGATGAATTCGCTATTTCCGTCAGTCCCGCGATCCGCGACCCGGGCGAGACCGTGGCCCCACCGGGGCGCGTGATCTGGAGCATCGATCGGAATGCCGGCAAGATCTACCGGCAGACCTGGCCGGTTCTGATCCCCGCCAGCCCCGCCCTTGCCGCACCAAAGGTGGAGATCGGCACCGGGTTCACCGACCTAGCCATCCGCACCATGACCCCCGCCCGTCTCTGGGTGGCGGGGGCCGATCCCGATCTGCTGGGCACCGCGGCGGCCCTGCCGCTGGCCATCGAGATCGTGATCGATTCCGCACGCTTCGGCCCCCTGCCAACGCTGGTGGCCTATCCATGAAACGCGGCGCGCAGGGCGAAACCGGTTTCGCGCTGATCAGCGCGTTGCTGATCGTCGTTGCCATCACGGCCATATCGGTGCTGCTGCTGGAGCGCGCAACCCGGTCCCGGCAACGCCAGAGCCAAGTGCAGGCGGTTTTGCAGACCAAGGCCTATCTGGACGGATACGAGAATTTCGTGCTGGCCGCCCTTGACGCCGACCTGAAGAACAGCGCGTCTGATCATTCGGCCGAGGCCTGGGCGACGCCCCGACACGTCGTCGCGATCGATCAGGGACAAGCCGGTGGCAGCATCCGGGATCTGCAGGGACGGTTCAATCTCAACTGGCTGGCAGGGGGCGACGCCGTTTTCGGACCCGAGTCGTTTTCGCGCCTTATGGCCGAGGCCGGTCTGCCCGCGCAGCTTGGCAAGGCCATCGTGCAATGGTTGTCGGAATCCGGCCCGGCGGATCGTGCGCCCTACCGCAACCGCGCACGCCCCATCGATCCAAGGGGCGGAACGGCCGGTATCCTTGACGAATTGCGCGACGTTGCCGGGATGGACGCGGCCACCTTTCGCCGTTTGCAGGCCATCAGCACCGTCATTCCCGCCGAAGGCACGATCAACATCAACACCGCCCCCGGCGCGGTGCTGCGGGCGGTGCTGCCCGAACTGGCACCCGGCACCATTTCCGCGCTGATGGATGAACGCACCGCGCGGCCCTTTGCCAGCGATGCGGCATTTGTCGATTGGATCACGCGTTCGGTTTCCGAGATCACGCTGGCGGAAATCGATCTGGGGCGGTTCAGCGTCTCCAGCAACTGGTTCGAGGCGCAAATTTTTGCGACATTCCACCAAACGCAATTGCGGCGCAGGCTGATCTTGTACCGCTCGCCGGAAACCGGCAAAACCCGGGTAAGATTTCGCCTGAGCAGCGGGCACTAGCAAAGGACGGACCAGTGGCGACGATCGTTGACGACGATACTCCGCTATACGACCTGCGAACCGGCGGCCCGCTGCCCGGGGCCGCTTTCGTCGCGCTGGTCCCCGGCGAACGCGCACCGCTCTTGCCACTGGACCTGCCCGACGGGCTGCGCGGCCCGGCGCGCGAAAGCGTCGCGCGCCGGCAGGTCAGCGATCTGCTGGGGCTGGCGGGCGATGAAATTGAATTACGGCCGGGCCACGGGGGGCCGGACCGGGGCGTCTGGCACAGCACGATGGTGGTCTGGACGGCCGAAATCGCAACATGGCGGGCGCGATTTGTTGGCGATGCCCCGCATTGTCTGGCGATCTTGCCGGATTATCTGGCCCTGCCCGCCGCCAGCGATACCTGGGTGATCCACGTCGCGGGCAACCGGGTTCGGGCCCGGCTGGGCGTGGTGGACGGGTTTTCCTCAGAACCGGAACTGGCGCGACTGCTGTTGGCAAAAGCGCCGAAACCCGCAAGGATCCTGCGCCTCGGCGACCCGGTAAAGGCGCTGGACGACGATTTGGCGGCGTTGAAAATTCCGCTCCATACCGAAGCGCAGGCGATGTCGGGCGAAAATACCGCCGCGCCGCGAGCGTTTGCGCATGGGGAACTGCGGCTCGATCTGGCGGTCGATCCGCAGCGCGCGCTTGAAGGCCTGCTGAAGGGGCTTGTCCTTTGGCGGCTGCCCGTGGCGCTGGCGCTGAGCGCGCTGGTGATTTGGACGGCGGGCAACCTGATCGCAACAACCGACCGGCAGGCGCGCGCAAGACGCTGCGCCGCGACATCGTCGTGGCCCTGCACGCAACATTGCTGCCCGACGCGCCGGTTCTGGATATCCGGCGGCAGGTCTCGCAGGCGCTGGCCGATCGGCAACGCGAGGCAAGCAACGCCCGGGCGCAAACACCGCCCTTTGAGCTGTTCCGTCAGGTTGCCGATATCGTCGCCAGCACCGATGCCCGCGTGACCCGCGCGGGGTTCACCGCCGATACCGGTCTGGGCATCACCGTTACGCTGGCGGATTTCGCGCGGCTGGACCATTTGAAAGCAGCGCTTGAAACCGGCGGAATAAGCGTGACCGTGGCCCGATCCAACGTGGCCGAAACCGACGGGATCGAGGCGGAATTGCTGTTGAATACCGCACCGAGGCCCGGCCAATGACCCTGCGTCTGGCCGAACTTTTGCTCGCACTGAGCGCCAATGAAAGACGATTGCTGGCAATCTTGTGCGGCCTGGTTCTGCCGCTGGCCGTGATTTTTCTGTGGGTCCTGCCTCTGGCCGACCGAGGGGCCGCGGCACAACGCGATCTGAGCACGGCCCGCGCGCTGATGGTCTGGGTCACCCACCGGATCGAGGAAAGCGCCGCACTGGTCGATGGCCAGACCAACGCGATCCCGAAAAACGGTGCTCCCGTGGGCCTGAGCGGGATCGAAAAGGGTCTGAACGAAGCCGGCCTGCGCCCATATGTGACCCGCCTTGCCGGGCGCGATGACGGTGCGGTCGAGTTGGTGATCGAAGACGCACCCTTTGCCACCGTGACCGCGTGGACCAGCGCCGTCCGGCCGGTCTGGGGCTACCGGATCGTGTCGTTTCACATTCAACGCACCGACCGCGCCGGTCAGGTGGCGGCGGAATTCCTGTTGGGCGAGACGCCATGATCCGCGGTCTCTTCCTGTTGCTGGGCCTGTCGCTGGGCGTGATCGCCGCCGGGCTGAGCCAGACGGAAATCGCGCATTTGCGTGTGCTGATGCCGGGGCGGCTGGCGGCATGGACCACGGGTCTGGACCCCGAAAGCGGGTTGCTGCGCGGTACTGGCGTTGGTCTGCCTGACGGCAGCACCGTCAAATGGCGCCTGCTGGGGCTGGATGCGGGGGGGGCGCGATACCGGATCGAGCTCGTCGGCAGCGGATTTGAATTCAGGGGCGAACTGCACGCGCGCATCGGCAATCGCATGGCCCGGATCAAGGGCCCGATCACGGGGTTGGCCCCGAAGCAATGGTTGCCGGCCCTGCAAGAGGTGCCGGACATCGATGGTGCCCGGATGCTGGATCACCGGATTGATCTGGCAACCCTGGACTTGTCGCGCTGATCCCGAAATGCCCCGCGACGGCGGTAATTAAAATTCCGGGCAACCGTCAAGAAATCACCATATTCCGGTAAGGTCACACAAATCCCGCTCGCTCAAAGTTGCCTCTGGTGGTGGCAATTGTGGGTGAACCGATGGGGATGATGAATTTCGTTGCGACGTTCGACGACGTGTCGTTGAATTTCGTGACCGGACTGAGCGATTTCGAGACTTTTCAGACCCAGAGCGGTTGCGTGCTGTACGCCGCCGGCAGCGCGGAAAACGGGCTGAGCGCCTTTGATCTGGTAACCGGCCAGGCCGCGACCTTCATCGAGCAAAGCGGATTGCCTGCTCGAGCGTCGCTTGCCCCGCTTGACCTGGAGCTGGTGGATTTTTCCCAGACATCCGCGCTTTGGGTGGAGCCGTGGACGGCATCCGGGCTGAACGCATTCGCGTTAGGCGTTCAGGGGCAACTTGGTGCCATTGCCCAGTTCAGCGGCATGGCGGCGCTGGCGCAGGGTTTGGTGCATACGACCGCCGTTCAGGGGGTCGGTACAGAGACATGGGTCTATGGCGGGGTCTGGGGCGGATCGGGGCTGATGCGGCTCAATCTGGATGCGAACGGGCAGCTTTTGGCGGTCGAGCAAATTGCCGCCGCCGGGGCCGAAGACGCCGCCGCGCTGGCGCAGGCGACGGTCGGGGCGGAAACATTCCTGTTTTCGGCCCGCCTGAGCGATGCCGCGCTGACAAGCTGGCAGATCGGCGCGAACGGGCAGTTGAGCGAACTGGATTCGATCGGCGCCGTCGACGGCTGGGGCATCGCCACGCCGACAGCGCTGGAGACCGTCGATTTCGCGGGCGAGACCTTTCTGGTGATGACGGCGGCGGGCAGCAACTCGATCTCGGTGGTCGGGGTCGCGGCAAACGGCACGCTCAGTCTGCGCGACCATGTGATCGACGATCTGGGCACGCGATTCGCGGGCCCTGAAACCCTGTCGGTCGTCAGCCATCAGGGCCGTGTGTATGTTCTGGTCGGCGGGGCAGATGACGGGATCAGCCTGTTTCAGATGTTGCCGGGCGGGCGGCTGTTGCATTTGCAGACCATGGCGGACGATGCCGCCATGGCGCTTGGCAATGTCAGCGCCCTTGCGGCGGTGGTTGTCGGCGGCGAGATCCAGATATTCGTCGGCAGCGGCAACGAACGCGGACTGACGCAACTTTCCTATACGCCGGATGCCGCCGGGGTGATCGACACCACCGTTTCCACCGCATTCACGGGAACCGCATTGGCCGATATCCTGCAAGCTGTCGGCGGCGGGGTTTCGATCGACGGACAGCAGGGCAACGACATCCTGATCGACGGCACCGGCAGCGACTGGCTGACCGGCGGCGCGGGCCGGGATATTTTCGTCCTGTCGCCCGACGGTGTCGTCGACCGGATCGTCGATTTCACACCCGGCGAGGACCGGATCGACCTGACCGCCTTTCCGATGCTGCGCGACATTCGCCAGATCGAGATCACGTCGACCGCCGATGGCGCGTGGCTGAGCTTTCGTGGCGAGGTGCTGGAGATCACGACCGCCGCCGGTACGCCGCTTGCGGCTGCGGAGTTTTCCACCGGTGATCTGCTTTCGCTGACCCGCGCCATGCCGCATTCCGGCGCGATCCTCGGGATGCAACTGACCGGCAGCACCGGCGACGACGTGTTGAACGGCGGTATCGGCGCGGACAGCCTGTTCGGGCTCGGCGGTAACGATACCCTGATGGGCAATGACAGCAACGACACGCTGGAGGGCGGCGACGGGAATGACACGCTGTTCGGGCATAATGACAGCGACATCCTGAACGGGGGCGCGGGCGACGATGTGCTGGA
>Ga0114932_10004602_pt1 | contig 12786 bp, 8 predicted proteins | sample 2SBtaG_2_FD_87286 | JGI IMG/M metagenome (GOLD analysis project Ga0114932, IMG submission 87286) | Deep subsurface microbial communities from Kolumbo volcano to uncover new lineages of life (NeLLi) - 2SBTROV12_ACTIVE470 metaG | ecosystem: Environmental > Aquatic > Marine > Volcanic ...
ACAGTTTTAATACTTCGCTGTCTAAGCTCATGTGTTAAACAACAACACTTTAATTGCATTCTAACGTACTAACGATGAGAAAAACCATACAAAAACGTAAACAAGGCAGTGTACAGCGTGAATCCTTGTTATAATACCCTTTTTTAGACGTAATCAATGGTGTTATGACACAGTCGCCGAACACAATACAATTAGAAGCTTCAACGGAAGCTGCGCATTTTGGTTTACGGTTAGATCAGGTTTTAGCTGATTTGTTCCCAGAATATTCGCGTTCTAAGTTAAAAACTTGGATTCAAGACGGAAATGTCTCTGTGAATGGGGAGGTAATAACCGTTCCTCGTCATAAAATGCAAATGGACGAGCTGGTTACAGTGCAAGCAGAAATGGATGTGCAAGTAACCAGCGAAGCACAAGATATCGCATTGGACATTGTTTATGAAGATGAGCATATTCTTGTCATCAATAAACCTGCTGATTTAGTCGTTCATCCTGGCGCCGGTAACCCAAGTGGAACAGTGTTAAACGCGCTGTTAAACCATGTGCCGGAAATCGACAAAGTTCCCCGTGCTGGTATCGTTCATCGCCTCGACAAAGACACTACGGGCTTGATGGTAGTGGCGAAAACAATACCTGCGCAAACGCACCTTGTTGATCAGCTACAGCGCCGCGAGATGAGCCGTGAATATGAAGCCATTGCTCTAGGCACTATGGTTGCGGGTGGTATTGTAGATGAACCTATTGGCAGACATGCTACAAAACGCACGCACATGGCCGTTCGCGAAATGGGCAAACCTGCAATTACGCACTTTCGCGTTATAGAAAAGTTTAGAGCTTACACCCATTTGCGCTTAAAACTTGAGACCGGACGCACCCACCAGATTCGCGTACATATGGCGCATATAAAGCATCCATTATTGGGTGATCAAGTGTATGGTGGAAGACCGCGCTTACCTAAAGGTGCATCTGAAGATTTTATTGGGGTACTTCGGGGCTTCCAGCGCCAAGCACTTCACGCAGCGCAGTTGTCGCTTTTCCACCCAGAGACAGAAGAGTGGATGACGTGGAAGGCGCCTTTACCGCAAGACATGCAAGATTTGCTTAAAGCCGTTAAAAAAGATACTGAAGACAATCCTCAGGATATGCTTTAGCGAGTATTTAGACCTATGGCACCGACGACAGCGAACGCTTCCAAAGTTTCGACACTTGAGTTGATTGAACCTGCGTGGGCATGCCCGCCTAACATCGAGGCATACACGACCACGAGAATTGGCGGCGCGAGCCAAGGCGAGTTCGCAGGGTTAAATGTGGGGAGTCATGTGGGCGATGACTTGCTTTTGGTGAAAGCCAACAGGCGTCTTTTGCCCCATAGCGATAAAATTACCTGGCTAGAGCAAATTCACAGTAACCGTGTCGTTGCTTTACCTAGTGTAGATACCACAGCTGACGCGGCTTATTCTGCATCTAAGTCACATTTTTGTGCAGTAATGACCGCAGACTGTGTGCCTATATTGCTTTGTGACAAACAAGGCCGCGAAGTGGCTGCGGTACACGCCGGTTGGAAGGGGTTGGAATCGAATATTATCAGCAATGCAATTGCGCACTTTCGTGCTTCACCGGCAGACGTTATAGCGTGGATTGGCCCTGCTATTAGCGGCCCTTGCTATGAAGTGGACGCCGAGCTAGGCCGCAGGTTTTCCCATATTGACGGTGCTGTAGCGCCCAGTGACCAACCCGGTAAATACTTATTAGATTTACCGCTGGTGGCGCAAGTTCAACTAGAACAGGCTGGTGTAAAAAGTGTGACGCAAAGTCATTTTTGTACCTATTCAGACGAACATCGTTTTTATTCTCATCGCAGAGCTACCCATCAGCATAAGCGCACCACCGGAAGGATGGTTAGTGTTATCGGTATACGCTAACTCACTGGTGCTGCGATTTTTTTCACAGGTTTAGTTTCAAACTGCGTTAATGTTTGCGCTACATCAAATTCATTGCATTAATTGTTATCGTTTGGACTAACTTTTCATTCTCATACTTGAATAGCAAATCACCAGCCTACATAAATAGAACATAACAATTTTTTCATCTATTAGGTTGAGATTATGAGATTAGATAGATTTACCAGCAAATTTCAGCTCGCTATATCCGATGCTCAATCACTCGCATTGGGGCGCGACCACCAATATATTGAACCGGTACACTTGATGACGGCAATGCTTAATCAGCAAGGCGGCTCAGTGCGACCATTGCTCGATCAAGCTAATATCAATGTTAACGCGTTACGTTCTGCACTGAGTCAAGCAATTGAGCGCTTGCCACGAATTGAAGGCATTGGTGGCGATGTGCAGTTAAGCAAAGACAGCGGCATATTACTAAACCTTTGCGACAAAATAGCGCAGCAGCGAAAAGATGAATATATCACTTCTGAAATCTTTGTACTTGCTGCCCTTGAAGACAAAGGGCGGTTGGGTGAAATTCTCAAGAGCTTAAATATTACCAAAGATGCTATTGAAAGCGCGATAGACGATATGCGCGGTGGTCAAAAAGTAACGGACCCTAATGCCGAAGACGTCCGCCAAGCATTAGAAAAATATACAACCGATTTAACCGAACGCGCAGAGCAGGGCAAGCTTGACCCTGTCATTGGTCGCGACGATGAAATTCGCCGAACTGTTCAGGTACTGCAGCGTAGAACAAAAAATAACCCCGTGCTTATTGGTGAGCCTGGCGTAGGTAAAACTGCCATTGTTGAAGGCCTCGCACAGCGTATTATCAATGGCGAAGTGCCCGAAGGACTTAAAAACAAGCGCGTGCTTTCCCTAGATATGGGGGCACTTGTCGCTGGTGCCAAATATCGCGGCGAGTTCGAAGAAAGGTTGAAAGCGGTGCTAAATGAACTTGCCAAAGAAGAAGGCCGCGTTATTTTATTCGTTGATGAACTGCACACCATGGTAGGAGCAGGGAAGGGCGATGGCGCTATGGACGCAGGCAATATGCTTAAGCCAGCATTAGCCCGCGGTGAACTTCACTGCGTAGGCGCCACCACGCTGGATGAATATCGCCAATATATCGAAAAAGATGCAGCACTTGAGCGACGCTTCCAAAAAGTATTGGTAGAAGAGCCTAGCGTTGAAGATACTATCGCTATATTGCGAGGTCTAAAAGAGCGTTATGAACTCCATCACTCTGTGGATATTACCGACCCAGCCATTGTAGCGGCGGCAAGTTTATCTCATCGTTATATTAGTGATCGCCAGCTTCCAGACAAGGCAATTGACCTTATCGATGAAGCGGCATCGAGTATACGCTTACAGATCGACTCTAAGCCAGAAGATATGGACCGTTTAGAGCGCCGTATTATACAGCTAAAATTGGAAGAACAGGCGCTTGCAAAAGAAACCGATGATGCCAGCCATAAACGCCTGGAGATGATAGAACTAGAGCGTGAGCAAGCTGAGACTAAATACGCTGAACTTGAAAAAGTATGGCTAGATGAAAAAGATGCGATGCAAGGAACGCAAACCATAAAAGGTGAGCTAGAGCAGGCAAAACTTGATTTAGAAATCGCGCGAAGAGCCTCTGATCTCAACCGCATGTCTGAACTTCAATATGGTCGTATACCGGAATTAGAAGCAAAGCTAGAGCAGGCTGCGGAAAACGAGACTCGCGAAACCACGTTGCTTAAAAACAAAGTAACCGACGTTGAAATTGCCGATGTACTTTCTCGGTGGACCGGTATTCCTGTGGCCAGAATGCTTGAAGGAGAGCGCGAGAAGTTATTGCGCATGGAAGATGTGCTGCACAAGCGGGTGGTTGGTCAAGAAGAAGCTGTTCAATCAGTTTCTAATGCAATTCGTCGCTCACGTGCTGGACTCGCTGACCCGAATCGCCCCATTGGTTCGTTCCTATTTTTAGGGCCAACTGGCGTTGGTAAGACTGAGCTGTGCAAAGCTTTGGCTGGCTTTATGTTCGACACTGAAGATGCCATGATACGGATAGATATGTCGGAATTCATGGAAAAGCATTCGGTTGCGCGTCTTGTTGGTGCACCTCCAGGTTACGTCGGGTATGAAGAAGGTGGCTACTTAACAGAAGCGGTACGTCGCAAACCTTATTCGGTTATTCTACTCGATGAAGTGGAAAAGGCGCACCCTGATGTTTTCAATATTCTGTTACAGGTGCTAGATGACGGAAGGCTTACAGATGGGCAAGGTCGCACGGTAGACTTTAAAAATACGGTCGTGATCATGACCTCTAACTTAGGCTCAGACATCATTCAAGATAAGCACAATGAAAGTCAGTACGACGAAATGAAAGGGATGGTAATGAATGTTGTAGGGCAACATTTCAGACCTGAGTTCATTAACCGTGTGGATGACATTGTGGTATTCCACCCACTAGGGAAAGAGCAAATTAAGTCTATTGCTAAAATTCAGCTCGCTTCTCTAAGGGCCAGATTGGCAGACAAAGGTTACAAACTTACTCTGTCTGCTGCGGCAATGGATAAGCTGGCTGAAGCGGGCTTTGACCCTGTGTTTGGCGCTCGACCGCTTAAGCGCGCTATTCAAGTGCAGGTGGAAAATCCGCTCGCCCATCAGCTGCTTGCTGGTGAGCTGATACCCGAATCGACCGTTCGAATAGATGCAGACGAGAGCGGGCTCTTTATAGTCAGCAACTAAAAGAAGGCGTATTAATCATTACAAAGGCACTGCACTACAGTGCCTTTTTTATTGCTTTGGTATAGCCTTTTCCTTTAGTTTACAGGGAGAAAAAATCTTGTGATGAGTTTTAGGAGTTAAGCATGCAATCAGCCCCAATTATTAACGCATTTAAACGCGTGCTCGGGGAAAGTAATATTGCTGTGGGGCAGCGCCAAACAGAACACTATCGCAAAGGGTGGCGCTCTGGTGAAGGTGAGGCATTAGCCGTCCTTTTTCCGCATACGCTAATGCAGTATTGGGAAGCGCTTAAAGTTTGCGTTGAGTATAATTGTATTATCATCATGCAGGCCGCGAAAACGGGGTTAACAGAGGGTTCTACGCCAAGCGGTGAGGATTACGACAGGCCAGTAGTGGTTATTAATACTTTAGCCATGGATGACATCGTGTTGCTAAACAAAGGAAAGCAGGTTTTAAGTTTTCCTGGAGCAACGTTATTTAAGCTTGAAAAGGTATTAAAACCACTGGGGCGTGCGCCGCATTCCGTAATTGGCTCTTCGTGTTTAGGGGCATCTATCGTTGGTGGTGTTGCCAATAACTCAGGGGGAGCGCTAGTAAAGAGGGGGCCCGCGTATACAGAGTTATCGTTGTTTGCCCACGTAGACCAGAACGGCGAACTCACGCTTGTTAATCATCTAGGCATAGATTTAGGCGAAACGCCTGAAGAAATCATTGGAAATTTGTCGTCGGGAAATTTCCCTACAACGCTACCTGCTACGGAAAAAAAAGCGTCAGCGAGTGATTATGTGCACATAGTTCGCGACGTAAACGCCGATACCCCAAGCCGTTTTAATGCTGACCCCACACGTCTTTATGAAGCAAGTGGCTGCGCCGGGAAAATTGCCGTGTTTGCGGTACGCCTTGATACCTTTGAAGTACCTACAAAAGAGCAGACGTTTTATATTGGAACAAACGATGCTGCTGTACTTACGCGCATTCGACGAGAAATTCTGTCGCAGTTCGACAACGTGCCAGAAGTCGGAGAATATCTTCATAGAGAAATGTTCGATATTGCTGATATCTACGGTAAAGATACTATTTTGAGCATTCAGCGTTTAGGCACAGATTCGTTACCCAAAATGTTCGCGTTAAAAGGGCGGGTGGATGGCGTGCTGAATAAGCTACCACTACTACCACCTTATTTTAGTGACAGGGTAATGCAGTTTGGCAGTAAGTTCTTTCCTGACCAGATACCGCAAAGTTTGAGAACTTTCCGCAACAAGTACGAGCATCACTTAATGCTTAAAATGAGCGATGGTGGTATTGAAGAGGCAAAAGCACTGCTATCAAAGCTGTTTACGCAAGAGCAATTAGACGGTGGGTATATTGAGTGTAGCGACGAAGAGGCCGCTAAGGCGTTTTTACTACGATTTGCCGCCGCGGGCGCAGCGGTGCGTTATCAAACCTTACACCATAAGCAGGTGGGGAACATATTAGCGTTAGATATTGCATTAAGGCGTAACGATGAGTTCTGGGTCGAAAAGCTGCCAGCGCATATCGCCATACATGTAGAAAAGCCCCTTTATTACGGGCATTTCTTTTGTCATGTTTTCCATCAAGATTACATACTTAAAAAGGGCAGCGACGCTAAAAAAGTAAAAGCGGACATGTTGGTGCTACTAGATAGCAGAGGCGCTAAGTACCCCGCAGAGCATAATGTTGGGCATCTATATGAAGCGGAGGACACTCTGCAGCAGTTTTACAGAGAGCTAGATCCTACCAATACCTTTAACCCAGGCATTGGTAAGATGGAGAAGCATAAACGCAATTGTTCATGCTGTGTTTAGCAAGAGATAAAGAGAGCCCTATAGACTCTCTAATAATGCTCTAGCTTGTGGACGCCTAAAGAAAGGGCGCTCTACATTTACTGCATACTCTAGCTCTTTCTTCGCTTCCTCAATTCTATTTAGTTTAGCGAGGGTATAGCCTAGGTGGTAGCGAATATTTGGGTCGTTAGCGTCTCTGGCAAAGGCATCTCGAAGCATTCTAAGACTGCCTTCGTAATCTCCTTGCAGCGCTTTAATATGCCCGTAAGTATCCAGTATTTTGGCTGAATTAGGCTGTAATTCGTAAGCTTGTCGGGCATAGTTTTTTGCCGTAACCAGCGACGTTTCAATATGCATGATAGCCAAACGGTTATAGGCTTCGGCGGGGTTGAGAAGGTTCGGCTCCTCAATAAGTGCTTTATAAAGCGCTATCGATTCGTCAAATTCTTGAATAAAGAATAAGTACTGAGCCAACAGATTTTTTGCTAGCAGGTTATTCTCATTTTCAGCAATGAGCTTACGAGCAGTATTCAAAAATACATCGACGAACTGTTCGTTCAGTGCGTAGTTGTATATGGCAATAAACGCTTGAGCAAACGTAGAGTCTACGTCCAGTGCTTTTTCGAAAGCCGCGATTGCACGCTCATTGTTGCCCTTATTTGCTTCTAAACGACCTTTCAAGAAATAATAGACAGGGTTTTGCTGCTGGTCTTTAGGAATGCTCGTTAGTAAAGACTGCGCTTTGTCGTTGTTTTGTAGGTCTAATAGCAGACTAGTGTAGCGCAACGTAACAAAAGTACTTGAATTCGCTATTTCATAAGCACGTGCCATAGCATCTAAAGCGCCTTCATCGTTGCCAATGCTACGAGCTTGATCGGCATAGGCAATTAACTTACCTACATCATCGTTGATGAAATTTCTTACAATGCTCAGTGTTTTCTCGGCATCGGCACGCTGGTTATTCCCTAACTGAAGTGCCGCTTTTCGCAAAAGGTAGTCAGCATTGTCAAAGTCATCTTTAATAAGCAGGTCTAAATGATACAGTGCATTCTTTGTATCGCCTTGTTGCTGATATAAAGATGAAACGCGCTCTCTCGCTCCGATGTTCGAAGGATTGAGCGTTAATATATCAAGGTAAATTTGCTTCGCTTCATCTACATTACCCGCTTTGGTTAAGTTGAACGCTTTCAGCATTAAGGTTTCATTATGCTGAGGTGACAGCTCAAGAAGCTCTTCTATTAACTGATTAGATGTATCCACGTTTCCTAAGCGACTTTCTGTCGCGGCCAAATTAAATTTAGCCGGAAAGAGGGTAGGGTTCTGCGCGAGCGCTTTTTCGATATTGGCTTTAGCTTCCGCCAATTGACCCTCTCTAATCAAAATGCCCGCTTTTAGGTTGTACACTTCAGCTTCGTCGGGAAACAGTTCGCTAAGCAGGTTGGCACCTTTTAGTGCGTTTTCAAACTGCTGTGCTTGTAAATTCATCAATGAATAAGTGAAAAGAAAGCCTGCGTTATCTTTGTAAGCAGGTAGGTTCTTCTCAAGAATACTTAAGGCTTCGGCTTGCTTACCCCTTGCAGCCATTAATTTGATTTTAAATAGCTGAAGCTTGTTTTCATTCGGATACTTGTATTCAAGGTTTTGCAAAAGGCGCTCAGCTTTAAATGCTTTGTTTTGACGAATAAACAAATCACCTAATAGCAATGCTGAGTCAGGGTCTTCCATTAGTGCATCTTGATGACGCTCAAGCAGCGCAAGCGCTTGCTTATCCTGCTGTGTAGCCATATAAACTTGGCTCAGCATTAATACCGCCTGCAAATCTTCCGGCTCTTGTTGCAGATAAGCGCTAAAATCTTTTGCTGCAGTCTCCATGTTGTTGTTGAAGAAGTTGGTTAGACCGCTTATATAAAGCAGCATAGGCTGCGAGGTTATAAGCTCAGGGTCGAGCTGCGCCATAAAGTCGTTAAGCTCTTTAAGCTTTTCGTTGTCGATAGCTTGTTGGTTGTCTCTGCTTTGCAACCAGCTATTAAGTAAAATGGCCAAAGGATCGTTTGGCGTGTCTTCAATAATTTCATCAACGAATAACTTGGCCGTATCATAGTCTTTCGCTTCTAAATACAAATCTACAAGATTTCGCAGCGCTATAGGGTCGTCGCGGTTAAATGTCAGCGCTTTTTGTAAGTGTGCCGTTGCTGCGTCAGTATCACCCTGTCGGTACGCAAGTTGCCCTTTCAAGCGCCATGTTATGGCGTTCTCAGGCTCTAGTGACATAGCCTTATCGACAAGGGAGGTCGCTTTCGGTAAATCTTCATTTTGAAGGGCAATGGAAGCTAACCCATTTATGGCTGGCACAAAGTTAGGCGTACGTGACACAATAGTGTTGTAGTCGCGCAATGCACATTGCTCGTCTTCCAATCTGATGCACGCTGTGGCACGAATCATCAGCCACTCGCGCTCTGCTTCACCAGAGAGCTTGTTCAAATCAGAGAAATCTACAATTTCCTGATATCTGTTTAAAAACAGCCAAGTGTTGCCCAGGGGTTCTGCCAAAAGGTTGATATCGGCACCCATTTCCAGCGCTTCTACAAACTCCATCTCGGCTGCAGTTAAGTAGCCATTAATAAGCAATATTTCGCCCATTAATATCTTTGCAGCCAAGTTTTCTGGGTCTTTTTGTAAGCTATTTTTAAGGTGAATATAGGCTTCGTCGTACTCGTTTTGATTAAACGCAGTGAGGGCCTTCTCATAGTCTTCTGATGTAGTAGCAAAACTGTTGAATACGATTAAAGATGAGGCAACTGCAGATAAAAGCGTGCGTTTTACAAAGCGCTTTTTATTATTAAAAAAATCCATATAAACCTTCGATATTTAGCCTAGCCACAGGCTTAAAAATAGCATAAAAAAAGGTGGCCTAAGCCACCTTCTAAAGATACGTGTTTTCTAAGCGTTTTTAAACAATTAAACGCGACGCTTACGTCTGTACAGCACGAGACCTAAACCTAAGCTCATCAGTGCTAGGGCACCTGGCTCGTTTACTTGTTTTGGTGGAGTTGTTGTAGATGTACCTAGTTCTAAGTTCAAAGCTTGTAGTTTGAAGCCAGTGCCATTGTATTTGTTTGTGGAATCGTCAAAAAACGTGTTGTAAGCGCCTATGAGCCAATATTTAGCGGCGCTGAGTGCAGAAAAGTTGGACTCGTAACTGCTAGAAATTCCATAGTGGCCTACAGTACCTGATATTGAAAATGCTGCAACATCCGCCCAAGTACTGTTGTAGCCTAGTTTAGATAGTGTGTTATCTTCTAAGCCTGCAATAGTAACTTCATTCGAACCATTACTTCCAGTTACCGATTTGAAACTCGCTGCATCAAGGATTACTTCGGTGTCAAAGCTCAACAGAATCATGTCAAAGTCTCCACCACCGTAGAAATTATCAATATAGTGCGAATCTCCACCATCATTGTTGGTAACGGTTAAGCCACCTTGCCAATCTGTTATCGGAGCGTTTCGTATGTAATTGTCTTGATGGCCTCCGGTATCAGACCAGGCTGTTAAACCTACTTTGATTTCAACGCCATCTATCGTAATCGTAGTCGAACTTTGCGTTGCATCGGTGGTTTGAGAAAAATTATAGTTCCCATATTTATCCACGAGGTCATAATTATACTCGTCTTTATGTGAATCTGTTGCTTGAACCGAAAAACTATAGACTGCTGTTAATACAAATAAAATTTTTGATAACTTCATTACACTTCTACTTAAACCAAGCTTACTATCTAAACATTGAAAGCAAAAAAAAGGCCACTTTTTATCTTTTTGTTTTTATTGCTTTTTATATTTGGACGAGAGTTTAAAGTAAAAAAAACTGACAGGTTGTACCACCTATATGTGATCTAAAGTCTAATTTCGTTAAGCAGATTTTTTACGGCGCCACATTACGAATAGTGAACAAGCCATGATAAGACCGATCGTACCAGGTTCAGATACTTCGGTTGTGTCGGGTGTACCTGTGGTTTCGTTAATTGAAAATCCAACATTCGCAAGTTTGAAGGCATCGTTACCAACGTAGCCACCAATGTTACCGAATACAGTGTTGTATGCACCTACTAACCAGTATTGCGCCGATTCAGTGAACGTGAAGTCAGCGCGGTGGTCTAAATATTTGCAGTTTTCTATATCAAACGACGCTGACGTTAATGCATCGGCTACGATATCACTCCAAGTATTAATACCCGAGGACAATTTCGAAGTATCGCTTAATGCCGCTACAGATACTTGGCTATCGTTACTGCTGTAAAGCCAAGAGAAGCTGGCGCCAGTCAGTGTTACCGCAGAGTCAAACGATAGCAATACAAAATCATAGTCTCGTTCGACATTGGTCATCCCGCTATAATAAGCATTTTTACTACCCTCGTAATAATAGTTGAGGTTATCAATGGCATGGTCTGAGCTACCGTTATACCAAGCTTCATCATTATTGGTAACGCCGTAAGCCCATTTATCAGATATTTTTTCCAACTCGGCACCAACGACGGTCTCGCCAGTGACATTATTTGTATCCGAGAACGCAGACATTGATATATTAACGCCATTAACACTCACCGATGATTTAGTGGTTTCAATACTGTTATACACACCATCACTTACTAGGTCATAAGTATGTTCGCCAAGGGGGGAGTTACATACTTTGCTTTGGTCGCTATTGTTACTTGACGAGCCGCAGTAAGAATAGTTGTGGTTATTGTAGTATGTAGCAGATGCTGGATTAACGATAATCGAAGATAGCAATGCCGTGGAAAGTAAAAGCACAGTTTGCAAAGAAAAGGTTTTTTGTAGTAATCGCATAATTGCTTTCCTATATAAGAAGTGCTCAGCACTTCAAGTACACACCAAGCTAGTGGTGTACCCTTTATGTGTACACACTCTTTTGGACTGTACTTAATTTCAACATGGATTTGTATGATATATGAACGGTGAGCTATTTAAGGTATGTTGCCGTATACCTAGTTATTAGTGTTTGTTAAATCGATATCTAAAACACACCGCAGATAGAAATGCCTGGAGGCAAGCTTAGTTGGGGAAGGCGCGCATATTGAATATATTCAATGATTTTTCTAATTGAGCTTGTTCAAGGAATTTTAGTAAGGAAGCACGCTGCCTTTTTACTTTGCTATGCGTTACTGGATATCTGTGAAATAATTAGCCTTATTATATGTAGAAGTACGAGGACATATGTCTGAACAAAAACGTAAAGGGATATACTTACTTCCCAATTTATTAACAACAGCAGGTTTGTTTTCAGGTTTCTTCGCTGTTGTGTCGTCTATGAATGGCCGCTTCGAAGCTGCCGCTGTTGCTATATTTGTAGCTATGATTTTTGATGGCCTCGATGGTCGTGTAGCACGAATGACAAATACGCAAAGTGACTTCGGTGCTGAATATGACTCTATGGCCGACATGGTTTCATTTGGTATGGCGCCAGCACTCGTGGCTTATAACTGGGGGTTAACAGAGCTTGGTAAATTGGGCTGGTTAGCCGCTTTCGTCTATGTGGCGGGCGCAGCACTTCGTCTTGCACGCTTTAATACGCAGGTGGGAATAGCTGACAAACGTTTCTTCCAAGGTCTTGCTAGCCCAGCTGCTGCGGCAGTTGTTTCCGGGCTTGTATGGGTTGGCGTAGAATACGATGCGGTTGGTACTGACTACGGCTTATTAGTTGCAGCAGTTACAGGCCTAGCTGGCCTCCTTATGGTGAGTAACTTCAAATATAACTCCTTTAAAGAAGTTGACTGGCATGGCAAAGTTCCTTTTGTAGGTCTATTGCTGGTGCTTCTCATATTTGTCGTTGTTGCAACCGAGCCAGCACTGGTACTTTTCTTAGTATTTGCACTTTATGCGCTGGCAGGTCCAATTAATACATTTAGAACCGTTGATAAAGTAACGTTAGATGATGTAGTAGGCGATCACGAAGAAGACGCGGATTTTAAAGGTGATGCTAAGCGGGAAGATGAGCATCAAGAAAATAAGTAGTCTTTGCACTGTGTCTGAAGATAACCTTGTAAAAGGTAGGCAGCAATAGTTAGTGTGACTCTAGAATTACTCAGCGAAATAGTAGCAGTTTTGATAAAAGCGCTGGTTAAATACACGTTTAGATTAAAAAGCGACCGAAAGGTCGCTTTTTTTATGTTTATTTAAAAAAGTAGTTGACGTGAGCGCTCATTTCCCTAAAATGCGCATCCGCTTCGGGGGAAAAGCAAAACAGCAACCCTCCTGAAGTAAGTCTCTACTACCTTTATAGGCCAGTA
>Ga0114932_10004610_pt1 | contig 12759 bp, 13 predicted proteins | sample 2SBtaG_2_FD_87286 | JGI IMG/M metagenome (GOLD analysis project Ga0114932, IMG submission 87286) | Deep subsurface microbial communities from Kolumbo volcano to uncover new lineages of life (NeLLi) - 2SBTROV12_ACTIVE470 metaG | ecosystem: Environmental > Aquatic > Marine > Volcanic ...
ATCAAATGAATACAGTTGATTGGCTTGGATGGATCGCCACGGGCCTATTATTGATCGGCTACTATCTAAATGCAAAGCAGGTTGTATATTCTTGGATCATATGGCTCTGCGGGAATTCACTAATGTTTATTTATGCTATTCTCATCGAGTCCCATTCATTGGCATTCCTATCTATTGTATTGGTATTTTTGAATATATTTGGATGGCGTAGTTGGAGAAAAGAATCGTGATTAAGACAATTTATATAACAATCTTATTGATATTTTTATCAGGTTGTGCCAACCCTCATTCAACCGCAAAGTATATTTTTGAGGACCATTACCATTACGGCAAATTAAATAAGGAATTGCTCTTGAACCATGAAGCACATCCGTGGTTCAAAAAGAATTACAATACCTATTCACCTAACTTGGATCAATTGGATGGATTAGATCTCAGTGAGATTACCATTCGAATTTTTATGGGAACCTGGTGTCATGATAGTAAGAGAGAGGTGCCGCGATTCTATAAGATTTTAAATACACTTCAATTTGATGAATCCCGCATAACTATGATTGGCCTGAAAAAGAATAAAAAAGGGTATTTTAAGAATTATTCTGAGTTTGGTATCACCAATACACCGACAATAATCATATATCGCAAGAATATTGAAATTGGCCGGATCATTGAAAGGCCATACCAATCATTAGAATCTCATTTAATTCAAATATTGGAAGAGTCAACATGAGAATGACCCCCAAGGAAAAAAAGGAATTGGATGATTGGGTGGAAATGGAATATCCAAAAAGCATCAAACGGATGGAGGCGTCCAGTCCATTTCACCGCATTGGAAAATACTGCATCGGTGCCGGCATTCTTTTATATGCCATCTTTGTATGGACTCACATTAATTTCTTGAAACCTACAGCCATAATCTTCCTGCTTTTAGGGATGGGCATTGAAATCGTGGCGCTGGTTCAATATTTTAAATCACTATCACATGACGATTGATTTTTCAGGAAAAACCATTTTGGTAACCGGCGCTTCTGGCGGTATCGGTCAAGCCATCGCCCAGGCCTTTGCAGAAGCAAATGGGACTGTGATTATCCACTATAATAGCAACCAGTCTGGGGCGAATGATACACTAGTTTCTCTCTCGGGCGATGAGCACACCACCATTCAGGCTGATCTATCTGACGCAAAGGCAATTAAATCCTTGGTAACATCATTGGATACTATCGATGTCGTTGTGAACAATGCAGCGGTCGTGGAACAATATGATTTTAATGCCCTTAACTTTGACCAATGGCGCGATGTATGGAATCGAACGATCAGCGCCAATCTATTAGGTCCGGCCCATCTTATGTTTTGCGTCGCAAAGGTCATGCAAAAAAACGGTGGTGGAAAATTTGTAAATATTTCATCTCGTGGTGCCTTTCGAGGCGAACCGAAGGCTCCTGCCTATGGCGCCAGCAAAGCGGGGTTGAACGCATTAGGACAATCCATGGCACAGGCCTTGGCCAAAGATAATATTTTTGTCTATACCATCGCCCCAGGATTCGTGGAAACCGATCGAGTAAAAGATATTGTAGATGATAAGATTAGAGCACAGAGTCCATTGAATCGTGTGGCCAAACCAGAAGAGGTGGCTCAAACCGCCCTATGGCTTGCGTCGGAAGGAAATGATTTTTTAACGGGCTGTATTGTGGATGTGAACGGGGCATCCTACCTCCGTTCTTAGTTTTTATAAGTTTCTACTACTTTAGCAATTGCATTTTTTTGGACTGAACGAACCCATTTGATTCAATTTGGTAGAGATACATCCCTGAGGGCATCTGATTCCCGGATCCATCTTTCCCGTTCCAACTTACATGATGAACGCCTGCTGGCTTATCCCCATGGAAAAGGGTTGCCACTTCACGCCCCACAATATCAAAGACCTTTAGTGATACAATTCCTGCTCGATTTAAAGTAAACGGAATTTGGGTCAATGGATTGAACGGGTTCGGATAATTTTCAGCCAATTCAAATGTCCGGAGTACATCCGGTTCATCCACCGCCAAAACACCGCCACCGAAATTCGCAGAATACATGCCATTTCCATGGGTAGCAATCGCCACATAACCATCTGCAGGACGACCGGCAATCATATCCACCACCACATTCCCAATCGTAGATGCGCCTTCTTGAACCCATACGGTATTCGAACCATCAAACTTGTCAGTTGAATACAACCCGGTACTGGTGGCTGCAAAATATTTATATCCGGTCTTGAGAGGGAAAATATAGACATCTCGAACAGAAGGGCCTGCCCCGGAGCCATTAACCGTTTCTTCCAAGTTGCCGCTTACATCCGTCCATGAATCACCACCATTTTCAGAATAGTAAATACTCTTCACTTCATAATTAGAGTAGGATACAACAATTTTATTCCCATTATAAGGATCGACAGAAATACCACTCACATACCCGGATGTACTGATATTATTTTTAATCTGTACCGCCTTATCATTTTTATGGGCGTCATCCAATCGATATATATATCCAGAGGATGAACCATAATATAACCGATGGGGAGGATTATTCATGCTACCGCCAAAAGCAGAAATGCTGCCAATGGCCGATGTGCGCTGCAATTTTTCCCAATTTTTACTTTCGTAACCGCTACTACCACTGGGTTGTTCATAATTTTCTAAGTTCAGATAAACATTGTTATTACGATAAATATATTTACCCCCAGCATAATAAAGAATTTGATCATTCAATGGGTCAGAATAAAGGGGATTTATAAATAAAGCGTCATTCTCTCTATCGAAATCTGGCGGGTATAAATAGGCCCATGAATAATTATTATATTTCCCCTGACCATTTCCATAGGACCATCCAAATGGATTTGACCAATCCACCATCAAGGTATATCCCCGTTGCGAAGATACCACATAAGCATTGCCCTGCTTAATTACCGAGCAATAGGAGCCATCTCCTCCAGATACCTCGTCCCAAGGACTGGTGCTACTGGATACCAATGATTCCAATGTACCGTTATCTTGAGTGCCACCCATGATCAGATCAGGATAGATCCCTGTTGGGTCAATCGCGACGGTATAGAACTGGGTTGTGGTATATCCATTATTCAAAGAGTTCCATCCGCGACCACTTTTAGTTGGTGTATCCATGGTATGAAGACCTCCGTCACTCGCTGCTAACACTTTAAGCGAATCATTGGGAAAAAAGATTACGTCATGCTGATCCGGATGATGGTCATCCCATCCGTAACCTCCAATTTTCCGACGATCTGCCGTTGATTCCCATCCATTGGGAGAATAGTATAGATTCGTTCCGCCTAAATAGACTAACTTTTCATTATATGGACTGATCCGCACGTAAAGATCATACCCACTCTGCGAATTAAAATCATTCGGAATATTATTGCTTAAGTCTATCCATTTCCCACCAGCCCCGGATCCATCCCCAGATAGGTAATGATACTTCCACAAGAAATGACCATCAGAATCATTCCCTATGAAATAGGCGATGGAATCATTTGATTCAGAAATATCTGGAACTAATCTTGAAAAATTGGAAGGAAAATTGGAAGGGTCTATGCTGGCCCATGTTTCCCCATCGGTGGATCGGAGAATTGGGCCAATTCCCTCGTCATTACCTAAAACGGCAATCATAAGACCTTTGCTGGTCATCGCCAAGTCACTATATCGATCTGAGCCTTGGCCTAAGATTACTTCCCAAGTATCACCTTCATCTTTACTCTGATAAATCGATCCATAGGATGCGGTAAAAATATGGCCCGTCGTAGGATGAACTTTGATCCGCCAAGAATAATTCAATTTATTATCAAATAATTGTGGTGTTTCAGTTGAAGTGGATGAGATCAAACTCCAATTTAACCCATTGTCTGTAGATCTATAGATTCCGTCCCCTCGGAATGGTGCTCCTCTCGCACCGGCTGAATTCCCGGATAATTCCCCTGTGGTGGCATACCAAATATTGGTCTTTCCATCTCTAGGATCTTGAACAATGGCTGATACACTATGGAGTTGGTCAGACTTGGTCATCTTTGTCCAGGATTGACCTCCATCGCTGGAGCGCCAGATTCCCCCGGATACCCCACCGGCCATAATTATATTGACATCATTCTTGTCAAATGTTACCCCTCGTGTTCGACCACCTACATTAAAGGGACCTCGGTTAGACCAATTCAGTGCATTTTGATCACTTTTGGATCTTTCTAATCGGACGGGTATAGTATTGCCGCCAGGTAATGATTTAGCAAAATTCAAAGATCGCTGTTTAATGCCTTCAGGAATCGAATTGGTACGAGGACTTTTTAATCTCAATAATTCAAAGGCCAATCGATTAACCGGTCCACCTTCTTTACCGCCCTCTGCCAATTGAGGATCGGCTATGCCAGGGTTCTTGGGTGCAGAAAAACTGCCACCTAGAAAAAATACGCCGGCAAAAAGTGAAAGAACGGTGATTCCTTTTAAATCAAAATTTTTCAATAGTTCCTCCGAAATAAAGTGCTTAATGAGTCAGGGAATTTACAAAAATACTAGGTATTTTTTTAAAAATCTTGATATTGATGTGAATCAGGTCACAATAGTTCAAGGTTAATTTTTTCCCATTTTAGTTCAATGATCCTTCCTTATATACCAAATCAATCCAAAAGTTAATCGTAGTTTTTCGTGGATTATCTTTTGTCAATTACTGCCAAAGTCAATCGACTCACTGCAACCATTTCTCCATGATCATTTTTAATTTCAATATTCCAGACTTGAATTGTTTTACCAATCTTCACAGAAGTGGCTTTCCCGTAGACCGAACCATTATTTACAATTCTTAAATGATTACAATTGATCTCTACACCAACAACAGTTTTTGAGGTCCGATCTACCTGCATGCCGCCGGCAATACTTCCAAGTGTTTCTGCCAATACGGCTGAAGCACCGCCATGCAGCAGGCCGTAAGGTTGAACGGTTCGATTATCTACAGGCATTTTCCCGCAAATAAAATTATCCCCGAAGTCAATAATCTCAATTCCTAAATGAGCAACCATTGTATTGTTCCCAAAGGAATTCATTGTTTCTAATGCTTTTGCTTTATTCATAATTGTGTCCCAAAAAATATATTTGAAAGCTGTAAAAGTTTGTTGGACTTCTAAATTGGATATTAGAACTCAATTTTCCCAATCAAAAAGTGAGCCCTGGCCATCACAAAATAGGTTACTGTATTGAATCCAAAGCAGTTGAATCAGGCTCTGGAGTAGGGGGTACTTCTCCCCAATAAGTAGGAGATGTGTTGAGCTGCCAAGAAATATTTTCATTTGTCTGATACACTTCCTGCTCATCCCCTACACGGATATTGCTTGAGGACCATTCTGCGTTGGAACGGCCCACAATAACCTGACCCAATGTTTTACCATTATGATCAATCAATACCAATCGCGTACCTGTTGTATCACTCACATTGAATTTTTCCCATTTGGCAGAATTTTTAGAGACCAGTGAGGTTCGCTTCACTTCTAATATATTGCTGAAAAAAGAGTTCATTGTATTCTCTTTCACTACCAAAGTATCATTCCCTTTAATGGCCCAGCTTTCACCATTAAATTGAAGAGTGATCGCTTCTTCACCTTTCGTTATATTAAAACTGAATACATTATCCCGTTCAAGGTCAAATACATAATCACTGCTAGAGCCACGGCCACTCTGCTGCATTTGATTAATTCCAAATAAAATCACCAGAATACCCAAAGCAATAAAAAGCCGTTTCATACCTTTACCCATAGAGTTCCTCCAAAATACTGCTTCTCCGCTTTTGGCTTTTCATTCGGATCAATCCAAAGCCAACAATTAATAAAGAAGGCATTACAATATTAATCCACTTCCATGTTCTTTTTGCATCGTCGGATATATCCTCTAAAGGACGGGATGTAATTTCACGGGAACGGAGATCAATCAAGTCGCGGTCGCCAATAAGATAGTCCACCGAATTCATAATAAATATATGATTTTCAGGAGAACGGCCACCGCCCTGATCCGCCATGAAATCTGAATCACCTACAAGGATGACCTGACTCATGATCCCATTTTCATCCACTTTTTCAGAACGGGCACTCAATACCTTATTCGACTGGTTAAACAAACGGATAAATGGATTTTGTTTGGGATCTGGATTCAAATTGAACTGTCCTCGCATTTCCCCGGATTGGTCCGATGTGAAAAGTAATGGGACATAATTCACATTCCCCATGGATGCAGAATCCTGGGTAATTTCACTGGCGAATACCAATTGGATTTGCTCTAACCCCGCCACGATAGGTTCATTATTATTAAAGGACCGAACCACTGGTAAAAGAGGATATTCCATGGGTACATTCATTCGAATCGGGCCCATTTGCTGCTGCACATTAACACGGCCGCATATTTTATCCGTCACCAGATTTTCCGAAATGGCAAAGCCATAATCATCTACCAAATCAAAGATATTGGATTGAATCGGGAATGCCTGTTGAATCTGCAAATTCGCCTTCACACGGTTCTGAGTAAGAAAAAGGTTTCCGCCCCGATTAAGATAATCAGAAAGATGCTGATACTCATCTTCACTGAGAGAATCAGCGACACCTCCCATGAGCAGTGCCGTCACTTTAGCTGGAACTACGTCACCCAAACTCACTGTTTCAACATTGTAACGCTGACCCAAAATATTTTGAATGTTTTGAAACTGAGCAGTCTGCCCTTCGACTTGAGTAATACCCACTGTCGGTTTATTGGTTTCAACTAATTTCTTAATTTTGGATGTGATTTCATATTCCAATCCTGTAGTAGTTTGAATAACAGGCAGCACTTCCTTTTTATCCTCATACTGAATGACCATCCCCATGAGGACTCGTTTTACTTCCATTTTATCATTTTCCACCACCTGCATCTGGACCGGCATAATGCCTGCTTTCTGGGCTTCTTGCTCGATATCTTCATCATCTTCAGGACGGAAAAATTCAAATCGGATATTTCCGTCACCCAATGCTTCGTACTCCTCTAAAATATCCTGAAGGTATCGGCGGTTGTTGGCGTATTCCCCAGGTAGGTCATCAGAAAAATAGACTTTCATGGTTAAGAGATCATCCACCTGTTTGACTACCGATTCACTGGAGGAAGATAATGAATACATATTATTTTCCGTCAAATCCCAACGGTGAAACCAGTTTTGAGAAATACTGTTTAATAAAAACAGAATGACAAAAAGTAAAATTCCGGGAATAAAAACCGACTTTTTCAAATCAATATTATTGAATAATTGTTTCATTATTTCCACCTCCGCACTTCAACTGTCTGGATAGTGAGAAAAATGAAAAAGCCAATCATGGAGAAAAAGTAAATCAAATTTCTTGAGTCAATCACCCCTCTTGAAATATTCGATAAATGGTAATCCACAGCTAAGAATTGCAGCATTGCTGCCAAGGAATGGGGTACAAAGACCAATGTCTTATCCAACATGAAAAATATAAGAACCAAAAATACACCAATGATAAAGGACACAACTTGATTTTCCGTCACGCTGCTGGCATAAGTACCGATAGCAGTATATGTCGCTCCCATCAAAGCCAGGCCTAGGTATCCACTAAAAACTGCACCATAATCCAGATTAGTTCCCACAGATATTAATGTGAAAAAATGGATGGAAGTGGCTCCCAGTCCCAACAGGATCAAACAAAACCCGGCTAAGAATTTTCCCACGACAAACTCATATGTATTCAAGGGTAATGTGGAAATAGTTTCCATGGTGCCAATATTATTTTCCCTTGCAATCAATCCCATAGAAACCGCCGGGATAAAGAACAGAAAGACGTAGGGAACTATGTCAAATAGGGTCCGGAGGTTAGATTGCCCAAATAAAAAGAAGGTATTTGTAAAGAAATATCCACTGACCACTGCAAATATGACCAGGAAAATATAAGCCATAGGGCTATTGAAATAACTCCGCATTTCTCTCCGGAAAATGGTACGAATATTATGCATTAGCGCCTCCTTCCGTCGTTAAATTACGAAATATATCTTCCAGATTGGTGGTGTGTGGATTCATCTTTAAGATTGTCCAATTATTTTCAACTGCATAATTGAATAAATCTTCCCGTGGATCTGTATCTTTACCATATTCAAATTGAACGGACTTGATTCCATTGGATTCATCCATTGAAATATATTTTACTGAAGGTATCTTAGCCTGGATATGTTCCACAGATTCAGCTGCTGCTCCTTTAATATCCATATTGAGAAGTACATTCCCCATAAAATTGCTCATGAGTTCATCGCTGGTACCATTGGCTACGATTTCACCTTGATTAATAATAATGATCCGATCTACTGTGGCCTGAATCTCCTGAAGAATATGGCTGGACATAAAAACCAGTTTTTCTTTCCCCAGGTTTTTGATGAGGCTTCGAATTTCAACAATCTGGTTCGGGTCTAACCCTGTTACGGGCTCATCGAGAATCAAAATTTTTGGATCGTGGATCATAGCCGCTGCAAGACCAATCCGCTGTTTATATCCTTTTGAACAATTGGAAATAATCTTGTGAACAACACCGATCAAACCACACTGTTCCACCACACGGGCCAAGGCATCCTTAAATGCACGACCTGTGATCTTCCGAATCCCTGCCAAAAATTCTAAGTAATCATAAACGCGCATTTCTGTATACAATGGGTTTAGTTCGGGTAGATAACCAATCTGTTTTTGGATTTCATGGGTATGATCAATGATATTCATATCATTCACCTCAATGGATCCACTGGTAGGAACCAAATATCCCGTCATCATTTTCAGCGTAGTTGTTTTCCCTGCCCCGTTGGCTCCCAAAAAACCGATAATTTCCCCATCCTGAATATCAAAGGATATTGATTTTACCGCTTCAACCGAACCATAATTTTTGGACAAATCCGTGACATTAATCACTGGCTTCTGACCTCCTTAATACTAGTTTTCACTTTTAACTCAAAAAATATTTGCTTGAAATACAACAAACTGTCGTAAAAAGTTCCGGCGAAATTATAATGAAGATTAAAAAAGAGCAAGATTAGGACTAAGAAACTACTGATTTATTAATTTATAGATGATATCTGTATGTTTTGGATTCGAACCGCAGCATGCACCAATTACCATTGGTTCCAACTCCAGATATTTTTTAATCGTCTTACCAAAAGATAGATCATCTACTTTTTCATCCATTTTGCCATCTGGCTCAGGCTCATTTAAACCTAAATTTGGATATAAACCCCATTTACTTGCCCAGTTTTGGGTCAAATTTTTTAATGCATGATTAGTTGCATTAATAGTATTACAATTTAACATTAGAACATCTACTTTATTCTTTGCCAGTTCAATTGCAGATTTTAAGGGGTTTCCCGATAATAAATGATCGCCATCTTTTACAATCAGACTCAACCATATTTTTTCATTCTTTGCCGATTCAAGTGCCACATCAATCTCATCCAGATGTCCCATCGTCTCAAAAAGGATTACATCAACTCCCGATTCAATAAACCATTCTACATTTTCTCCATAGGTATCTTCTGCGGCACTGCGACCGGGAAATGTAGCAGGGCTATAACAATCTTCAATAGTTGTAATTGATCCTGCCAAAACTTTGGGATTTGCTAATTGAGCCAGTTCCACTGCTTTCATTAAGCTTGACCTTGCCCTTTCTTGAGCCCGCTTTGGGGAAAAGTTAGCTTTCCGGTAGGTCCAAGTCGTAGTTCGAAAGGTATTGGTGCCAATAATATCAGCACCTGCATCAACATAATCCTGATGGATGGAAGAAACCACTTCAGGATCCGTCAAATTCGATTCCGCAGACCATAAGGGCAGGGGCAATTCTACCCCTCGACCCATCAGTTCTGTTCCCATGGCTCCATCCATAATCAGTGGTTTAATCATTATTTAGTGTGATCTTTTACCTGATCTGCTAAGGTTTAGTTTATTTTAACCATTGGATCAATTTAAAAATAATGAATATTACGAGGTTGGTAAGTATAAGGGTAGTAAAAGGAAAATAGAATTTTACATTGTCTGAACCTAACCTAATATCTCCAGGCAATCGACCAATCCATCCTAACTTATCTGAAAATTGGTTTAAAATTATACCTATAATAATGGCACCAAGACCGAAATAAATAATCCATCTGCCTAAATCTTTCATAATACAATATTACATATCAAAGGATATTAATTTCAAATTTTGTTGAGATGCTAACATTCCATCTCAACAAAATTACTACCGATTCAAAAACAAATAATCCACGGCTAACTGGGCCATGGATTTCATTCCATATTTTAAATTTCGCTCATCTGCAAAAAAGTAGGGTGAATGGTTCGAATAAGCCGTAGAAGGATCTTCTGCCACCCCATTAAAGAAATACAATCCAGGGGCATGATCAGTGAAAAAGGGGAAATCCTCTGCTCCCGTAACAAAGGGACGAATCGTTACATTTTCATCACCATAAACCCGCCTTAAAGATGGAAGCATCTCTTCTGTTAAAGTAGGCTCATTATATGTCACTTTTATCCCACTGAAAATTTCCAACTTTGCTTTAGCATTTGATGCTTCAGCAATCATTTCCACTTTCTTACGGATACTTTCATGAATCTGCTGGCGAATATCTTCTGTAAATGTACGAATCGTTCCTTCCATCACCACTTCTTCAGGAATAATATTGTTCCGTACACCTCCATGGATCGAACCAATGGTGACTATGCCCGGAACTGCTGTAATATCCACTTCTCGTGCCATGATAGTCTGTAATGCCATAATAATTTGAGATGAAACCACGATGGGATCCACACCACCCCAGGGCGCTGCGCCATGAGTCTGAACACCGGTGACAGTAATCCGCATCCTTTCAGCAGCAGCCATGGTAGGCCCGGAGCGATACTGAGCCGTACCAACTTTCCCTGGCCATGCATGAAGACCAAAGATTGCATCAACTTTCGGGTCATTCATAACTCCTTGTTCCACCATAAATCGCGCCCCGCCTTTTTCACCCAGGGGTGCTCCTTCTTCTGCGGGTTGAAAAATGAATTTTACCGTTCCTGGAAGGTCACCCTTCATAGAAGCCAAAATTTCCGCTGCACCCATCAACCCTGCTACATGATTATCATGACCACAGGCATGCATCACATCCACTTCATTACCTTGATATATTCCTTTTGCCTTGGATGCAAAAGGAAGATCGACCTTTTCTTTAACTGGTAATCCATCCATATCAGCGCGAAGGGCAACAACTTTTCCCGGTTTTCCACCTTTCAAAAGAGCTACCACACCAGTATGGGCTACCCCGGTTTGAACTTCCATTCCTAGAGAACGAAGGTGATTAGCTACTTTTTCAGCGGTCCGAAATTCTCTGTTAGATAGTTCTGGATTTTGATGGATATCTCGCCGCCATTCAATCACCTTTCGCTCCAATCGATCTACTAGATCATCAATCTGATTATTCAGGTAATCTGGTGTCTGGGCAACAGTTAGAGTTAGGGCAAACAGCCCGATAATAATTCGATTCATGGGGTGCTTTCTATTAGTATTTTTTCAAATCTCCATCTCGACGCTTGGCTTTTTTCACCATATTCTCAACATCTTTTAAAAGCTGCTTCGCATCGTAAACAATACCATCCTTGATCGTGTACTTTATACCACCTGCCCGGATCACTTCATTGTTTTCATTAATCTTTACGGCACCGGTACCATAAAGCACTTTAAAGTTTTCTAATGGATTTTCATCCACAATGACAAGGTCAGCCAGATTCCCCGGTGCAATGATGCCAAAATTGGGTTTGGTCCCTAACGGTTTGTGCAATGTCTCAGCTCCATGAAGGGTTGCGGCACGGACCACTTCTAAAGGATGAAATCCTGCTTCCTGCAAAAGTTCTAGTTCTTCAACATAACCAAACCCATAGAGTTTATAAATAAATCCGCTGTCTGATCCTGTGGTCACTCGGCCGCCGGCATTTTTATATTCATTCAGGAATTGCATCCATACCTGGTAGAATTTTTTCCAGGCAATTTCATCGTTAGTGCTCCAGTTGAACCAATAGGACCCATGGGCAATTCGGCTAGGTGTGTAGAAATCCCATTGCGATGGTAATGTATATTTATCGTGCCAATCCGCATTCCGAGCCTGCATCACATCCCGGCCGGCAGCGTAAATGGTCATGGTAGGATCCATGGTCAGATCCAATTCGATCAATTCTTTTTTTAATGCTTCCCATTTTTGGCCATTAGGCTTTACCAAACTCGACTGTCGGGCCACTTGGCCGAACCGATGCTGTTCATCATTATAGTTCATATCCACTGGCCAAGGCTGAATGTCATTTCTTTCATACATGGATTCAAAGAGACCATAGAAATGGGTTTGGGTGCCCAAACCGAGTCGTGCTGCATCAATGGTGTTCATCCGGGCTACGCCTGTCTGAGCAAGGTGAGCAGTGGTTCCCAAATTTTGCTTTTTAGCTTCATCAATTAAGGCAGCCATTATATCTGGTTCATATGAACCTAACTTTAGACCATCAATACCTTTTTTTGCTGCATATCTTACCCATTTTCTGGCTGTCTCCGGATCTCGAACAGGTCCCCCCTTCCAATCCTCTCCTTGACCGGGACGCTGGTAGGCCCAAATCCTGGGTGCTGTAATTTCATTTTTAGCCGATCTTGCTTTTTCGCTAAGACTAAATTCCATATTTGAAAGCCCAACACCCCTTACGGTGGTTACC
>Ga0114932_10004611_pt1 | contig 12759 bp, 10 predicted proteins | sample 2SBtaG_2_FD_87286 | JGI IMG/M metagenome (GOLD analysis project Ga0114932, IMG submission 87286) | Deep subsurface microbial communities from Kolumbo volcano to uncover new lineages of life (NeLLi) - 2SBTROV12_ACTIVE470 metaG | ecosystem: Environmental > Aquatic > Marine > Volcanic ...
CATAAACATAGCCCCATCCGTTCCACCGTTTTGCTACTATATCATACATGCTGTAACTCTCAGCAAAGCCTTTCAGGTTAAGTAATTTAAAAAAGGAGAAAACCAAAAAGAACCCTGCCATAAAATGATTCATCCAGCGCATCCATATAAAATCTCCCTGCACCCATTCTTCCAGCAATGTAATGCCCGTGATATATCCAAAAATCAGCAGTATGGGTTTATAGGTTTGAAACCAGGATTTTGTTTCTTCCTCAGATAAAGCTGATATTACATTTTGATGCAGATGATTTGTTTCAGAGAATTGATATTTAGGATACTCTTTTAAAGCTTCCTTGAATTGCTGAGTCGAAATATGCTTATCCATGTCAATAGCGGCTTCTCCTTTTGGCAAATCAATAGTTACATTTTTTACACCTGGTACTTTTGATAAAAGGCTTTGCACTTTAGCCTGGCAACCGGTACAGGTCATACCGGTGACGGAATATGTATGTGTCATAGTTTATTAATTCACGACACAAAGTTCTATTCAATATTTCACTAAATGTTATAGAATTATGGAAAAGAGTTATACCTATTTGATTTTCACCTTATCTAAAGGTTTGCGATGAGAAGAGCCTAATTTTTTGAAATGACTCGGTGTAAGCCCGGTAATTTTTTTGAATTGGGAAGATAAGTGTGCCACACTGCTATATCCTAACTTGTAAGAAGTTTCACTCAGGTTCATTTCGCCATATACCAGCCATTCTTTTACTTTCTCAATTTTCTGGAGAAGAAAGAAGTGTTCAACAGTTATGCCTTCTACCTCAGAAAACAGGCGGGAAATATAACTATAGTCTTTATTCAAAGCAGAGCTTAAAAATTGAATGATGCTAAAATGCTCTTCTATTTCGCCTGACTGAACTTTCTTAATTAATAAGCCTTTAATTTTCTCAATTTGCTTTTGGTTCTGGTCATCAAGAATTTCAAAGCCCAATAAATTCAATCTGTCGGCCAGTTGTTGTAATTGTTTTGCTGTTGGCTCTTTTTGCAATTCAACCTCTCCCAGGTTCATCCGGGTTGTTTTCAGGTTCAATTTTTCAAGCTCCTGACTAACGGCCATTACACAGCGATTGCAAACCATGTTCTTTATAAATAATACCATAAGTGTTTATACGTATGAGAATGAATTTAATTATTGGTATTGCTACCGGTTGCAATATCGCTATTTTAAGTAAAGCCATGGCCCTATTTTGAAAGGTTGTTGAATTTTAGACCCTGATTTCCAGCAGTATTATGTAACAAAGGCCCGGTTTTGCCATAATCGGTATAAAAATTGAGAGTCAATCATTTATATACATAACCAATGGAGCCATGATGAGAGCAACATTAAATGACAAAGAATTGGTGGCTGATATTTTAACCCGGTCTTTTGTTGACAACAAGAGTGTCAATTACATAATTAAGCAAGATGAAAAAAAAGAGCAACGTTTAAAACGCCTGATGGAATACTCATTTGATATCTGTAATTTATTTGGTGATGTTTTTATTTCAGATGATAGAAAAGCATGTGCATTAGTTGTTATTCCGGATAGAAAAAAAGTTACCCTAAAGACGATACTGCTCGATGCAAAAATGGCCCTTTCAGTTACAGGGCTTTTAAATATTAAGAAAGCAATCAGCCGTGAATCAGCCATCCAAAAAATACACCCTGATGTCCCTCTTTATTATTTATGGTTTATAGGAGTAGAGCCATCCCAGCAAGGCCATGGTACCGGCAGCAAGTTGCTCAATGAAATTATTCAAAAAGGCCTTTCGGAAAACAGGACAATTTGCCTCGAAACATCTACCACAAAAAATATTCCCTGGTATGAGAAGCATGGGTTTAAAATATACCGGGAATTGGATTTTGGATATAAGCTGTATTGTATGAAAATGCCGTAACTAAATTGCAAGGTTATGCTTTTGCCGGGTACCCAAATGCATATTATAACGTTTCTGTTCATTTGTATAGAGACTGTTATCCTTTTATATCTTGTTATTTACCGACTTGCAAGACCGGATGATAAATCCAGCATCTTAAACATCGTCCTTATTTTATTGTTGATTCTCTACAATGTTACCGGCGGCTTCCTGCCAGACCCTAATATCCCAGGCTCTTATTATGTACAATTATCCATTGCTTATGCAACCGGGTTTATCACCCCTTGTTATTTCCCATACTATGTATTTAATGCTTTTTCGCTGGAAAAAATGCGGTTTCATGCATACAGGGGTGTTATATTTTTCCTCGTGGTTCCCTACCTGATTTTTGTTTTACTTTTTGTTATTTCAGGCAACCTGGATGTGGCAAAAAATCTGCTTATAATTCCTGTACTTTACGCTGTATGGGTTATTATTACTTTAACCAGCGCCGTAAAGTTTAAGTATCAAAATAACTTTAAAACAAAGGCCGCAAAAGAAGAAGTTGCTGTTCTATTCCTGAGCCTTACACCCTGGGTTGGACTGCCCGTAATAGACTATTTTAATTTAGGGCAGGCCATTGAAGCAACTACTACAAATACTGGTTTTTTATTGCTGCTTGCATTACAGTTAAAACAACATATTACATTGCTAAAGGCAGAACATCAGCGGTTAATTGAATCGGAAGAACAACTGCTAACATGGAATGAGCAATTACAGGAAGAAGTGAGTAAAAGAACACAGGAACTGGAAAGAATAAGCAGGGAAGAACGGTTGGCACAAAATTGTAAACTTTACAGTTTTACTACCCGTGAAATTGAAATTGCAATACTGGTATATAAAGGCTATTCACATAAGCAAATTGCTGAAATGCTGTTTATAGCAGAACGAACAGTTGCAAAGCATGTACAAAATATCTTTGAAAAGGCACAGGTGTCTAATCGCTTAGAACTCAGCAGAAAACTGGATATGGTATGAAATGCGTAGCTGGATGAAATTGCATAAAATAGTCAATTTTACGGAGTGAAATAGTAAGTTTTGCGTATAGCAAAGGGTTTATAATTTGATAGTTATTTGGTATTCGCAATACCAAATTAAACATCATGTCAAAAAGGGAGAATGGCATTGCTTCTGTTGCAGAAGCAAAAGAGAAAATGGAGTTGACATCTGCCACTGAAATACTTCACCAATGGAACTTATCACTTGCTGGCGGGTTTACTGATGCGGATAGCAATTCTTGTATGCCAGATACTGGCATTTTTGTTGAGCTATTTAATAAGTGGGGTAATACTGCAGAAAATCTGCAGCGATTGATTTTAGATGAAATGATTGGCAGGTATCATGCAAAAGATAAAGAGGAGTTCATACGGATGGTTCAATTAATGCTGACAAAATTATTAGACAAAGTTTCTTTAGTCTGCTCCTGCTCCCCAGTTTCTATAAATGATAAACAACCCGGTTTGTTAACACAGGAGTTGTTAAAGGCACTTCATTTTATACAAGAATATTTTGGGACTTATTTTGATAAAAATGAAAAAGTACCGGATGTGTTAATATCATTTTTCAAAAAAGAAATTAATATTTTATCAGAAGACTTACGGTTTAAATTGAGTTCATCAGATTTGATGGAACAATTACTTACAGAAACGCTGTATAATCATTTTATAAGGTCATTCGAAAACGAGAATCTGCCGGTTACATACCGGTTGCATTTTTATGAAAAGGAATTGCTACAGGAACTTTTAAAAGAAGTGAATCCTGCAACCGACAGTATTAGAAAGCTATTATACTACTATAACTTTAATTCTTCGGGGTTCGTTATATATGAGTTTGACAGGTTGGTTAATCTGGTATCGGATATTACATTAAAATCTGAAAAAATATTAATGCTTCGTTCCGAATTAAAAAGTATAAATCAATTACCCGTAAGAGTAAATTATTACTATGATGATAATATGCCTGCGCTGAAAGAACAGGTGAGTACCTGGATTACAGAAGAAATAAAATACTGTGAGGCAGGCCATTTTACGCAGGCAGCAATTTCAGCCGGAACTGAGCCTGAAAGCAAAATCAATACAACACTGTCTGTTGCTAAGTTGGGCTTGCTCATCCGGCTTTTAGTGGTTGATAAAATTATTATCAACCGCACCGTGGCACCCATGCTGCGTACTGTTGCCAAAACCTTCACCACTTTGCAGCGGGAAGAAATTTCATTTGGCAGTTTAGAAACAAAGTATCATGCGCCTGACAAAGCAACAATAGATGTGATGAAGGATATGCTCCATAAATGGATTCATATTTTGAGTAAATTGTAAGACTCATATTGCTTGCCACATCGCAAAATCAAATCAATATTTCAATAGCCTCAGAAGGTTATTTTTGGCAAGATACTTCCACAGTTCCTGGTAATGATGGTATGTAAATCCATCCAATTTCAGCAGATGGCTTACCGGCCAGTTAAGCAGTTGCTCCATGTTACTATAACAAAGACGGCTGCACATGTCTTGAAATCCCTGAGTTAACGGGTGATTTTGTAGCGGACTTCTTATGAATAATTCAACTTTCACTGCTAAAGCTTATAAGTAATTACCAACTGCGGCCTTATTAGACCGCAATTATTATGCCTGATTAGGTCATCTTGCCAACTCATTATTTAACATGATTCGGCAAAGCGACAAAGGCAATCTGAAAAAGTTAGGTGCAAACATTAGAAAGCTCCGGGAGGCGAAAAATCTAAGTCTCCGGGAATTGTCGTATGCCTGTGATATTGATAATAGCAAGATTTCGAAAATTGAAAAAGGTCAGATTAATATAACATTTACTACAATCCTGCAATTAGCAAAGGCATTAGAAATTTCCCCATCCGAACTGCTCATGACGGAATATGATTGATTCCGCTTTCAGGCCTTTTCACCCTTCAGGTAGTCCTACTGCACCTATCTCAAATTCGCAGTTTTTGGAAATGTTTTTGTATTCCTGTTAATGGTACAAATTCATAACTAAAGTTTGACGATATTATGTTACAATCAATATCATGGAGTCAATACATCACAGCTCTGTTGTTTGCCTTAATTTGCTATTACGGATATATTGCATTCAAATATTTTCGGTGGGAAATACTTTCCATAGTTGGTATAAAAAGAATTGACAATAAAAGTGAGGCTATTCCGGTAGCTGAAATTAAAAAGCAGTTTACAGCAAGTGTTCATACGGATTTTTTACCAAAAGAACAGCTTAGTGATGTAAATGGTATGCTCCAACCATTTTGGGACGAATTAAATGCTTATCTGGCTGAAATAAAACCTCAAGCCCCTAAAGAGGAAATTTGTTTTGCTATTAAAAAAATATTGGAAAAATATCCATTCGTAAACGGTGCAGAATATAAGACTAAGGCAGAAGCTGCAATATCAGGGTTACTAAACCAGTATTTTCCTGAAAGGTTTGCAGTAGCGGATATGCAATTTATCTGGCGCTGATGAAAGTAATGCTTCATTATCTGCGGGCAGGAAAATCAAGTGCGATGGGTTAGTATAATGAAGCATTCTTTCTTTTATTCATTTCTCAAAATTAATGTGTGTATGAAAAAAGTGATTGGAAGTAAAAAATTGATTTACGGAGCTATCTCCATTTTATTGTTGCTCTTTACAATATCAGCGTTGGCGCAAGATGGCAACGCTGGTATTAATGAAGCCAATACAAAAGTACGAAGCTATTTTGCTGCAGGTGTAAACCTGATGTATGCCGTTGGGGCTATTGTGGGGTTGATTGGGGCCGTAAAAGTGTACCAAAAATGGAACAGCGGCGACCATGATACAGGTAAAGTAGCAGCCGCCTGGTTTGGAAGTTGTGTGTTCCTGGTAATAGTGGCGACTGTTATCCGTTCATTCTTTGGTGTATAAAACCATTTTGTATGAAAGAAATCTTAATTGGCAAACTACTGGAGTATATCAGGGATAATAATCCTGATATACTTTTTGCCTTAGAAGCTGAAGACAAACTCCGGATTTGGTTGTACGACAAAGTAAATGCTGCCGGGCCACTAATACAGCATTTGAGAAAAAGCAAACAACCTGAATACGTCATTGAAGAAACCTGTTTGCAGGAAATAACAAAGGACCTTCGGCCTTCGAGGTACAATTACATTTTGCATACTCTTGAAGAAGAATTTGAAAATGACTATAAGCAACTTCTTCAATCGGGATTGCTTCAGCATGAGGTTATTAATATGATTAACTACTGCAACTCCACTTTTGATGACCTGGTATTTGCCGAAGAAAATGAGGACAATCAATTCATACATTATGCGATAACCGGCGTAGTGAGTGAATACCTGGAAAGTAACCGAGTGAATGAACCTGTGAGCAATGAGTTACAACAGTCAGCAGAAACTGAGGGATAATATTGAAGCCTTTCGTATTGCCTTAAACTGGTCAGCAGAAAAACAATTAACTGCTGACCAGCTTTCTGCTTTAAAGAAGTATGCCGGGTTTGGCGGATTAAAAGCGGTGCTGTTTCCCAATTCTTCTAAGGAACAATGGAAAAAACAAAATGCCTCCAAAGAAGATTTAAAACTGCATCCGCAAATAATAGAACTTCATCAGTTATTACAACAGCAACTTACCGAAAAGGAATACAAAGAAGCTATTGATTCTATCCGCAACAGCATCCTTACTGCCTTTTATACTCCCGAAATAATTCCTCAATCCCTGTTTGCTGTTCTTAAGGAACGGGGTATTGAGCCTGCTGCTATGTATGAACCAAGCAGTGGTGCTGGTGTATTTGTAACCGAAGCTGCTGCCGCATTTCCATCACTGCAACAAATTAATGTTGTTGAAAAAGATTTTCTTACAGGTAAAGTATTAACAGCGCTAACCAGTTCTTTACCCCTTCCTGTTTCGGTTCAAATAAAAAGCTTTGAAGACACTCCTAATTCAGAAAATGGGAAATATGATTTGGTCGTCAGTAATATACCCTTCGGCAATTTTAAGGTGTATGATGAAAGCGTACAAGAAAAAGGATTAACAGAGAAGATTCACAATTACTTTTTTGCAAAAGGGCTTGATAAATTAAAGGACGGTGGCTTGTTGGCTTATATCACTACCGATGCCTTCCTCAACAGCCCTTCAAATCAGTTTGCCAGGGAATATCTTTTTAATAATGCTGATTTCATTAGTTTGAATGTAATGCCGGATAACCTGATGAAGGAAACAGGTAACACTGAAGCCCCAAGCCATTTATTGATTGTTCAAAAAAATCAAACCAAACAATCACTCTCAGCAGAAGAAAAACAGTTGCTAAACACAGTTGAACAGCAAAACGAATTTGGCAACTATTCACTTAATCAATACATCGTATTGCATCCAGAAATAATTCTGGGCAATCAGATAAAGCCCGGCCAAGACCAGTACGGTAAGGCACATGAAACCATTTGGCAAACCGGCGACATTAATTTGATTGCTCCTGCATTAAGCAAAACTATCAGCGAAGGGTTTGCCAAAAAATTTGATTCAGAAAAATTCAAACAGATAATTAAGCAGGTTGAAAAATCCGAAGGCAAACAACTTACTTACACGGATATGCCGGAAAATAAACACGACAATTCTTCTGTACAATTAGGTCTGTTTGATACCGGCTCTTCCCAAACCATCAACCGGGCTGCGGCTTACATTAACCCTGCTGATGCTACAGTAGTTGATAAAAAGACAGCAAGGGTTCTAAATATCATCCGTACAAAAGACAAATCGGAGCATGAACTGATTGTATTGATGACAGCTAAATCAACCGCCTTCAAACAATATGTCTATAAACTTTATTCCAATGCAAAAGAATTGCAATTCTCTGCTAATTGGATGAATGCGGCTTTATTGCAACATGAATTAGCAGGCATAACTAATACCCTGAAAAAATTTGACCAGCAATTTTATAATGATGGTGAGGCTGTGTTTCATATCTCATTGGGAGATGATGACAAACTGGAAGTATTAAAAGATTCTAATCCGTTACATAAAGAAGGGACACTGATTGTACATAATAGCCGGGTCGGCTTTGTTTCTTACTTGGCATCCGATGATGGCAAGCCTGTGTTTATGGCAAGCCTGCATGATAAAAAAGACCTGGGCTTTTACCAGCAATACACATCGGTAAGAGATATGTACTTCGATTTGTTTGAGAAAGAAACAACCGAACAAACGGAGTATAACGATTTACGAAAAGAACTGAATGAAGCTTATGAGTCTTTAATAAAAGGCTATGGCTTCCTGAACTCGTCCATCAACCGGCAGAGGATTTTAAAAGACGAAGCCTTTGGATTAACCATGCTTTCCTCATTAGAAAGAAAAGAAGGCGAACAATTTGTAAAGGCGGATATACTCACTCAATCTTTAGTACCGAAGCAAGAAGTATTTACAACGGACAATCCTTTAGAAGCATTAGCGAAAAGTTTGAATGATAAAGGGAAGGTAGATATTGAATTTATTGCTGCTGCCACCGATAGCACAGAGGCAGAAACAATTGAAGCATTGGGCAGTCATATCTATCTTAACCCATCAACATTGCAATGGGAAACTGCCGACCAATTGTTAAGCGGTAATGTGGTATTCAAATTAAAAGCAGCTACTGAAGTCGTTGAGAAAAACCCTGATAATGTTCAACTGCTTAAAAGCCTTCATGCCTTACAAAAAATACAGCCGGAAAAAATACCTTTTGAATTGCTTGATTTTAACCTGGGAGAAAGATGGATTCCTCTTGACTTTTACAACCGCTTTGCATCACATCTTTTTGAATTGAACACAGAAGTAAATTATTTTCCGTCTTTAGACACTTTCAAAGTAAAAGCAAGGCTTACCAATGCAAAAATTAACCAGGAATATGCTGTAACGCCAAAAAGCGGAAAAACGACTTACGGCGATTCGCTATTAGAGTATGCTTTAGAAAATACAACTCCTTTTTATACTTACGAAATTGGAACCGGTGATAAAGCAATAAGAGTGCCTGATAGCGAAGCCATACAATTAGCTCATCAGAAAATAGAATCCATCCGCAACGGTTTTATTGGCTGGCTGAAAGAATTACCTGATGCTGATAAGAAGGAATTAGAAACTCTATATAACGATACTTTCAACTGTTATGTACTGAGAGAATATGATGGCAGCCATTTGCAGTTTCCCGGCCTGGATAGAAAAAGATTGGATATTGAGGACTTATACAGTTCTCAAAAAAACTCTGTTTGGAGAATAGTGCAGAATAGAGGCGCATTGATAGACCATGAGGTAGGTCTCGGTAAAACATTAACGATGGTGGTAGCCGCCAATGAAATGAAACGGCTGCACATAGCCAATAAACCAATGATACTGGCATTGAAAGCAAATGTGCGGCAGATTGCAGATACCTATCGCAAAGCCTATCCCAATGCAAGGATATTGGCACCGGATGAAAATGATTTTACTCCTGCAAAACGAATGCGATTGTTCAATGAAATCAAAAATAATAATTGGGATTGTATTATTCTTACCCATGACCAGTTTGGAAAAATTCCGCAAAGCCCCGAAATACAGAAGCAAATTATAGAAGATGAACTGGATAATGTAGAAAGGGATTTACATACCATAAAAGATATGGGTGGCGAAATCTCCCGGCGTATGCTGAAAGGTTTGGAGATACGCAAAACTAACTTGGGTGTGAAGTTGCAGGAAATAAGAAAGAATATTGAAGAGAAAAAAGATGCCGGAATCAATTTCCGGGATTTAGGTGTTGACCACTTATTTGTGGATGAAGCACATAAATTTAAAAACCTGACTTTCACTACCAGACATGATAGAGTGGCCGGGCTGGGAAATAAAGAAGGCAGTCAGAAAGCACTGAATATGCTGTTTGCTGTACGGGAACTGCAAACAAGATTCAACAGCGACCTGTGTGTTACATTTCTTTCTGGTACACCTATTAGTAACAGCCTTACTGAAATGTACTTGCTGTTTAAATACCTGCGGCCAAAAGAAATGGAACGGCAGCGGATTGAAAACTTTGATGCATGGGCGGCTGTGTTTGCAAAAAAGACAACCGACTTTGAGTTTTCTGTAACCAATGAAATTATTGCGAAAGAAAGGTTTCGCAATTTTATAAAAGTACCTGAGCTGGCATTGTTTTATAATGAGATTACTGATTATAAAACAGCAAAGCACATTAATCTGGATAAACCTGATATTGATGAACAGTTAATCAATATTCCACCAACACCAGAGCAACAGGAATTTACAAAACGGTTAATGCAATTTGCCAAAACCGGAGATGGCGAATTAATTGGCAGGCCGAGACTGACAGATGAGGAAGATAAAGGCCGTATGCTAATTGCAACAAACTATGCTAAAAAAATGGCGGCGGATATGCGGTTGATTGATTCTGGCAAGTACAGCGACCATCCCAATAACAAAGTAAATATTTGTGCAAGAAAAGTTGTTGAGATATATGAGCAAAGTAAAGATTACAAAGGTACTCAAATCATCTTCTGCGATATTGGTACACCCAAACCTAATGAATTTAATATCTATGATGCCCTTAAAGAAAAGCTTATTACTGATTTTAAAGTCAATGCAAATCATATCACTTTCATTCACGACTGGACAGATAAGCAAAAGCCCGACCTATTCCGAAAGATGAACAATGGCGACATCCGCATTTTATTGGGCAGTACGGAAAAAGCAGGCACAGGATTAAACGTACAAGCGAAGGTAGTTGCCATGCACCATTTGGATATTCCCTGGAAACCATCTGAACTGGAACAAAGGGACGGTCGTGGCGCAAGGCAGGGAAATATTATTACCAAAGAGTTTTACAATAATAGGGTAAAGAATTTTATTTATGCTGTTGAACAATCTCTCGACAACTATAAATTCAATCTTCTGAAGAATAAGCAAACCTTCATCAGTCAGATGAAGAACTGCGAATTGAATGTGAGAACAATTGATGAAGGAAGTATTGATGAAAAGAGCGGCATGAATTTTTCTGAGTACATCGCCATTTTATCTGGTGATACAACGCTGCTGGAAAAATCAAAAATGGAAAAAAAGATTGCCGTTTTGGAAAGCCTTCGCAATGCTCATCACAAAGAAGTGTTCCGTTCAAGATTTAAACTGGAGAATTTGCAGGAAGAAAAAGGTAAAACATTGCAAACATTGGAGAAGCTGAGTATAGATGAAAAGCAATACAAAAGTCAGCTACAGTATGATAAAGACGGAATAAAGATTAATCCTGTTCGCCTTGAAGGCCTAAATAGTGCAGATGCAGAAACCATCGGCAACCATTTAATCCGTCTCTACACAGTCTGGAAACCTGGTATTGGTGAAGATGATAATAAAAAGATTGGAGAACTGTATGGCTTTGGTTTATTTATCCGCAGGCAAAAAGAAACCTACGAAGACAAAGGCATTTTTGAATACAAATACAGCAATGTGTTTTATGCTGAAAGTAAAAAGAGTAGTATTAAGTATTCATGGAACCAGGGCCATATTAATATTGATAATTCAAAGCTGGCTGCCCGGTATTTTTTAAATGCTATTGACCGGGTGGAAAGCTTAAAAGAAAAATATCAAAAAGAACTCAACGAGCTCATTCAAAATATTCCAATGCTGGAGAAGATTGTGACAAAATCTTTTGATAAGGAAGATGAACTGGCACAATTGAAGAAAGATGTTTCCAGATTGGAAAGAGAGATTAGCATTAAAATACAGGCCAACCAGATTAAACAGCATGATATTACTGATACAACCCCTGAAACCCCGGTCGTGAAAATGAGCCCTGACACACCAAAAAATAATAAAAGTCTGTTACCAAAGAAAAAAACGGAAGATGTCAAAGTAAAGGGTATGAGGATTTGAAACGCCGTAGTCCTACCTTACTTACCTGCCTTAATTATATTTTGGAAAACTATTTGCTTCATTCGTTCTTTAAATAGTCATGTCCAACTCCGTCTATCAAATCAACAAAGGAATAAACCGCAGTATTGAGTTCAAGGGCCTGAAAGCCCAATATATCTGGTACCTGGGCGGCGGTTTAGTAGTGTTGCTGATACTTTTTGCAATACTCTACATCAGCGGCCTGGGTATCTTTTTTTGCCTGCCATTCATTGCTGTGCTTACTACTGCATTGTTTATGCGTATCTACAAACTAAGCCGCACTTATGGCGAACATGGCATGATGAAAAAGATAGCCCGGCGTTCGGTGCCTGATGTGATAAAAAGTTATTCGAAAGTGAGATTAAAAAAGCAGTTGCTGAATGAAAAATCTGAATGATATTTTACCTGTATATGCCATTGAGCACAATGCCATCCTTTCTAAAATGGGTGATGTAACAGTGGTGTTTGAGGTACAGTTGCCCGAACTGTTTACTATGAGCAATGATGAATATGAAGCCTTTCATCATGTCTTGATAAAAGCTATAAAAGTATTACCTGTTAATAGTGTGCTGCACAAGCAGGATTGGTTTACCGAAGCAAAATATAAACCTTCGTTTATTCAGGAAGATAATAGTTTCCTTACCCGTAGCAGCGACCGCTTCTTTAACGAACGGTCTTACTTAGACCATCGCTGCTATATCATGCTTACAAAGAAACCAGCAAATAGAAAGTCGGGGTCTTCTATTTTCAGCAGCCTGCTTCGCAGAACAATTGTACCGGAAGAAACATTGAAGCCAAAACATTTTTATGATTTTATGAACCATGTCGGGCAGTTTCAAAAAATATTGTTGGACAGTGGTTTTATTTCGATGAAACAAATACAAAATAATGAGTTGGCAGATTTTGTATTGCAGTACCTTAATCTTGGTAATGA
>Ga0114932_10004612_pt1 | contig 12759 bp, 12 predicted proteins | sample 2SBtaG_2_FD_87286 | JGI IMG/M metagenome (GOLD analysis project Ga0114932, IMG submission 87286) | Deep subsurface microbial communities from Kolumbo volcano to uncover new lineages of life (NeLLi) - 2SBTROV12_ACTIVE470 metaG | ecosystem: Environmental > Aquatic > Marine > Volcanic ...
CAGGAAACCCTGCGCACGGCGCTGGCAATGGGTGCGGACCGCGCCATTCTGATAGAGGCCACCGATGACGTGCACAACGATATCGAACCCTTGGCGGTTGCCAAATTGCTGAAGGCGGTTGTCGATGAAGAGGCGCCGGGGTTGGTCATCTGCGGCAAGCAGGCGATTGACAATGACATGAACGCCACCGGCCAGATGCTGGCGGCTTTGCTGGGCTGGTCTCAGGGCACCTTTGCCTCCGAACTTGATATTGAGGGCGACAAGGCGGTTGTGACCCGCGAAGTGGACGGCGGATTGCAGACCATCAAGGTGAACATGCCCACCATCGTGACCGTGGACCTGCGCCTGAACGAGCCGCGTTATGCGTCTTTGCCCAATATCATGAAGGCCAAGAAAAAGCAGATGGATTTGAAAACGCCCGGCGATTTTGGCGTTGACGTCGCCAACCGGCTGGAGATTGTTTCAACCGTTGAACCATCGGGCCGCGCGGCCGGTGTGATCGTGGCCGATGTGGCGGAGCTTATTGAAAAACTTAAAGACGAAGCGGGGGTTATCTGATGGCTGTATTGCTAATTGCCGAGGTTCTGGGCGGTGAAATTTCCATCGACCAGACTGCCAAAGCCCTTTCGGCGGTGACATCACTGGGCGATGTGACGGTATTATGCGCCTCCGCCGGGTGTGGCGACGCGGCTGCGGCTGCGGCCAAACTGGACGGCGTGGCGAAGGTTTTATGCGCTGATGATGCCGCCTATGGCAATTCTCTGGCCGAACCTGTGGCTGATCTGGTGGTATCGCTTGCCGGTGATTATGAACATATCGTGGCCGCGGCCACCACATCGGCCAAAAACATCCTGCCCCGGGTTGCAGCGCTTTTGGATGTGATGGTTGTCTCTGACATCACCGCAGTGGTGGATGGCGCAACGTTTGAACGGCCGATTTATGCAGGCAACGCCATTCAAACCGTAAAGTCCGCTGACAGCACAAAGGTGGTTTCCATCCGCACCGCCGGTTTTGACGCTGCTGGTGAAGGTGGATCAGCGGCTGTTGAAAGCACCGCCGCGGTCGCCAACCCCGGCCTTTCGGAATGGGTTGAGGATAAGGTTCAGGCGTCAGACAGGCCAGAGCTGACATCGGCCAAAGTGGTGGTGTCCGGCGGGCGCGGCGTTGGGTCTGAGGAAAGTTTCGCCATCATCGAGGCGCTGGCCGACAAATTGGGTGCCGCCGTCGGCGCGTCCCGTGCAGCCGTGGATTCCGGTTACGCGCCCAATGACTGGCAGGTTGGCCAGACCGGCAAAGTGGTGGCGCCAGACCTTTATATCGCTTGCGGTATTTCCGGTGCCATTCAGCATCTGGCGGGCATGAAAGACAGCAAGGTGATTGTTGCCATCAACAAGGACGAGGAAGCGCCGATTTTTCAGGTGGCCGATTACGGTCTGGTGGCGGACCTGTTTGACGCGGTACCGGAGTTGACCGAGGCGCTGTAAAATTATCTTGCAGGAAAATTGAAAACCCGCCGCTGAACCGGCGGGTTTTTTGTTACAGAATCGACCTTTGTCCAAGTTTCATTGAGCTTTTTTGTGCCTGATTAAGATTGACCGCATTATTACCATGATCAATAAAAAACTGACTCTGGCCCAATAGTTAAATTAATTTTCATAAAAATGAAATCACATCATTGCCGATTTGCACAATATTGAATAAAAGAGACCAACCAGAACAAAAGGTGATCGCAATGGCTGGCAAATATTCATTTGCTGAATTTTTTTCCGGCGGTGGAATGGCTCGAATAGGTCTGGGAAATTCTTGGAAATGTGTTCTTGCCAACGATAATGATCCACAAAAATGCGAAATTTATAGAAAGAACTTCTCTGACAGCCACCTTCAGCAATGTGACATATTGGATTTGCCCAATAGTTTGTTGCACAAAAATATTGATCTTTATTGGGCTAGTTCTCCTTGCCAGGATTTCAGTCTTGCAGGCAATTGTCGAGGACTGGAAGGCAAAAAATCTTCTGTATTTCATCCTTGGATGGAGCAGGTAAAACAAGCAGTTTGTGCTGGGCACGCACCGAAAATAATAGCTTTTGAAAATGTTGTTGGGCTGCTCAGTGCACGAGGCGGCTCAGATTTTGAAATCGTGGTTCATGAGATTGCGTCAATTGGATATAGCGTTGGAGCCCTGATATTGGATGCCAAGAAATTTCTACCGCATTCGCGTCCCCGTCTATTCGTAATCGGGGTTCTTGAAAAAACAGATGTCCCATCAGCTTTGAGCTCAGCATCACTTAGTAGCGGATCGGCAAGAATTCAAAAGGCCTATGACAAATTGCCGGATGCGTTAAAAAGTAAATGGGTATGGTGGAATATTGAAGATATCGAGGCTCGAAGCACATCACTTGTTGACATAGTGGATAAAATGGTTCCGGAAAAACTTTGGTTTTCAGAAGAAAGGACAAAAAAATTAGTTGATTTAATGAACGAGACGCACGCTGCAAAACTCAATATGGCAAAAAAGTCTGGCAAATTAGTTATTGGAACTGTGTATAAACGTGGTCGACCTGATAACACTGGAAAAATTGTGCAGTGTGCTGAATTGCGGCTGGATGGTGTAGCTGGGTGTTTGAGAACACCCCGGGGAGGATCATCAAAACAAACATTGATGATAATAAAAGATACCCATGTTCGCGCCCGATTGTTGACGGCCTTTGAAACTTCAAAATTAATGGGACTGCCAGAATGGTATTCCATGCCAGAAAATTTCAATCAGGCCTATCAATTGGCCGGTGACGGCGTAGCGGTGCCTGTGGTTCGGTTCCTCGCGGAAAAAATATTTGAACCGATATTAGAATCCATATCAATTGCGAAAGCCGCCTAAATGGACCCGAAAAATTTTCGGAAAAGGGCACTGGCCAAATTGACAAATGAAATCGGTGTATATGCTCTTTGTGATTTGGATATGGTTCCTATTTATGTCGGCCAATCTGTGGACGGCATTCGTTCGCGGGTTCAGCGTCACCTGACATCGGCACGTTCAGATATTATTGCAAATCGGCAAATCGATGTCTGGGAAATATACGGAGTGTTGGCTTGGCCGGTCTCCGATAGGGTCCTAATTGAAAAAGTTGAAAATTTCCAATTTCACCAATTTGATAAAATTTGTTCTTTGATGAATGGAAAAATACCGCCGATTCAACGGGATTTGCCGGTACTCCTTTCTGAATGTCAAATTGTTCATGTGATGGAAGAGAAGGAACGGCAAAAGCGCCTTGATCCAGCGTTGAGACTCCCGCGCCAAATTGAGCAATACCAGAGGCTTGTTGATTACATTCAAAATGTAAAGGATGCCGCTCATTTGAAAAGGTCACTTCATGCCCATTTCCAACGTCTTGTGAAATATCACAAAAAGTTTTTAGCCTGAAAGCATTCCCGTCAATGGCCCCAACAGAGCCGTCGCAATCTCTTTGTGAACGGACGGGCCAAACATTTTTTCAGCGATTTTTGCTTCTTTTGTATTGAACACCATTCCTTTCGTCCCTCGTTGCTGGGCTTTGTCAGAGGTGATGCATTCCACGACTTTTGTGACTTTCGGGCTGATTTGATCGATCATGTCCTGGTCAACAAACAGCGGTTCCGTTCCCAGCGGTCCGGTCCAGTTGAACTGCGCGGATTCAGGCGGCGCCTGATTGGCAACCCACAGCAAAACGGTTTTGGTGTTGATCTGCTCGATCAGCAACGTCATCCGCGCCACCCAGGCCTTTTTCAATTCCTGCACGACAATAGAAAATTTCGTCTGATCAGCCCGGCGCAGGCTGCGCAGCAGATGGCGGGTATAGTGAATCTCTGTGAAATCCATGTTTGGATACATCTTTTGCAGAATTTTAGAGGCCCGGATAAAGCGGTCGTTGCTGCGGGGGTGGACCCGGTACAGCCGATTGGACAGGTTATGGGCACCGGAAACGGCAACGACGGCAATCCGGGCATCGGCGCAGGCTTTCAGGGCGACGGTATCGCGCATCACCAGATCAATTCCGGCATTCACGCCCGAAAAATTGGCACAGCCGAATTCAAGTCCGTCTGCCAGCAGCTGCGTATAGGGTTTGGCAACATATTTCCCGAACGTCTCGGAGCTGCCGATAAATGTGCAATACGGTTTGCCAAAATCTGGTTTTGGTCCCCTGAACTGAATTCTTGAACCCGGCAACCGGTAGTTTGAATAGTCAATTTCGCTTTGCAGCACACGCTCAAAAAGCATAACGCACCCGCCTTATTATTCACCCACAACACAGACTGGCGCAGAACCGTTGCCATAATCCTAATGTTAAAATTTGCTTAAATTGCCGGGGCCCGGTGGCAGCGACTATGGGCTTGCGCTGTCCGGTATCCGGCGCTTATGCTGCGCCGCAGAATAATGCGGGTGGATGATACAGTGACAATCAAACATGTTGGAATTGTGGGTGCCGGGCAAATGGGCAGCGGCATTGCGCATGTGTTTTCGTTGGCTGGTTTTGACGTTTTGTTAAATGACATTTCCGGCGACGCTTTGAAAAATGCGATGGTACTGATTGAGGCGAACCTGTTGCGGCAGGTTGAAAAGGGGCGGCTGACCAAGGCTGAAATGAAAACGGCACTTGGGCGCATTAAACCCACGCCCACCCTGACTGATCTTGGCAAATCCGACCTTATTATCGAGGCCGCAACAGAGCGCGAGGCGGTCAAGCAGGCGATCTTTGAGGATTTGATTCCGCATTTGAAACCGACAACAATCTTGACCTCCAACACCTCTTCGATGTCCATCACCCGACTGGCGTCGCGCACCGACCGGCCGGAAAAATTTATGGGGCTTCACTTTATGAAACCTGTTCCGGTCATGGAACTGGTGGAACTGATCCGGGGCATTGCCACGGATAATAAGACCTTCGAGACCCTAAAAACCGTGGTTGAAAAACTGGGTAAAGTGCCCGCTTCCGCAGAGGATTTCCCGGCTTTTATCGTAAACCGAATATTAATGCCGATGATTAATGAAGCAATTTATACATTATACGAAGGTGTGGGGTCGGTCGAAAGCATCGATACCTCGCTGAAACTGGGTGCGCACCACCCAATGGGCCCGCTGGAACTGGCGGATTTCATCGGGCTGGACACCTGTTTGGCGATTATGAACGCGCTGCACGAAGGGCTTGCCGACACCAAATACCGCCCCTGCCCGCTGTTGACCAAATATGTGGAGGCCGGTTGGCTGGGCCGGATGAGCGAGCGCGGATTTTATGATTACCGTGGTGACGCGCCTGTGCCGACGCGGTAGTGATGCCTGTAAGGTGGGAATTTGCACAGCATTTTACTGAGTTATAGTCAGGCTTTCGAGGCTTTCCAACATTGTGTTTTCCCAGGCGACCGGGCCATTTCCGATGCCACCACACAGTCAGATATTTCAAATATACCAGGTCACAGCCCGCAGGACCGGTTGACCGGTCGATCGATGCATCAGTGCACCGGTAGGCTGGTGTACCGATTGATTGGTGCACCGGTGGGCTGGTGTACCGGTGGATTGGTGCACCGGTCTACCAGTGTACTAGTCTACTATTGTACTAGTGTACTAGAACTATCGAAATGTCCGATAAGACGCTGTTAAATTTAGATATTATGTTCAAATCAGATTGAAGGCTGAAGCCCAAACCGCAGGTTACCCGCGGAAAATTCGATCGCGTCGCCGCCAAAAATCAGATGCAGGCCCGCGCTGACCACACCCCCGCGGCCAAACACCCCTTCAAATCATTCCAAGTGTCAAATCGCGCAAATGCGCCATAAATCCTTTCGGGTTGTCCTGCCATTTATCTATTTCTTCGCGGTCCACAGGTTTGCCGATCAGCGGGTTCTGCGGTTTCTTCATGGCGTGAGAGATTTCGTGCAACAGCAATCCCTGCCGCACAGTGATCGAAAACCTGTTTGCCATTTGGAAAATCCGGCTGTTTTGACCGGCAAAATAAATTGGCACGACTTTTGCCTTGCTTTTCAGGATCATTTTGGCGGTAAACGGCAGCCATTCGGCCTCTACCGCCTGATCAAACCAACCGGGCGAGGTGGCCACCTGACCCGCCGGAAACAGGATGATAACACCCCCGTCCTGCAAATGATCCATCGCCAGTTTGCGCATGGCGATGTTCATGCGCAGGGCGTTTGGTTCATGCGGGAAAGCGACCGGCAACATGTGATATTGAATTTCCGGCACGTTGGTCAAAAGCGAGCGCGTCAGGATTTTGAAGTCCTTGCGGACTTTGCCCACGATCTCGGCCAAAACCAGCCCGTCAACAAGCCCGTGCGGATGGTTCGCCACGATCACCACGGGGCCGGTTTTGGGAATATTCGCGATTTCGCTGTCCGGCGTTGTGACGTCTATGCGCAACAAATCCAGCGCCTTTTTCCAAAAACTGGTTTCCGCGTCACGCCCGGTTGCCTCGAATTTACGCACCAGATTAAGCAGGATAAGCTTACCGGTCAGCAATTCGATGATGCGGATGATTGTGGCCTTCACCGGGTTGGTGAATGTGCCCGCATAGGAAAGATTACGCCCGTCATACGGCTTTTCGTCATCGCCGGGCAAATGATCCTGCAGGTTTATTACTTTTGGTTCGGTCGAATTGTCCACAATGTCCCGCTTATTTTTCTTCGCCAAATCGATCGGTTATCAGATCCTCAAGCGCCGCCACCAGGCTTTCCGCCTCGCTGCCGTCCACAACCACGTCGATGTGGGTGTCTTTGGATGCGGCAAGCATCAGCAGGCCCATAATTGAATCCCCCGCGACTTCAAGATCGTCTTTTGACACGGTCGCCTCGGCGTCAAATTTTTCCACGGTCTCGACGAATTTGGCAGACGCCCGGGCGTGCAGGCCCTTTTCGTTGACGATACAAAAGCGACGCTCAATCAACATCGGTCAAACCCAATTCAGGCTGCGCCATCGCAACTGTTAATGTATTTGCGCCCGGCGTTGGCGGCGCAGTTTACCGCGTCCATCACCGACTTATTTCTGGATTTCGCCAGTTTTACCAACATTGGCAAATTCGCACCGTACAGGATTTTTCGGTTCTGAGGGTTGCAGGACTGAAGGGCCAGATTGGTTGGTGAACCACCAAACATGTCCGTTACCACCACAACGCCGTCGCCGGTGTCCACGGCATCAGCCGCTTGGCAGATTTCAGATTGTTTTTCAGCGCGGTCATGGTCGGCCTGAATAGAGATCGCCCGCACGCCGGTTTGTGCTCCCACCACATGTTCCACAGCGGCCAGATATTCGTTGGCCAACCTGCCATGCGCAACAATCACGATACCTATCAAACGATTAAACCTTACCGAACACCCGACTCACCCACGTGATGTCGTTCTAATTCCCGGTGGCGACTAGACACCTGCCAGCCGCTGTTCGCAAGAGTGTTTGCCAGCATTTCAGCAACACAGACCGAACGGTGTTGCCCTCCGGTACACCCCAGCCCCACGGTAAAATGCGATTTGCCCTCCTGATCGTAGGCCGGCAACAGCATTTCAATCAACTCGGTCATGCGTTCAAAGAACGGATCAAACAACGGATCAGAGCGGACAAAATCTGCCACGATTGGATCCTGACCATTCAGGTCGCGCAACTTTTTGTCCCAATGTGGATTGGCCAGAAACCGGCAGTCCAACACCATGTCCATGCCCCGCGGCAGGCCGCGTTTATAGGAAAACGACTGCACGGATACGGACAGGCTTTGCTGGCCTTCCTTGCCAAACCAACCGTCGATTTCGCGCCGAAGGTCATGCGGTGACATTTCTGACGTATCTATCAGCATATCAGCCCGGTTTTTCAGATCGACCAGCAGTTCTGACTCCGCCCGAATGCCGTCCAGCGGTGTTTCATCCGGAGCCAGCGGATGGCGGCGGCGGGTTTCAGAATAACGCCGCACCAGCACATCCGTGGCGCAGTCCAAAAACAATAGCGAACAATCGAAATCTGTTTCCTTGGAAATTATATCCACCGCATCGATCAGTGTACTGGCGTTAAAGTCGCGATTGCGCGAGTCCACGCCCAGCGCCAGGTGGCGGTTCATCGGTGGGCCTGACAACAACCTTGGCAACAGGGTCAGCGGCAGGTTGTCTATGGCCTCAAACCCAAGGTCTTCAAGCGCGTTGATGGCTGTAGAGCGCCCGGCTCCGGCTGGTCCCGTGATCAGGACCACCTTGATTGGTCTTTGCGTCTGCGCGTCGGGTTTTTGCATCTATCTAATTCTGCCGCCTTTCAGCAGAGCTAGTACAACCGCAGCCAAATTTCCAGATCCGGCACCGTTTACCAAATCAATTTCGATACCCAATATCGTGATATACCGCTGATCGGGCAGTCTTTGATCCTCTGTATTATCCAGATTTACAACCATTCTGACGGGACATGGCGGGGAAGGTTCCACTGCCAGTATGCCGATGCCACGGGCCTCTATCTGACCGGCAAGAGCTGCGGGGGCTGATGCAATAACGCAATTGTCCTGACTGGTCAGTATCGTTTGATCGTCAGCGATCAATGCCGCACCACGCGACAGCAGTTCCAGCGCCAGTGTTGATTTTCCAGTGCCGCTGGCACCTGTTATCAGAACGGCCTGACCAGCAATGGAAACAGAACTTGCATGCAGGTTTTTCGCCGCCGTCACACCGGCAGGCCAACGACAAACCGCGCGCCCAGCGGCTCTGACGTTATATCCGCCTCAGTCGGGCGGATGTTTTCAGCCCAGATTACGCCACCGTGTGCCTCGACAATCTGGCGCGAGATGGCAAGGCCAAGGCCCGAGTGGTTGCCAAAATCATCCTGCGGACGTTCAGAATAGAACCGGCTGAAAATCTTGGTAAGCGCTTCTTCGGGAACGCCGGGGCCGGTGTCTTCGACCACCACCAGTATGCGGTTTTCGCGCATACGCACCCACAGACGCACCGCGTCGCCTTCCTCGCAAAACGAAATGGCATTGGACAGCAGATTGACGAAAACCTGCGCCAAACGGGCCTCCAGCCCGCGAATAACAATTGGCCCCTCCGGCATATCGGAAATAAATTCGGCCCCAACCTCTTCGGCTTCCAGCTTGTTAAAGCTGACAATGTTTTCCAGCATATTAATCAGGTTGAAAGACTGCATTTCCTCTTTGACCAGCTCGCTGTCCAGCCGCGAGGCGTTTGATATGTCTGACACCAACCGGTCCAGCCGCCGTACATCATGTTCGATTACATCAAGCAACTTGCCGCGCTGAACGTCATTCTTGGCGATGCGCATGGTATCAACCGCAGAGCGCAGGGAACTTAGCGGGTTTTTGATTTCATGCGCCACATCGGCCGCGAATTCCTCGTTGGATTCAATACGGTCATAAAGTGCTGCGACCATGCCGCGCAAAGCACCCGAAAGACGGCCAATTTCATCCGGCCTGCCGGTCATATCGGGGATACGCACCCGGTTCGGGCTCATCTTGCGGGCGTTGCGCATTTTGCCAAATTCAGCCGCCGAGGCCAGATCGCGCAGAGGGTTGGCGATGGTGCTGGCCAAGACCAGCGACAACCCGATGGACACCAATATGGCAATCACAAACATCTGCAGAACCTGTTCGCGCTCCTGCCGCACGATCTGGTTTATTTCGCCGGACACGGTCGTCAGAACCAGCGCCCCGATTATGGTGTCTTCCCGCCGGATCGGTGTGGATACCAATATCAGCACGTCGCCGTTTGGGTCACTGACGCTTTGGCTTTGGGTGTCACCGCTCAGGGCGCCCTCAAGATTTTGGCGGGCCTGTTCATCGCCGCTAAGTTCTGGAAAAGAACTGTTGTCCGCCGCAAACAGCCCGGACGTGAATTCCCAGGCGATATTCAGAAAATTGGTGATGAATGTACCGGCTGCATCGTCGTTGGCAGGGCTTGCCAGCAAGTCCGGGTCGCGGGCCAAACCAACCGAAGTTGCCACCAGCGAATGATTGGCATCAAAGACATATACTTCCACGCCGGTTGCCAACTTCAGATTAGCCAGCGTTTTTATCGGCGAAATTCCGTCGCTGGCGGCCAGATCAACCGGGCCAACTGACGGAAGTTCCGCTTCAAACACCCGGCTCATCAATTGCGCCTCGGTCAGCAGGCCCTGTTCACGCTGCCCAACCAGACCGTCGCGGGACTGGTTCAAATACAATACTCCGCCCACCAGCACCACCAGCGCCAGCAGGTTGATTGTGATAATTTTGCGCGCCAGCGGCGAGGAGTTCAGCGAGACCCAGCCCCGCCGGGCCTTGGGCGGGTCTTCAACACGCACGCTGGACTGGGCCGGCTCATCCCAGTCTTCGCCCAGTATTATATCCGGCTGATCGGGCGGCCGGCCTGTTTCCGTGTCGATATTCGCCACAAGACTCATGCCTCGGTGTACCTGTATCCTATGCCATACAGTGTTTCGATTGATGAAAAATCGTCGTCAACGGCGCGCATTTTCTTGCGCAGGCGTTTGATGTGGCTGTCGATCGTTCGGTCATCCACATAGACCTGATCATCATAGGCCACATCCATCAGCTGGTCGCGGCTTTTCACAAACCCGGGGCGTGTGGCCAAGGCCTGCAACAGCAAAAATTCGGTGACCGTCAGTGACACGCTGGCGCCTTTCCAGCTGACTGCATGACGCAGGGGGTCCATTGTCAGCGATCCGCGCTCGATCAGTTTGCTTTCCGCCGGATTGTCACCGGAATCAGACGCTATCGCCTCCTGTCGACGCAGAATGGCGCGGATGCGTTCCACCAGCAAACGCTGAGAAAACGGTTTGCGCACATAGTCATCGGCCCCCATACGCAGGCCAAGAACTTCGTCGATTTCGTCATCTTTTGAAGTTAGAAAAATCACCGGCATATCAGTTTTCTGCCTAAGGCGTCCCAACAAATCCATGCCGTCCATTCGTGGCATTTTGATGTCCAGCACCGCGATATCGGGCATTTTCTGGTTAAAGGCATCAAGCGCCGATTGCCCATCGTTATAGGTAAGGACGTTGTATCCCTCTGCCTCCAGTGTCATTGAAACCGATGTTAGAATATTCCTGTCGTCATCCACCAAAGCGATTGTAGACATTCGCTTCCCCTTTTCACTGCTCAATTTTCGTTCTTATTCTTTTGCGTCTTTTTCCGCTTTATAGCGCTTAGAATCAACCAATAAGTTACTGTTTGGGTGCTGTTGGATTCCGGTAGCCGGTAAAGGTGTGGTAAATTCGACTCAATTTTCACTGGTTCTTTTCCGGTTTTTAGCCAAAAAAAACCAATTTCTACCTTTTCCATACGGTATATCATGGTATACAGTTACAACTTACCGAAAAGGTATCCTTGCAGACTTCGCCGGTGTAAAATGACAAAATCATTCTGCAGATGTTTGGAATACCTGATTGCTTGCAACTAGTCCCGGAGCGCTTTGATGATCACTGGACGTGTTAACCCTAACCAGACTTTGGAATTCGCCGGAGTCACCGGTCTTGGGACGGTCGCATATAACCTGTCAGAACCCGACCTGGTGACACACGCAATCCAGCGGGGCGAGGGAGAGCTTGGCCAGGGTGGCGCGTTACTGGTGACCACGGGTGACCACACCGGACGTTCACCAGATGACCGCTTTGTCGTCAGAATGCCGTCGGTGGAAAACGACATTTGGTGGGAGAACAACCACCCGATGGACGCGGCTGCTTTTGATGTTTTGCACTCAGATATGCTGACGCATATGAAGGGTCACGATTATTTCGTCCAAGATCTGTTTGGCGGCGCTGATCCGGAGCATCGGCTGGATGTGCGCATTATTACAGAGCTGGCTTGGCACGGGCTGTTCATGCGCCACATGCTGAGGCGTCCCGATCGGCAGGAACTCGATATATTTGTGCCGGAATACACCATCGTTAACTGCCCCAGTTTTCAGGCGGACCCGGAAAAACACGGCTGTCGCAGCGGCACTGTTATTGCGTTGAATTTTGACAGCAAACTGGTGTTGATTGGCGGAACTGCCTATGCCGGTGAAAACAAAAAATCGGTTTTTGCGATATTGAATTACCTGCTGCCTGCCAGGGGCGTTATGCCGATGCATTGTTCGGCCAACCACGCGATTGACCGGCCCGCTGACACCGCAGTATTTTTTGGACTGTCCGGCACCGGCAAAACCACGTTATCCGCGGATCAGGGCCGTGTTCTGATCGGCGACGACGAGCACGGGTGGTCGGATCGTGGTACGTTTAACTTTGAAGGTGGGTGCTACGCAAAAACCATAAACCTTTCTGCGGATGCGGAACCCGAAATTCACGCCACCACCACCAAATTTGCCACCGTGGTCGAGAATATGGTTTATGACCCCGAGACCAAGGAACTGGATTTCAAAGACAGCAGCCTTACCGCAAATATGCGCTGTGCCTATCCGCTGCATTATATTTCCAACGCCAGCGCTTCGTCGCTGGGCGGGCAGCCAAAAAACATCGTCATGCTGACCTGCGATGCCTTTGGGGTTTTGCCGCCGATTGCGCGACTGACGCCAGCCCAGGCGATGTATCACTTTCTGTCAGGTTTTACCGCCAAGGTTGCCGGAACAGAACAGGGCGTTTCTGAACCGCAGCCAACGTTTTCCACCTGCTTTGGCGCCCCGTTCATGCCGCGCAGACCAGAGGTTTACGGCAATCTTTTGCGCGATCGCATCGCCAAATCCGGCGCCAAATGCTGGCTGGTGAATACCGGTTGGACGGGTGGGGCTTACGGCACCGGCGCACG
>Ga0114932_10004615_pt1 | contig 12756 bp, 12 predicted proteins | sample 2SBtaG_2_FD_87286 | JGI IMG/M metagenome (GOLD analysis project Ga0114932, IMG submission 87286) | Deep subsurface microbial communities from Kolumbo volcano to uncover new lineages of life (NeLLi) - 2SBTROV12_ACTIVE470 metaG | ecosystem: Environmental > Aquatic > Marine > Volcanic ...
TCCATCCACGGCCTTCCTCGCGGGTGCCCACGCAGACAACCCCTTGTCTATGTATCTGGCTGATTTGCTCACGATTCCGGTGAATCTTGCAGGATTGCCAGCCATCACAGTTCCTGCAGAATGGGATAAAGAGGAAGGGCCCGTTGGGATTCAATTTGTTGGTGCAAGGTTTCAAGAGGAAAAATTGATACGCGCAGGAAGTGCAGCGGAAAGATAGCTGAAAATGGTCTTAAGAGGGTTGATCTTCAAGAGAGGGCAGGCTCAATATCCACTGGGTGAATTCTGAAGAGTTTTCATCGATGTCTTGATGAGATATAAAAGGAGAAAGGTGGCCTTCGGCCATGAGAAGAGAATAATCAATTTCAATAGGCGAGGGAGTGATAGCGTAGGTCTTGCTCCCCTCAAATGTTACTGCTTCTTTGGTGACAAAACCTAGTTCGACTAACTTGGAAATGATTTTTCCACCTTTTGCAGAGGTTAAGCCAAGGTTTTTCCAAAATGAACTCTGATGAGTGCCTCCAGATTCATAAATAAACTTAAGACCGTTTTTTTCGTCCTCACTTAAATTTTGGACGTCTCGATAAGTGGCCATAAAGAGTGAGGAGGAGGGGAAGGCATTTATTTGTTATTAGATGTGAACGCGAGAGAATTGAAAGTTCCAGTTACAGTTCTGGGTATCGAATCGACGAAATGGATTGTTTTTGGAATTTTATATTTTGATAATTTTTTGTGGCAAAAGGAAAGGAGTTCTTCTTCAGAGAGGATGGGACTATTTTTAACTACAATGGCTACTATTTTAGAACCCCATCTGTCATCCGGTTCTGAGAAAACTGCTACATCGGAGACGGCAGGGTGGGCTGAGAGAATATTTTCGATTTCTACAGGATATACTTTTTCCCCCCCGGTTATGATTAGATCATCTATACGGCCCATTATCCACAAGAAACCGTCCCTCATATATCCAATGTCACCTGTTCTAAAAGTATGATTTGATAGTTTTAGAGATGAATGGGCATCGGGAGGGAAATAACCCTTTGAAACCATTGGTCCGGAAACTATTATTTCTCCGAGTTCACCTTCGTTCACAAGTTGGTTTTGTTCATTTTGGATAGTTAAGTTTAATGAATTCAAAGGGCGCCCCACGGTGCCAGGATTTTTTATCAAGTCGAAGGGGGTTGCTGTTGCTATTTGGGAAGAGGCTTCTGTTGCCCCATAAGTGGGATAGGCGGGGATGGAAAGTGATTTGCACTGGGCTATTAGATTTTCGGGAATAGGCCCGCCGCCAAGTAGGAGGAGTCTGAGAGTTGATAGGTCGACTTGTTCATTTATTAGCGTAGTTAACAAAGTGGGTACTGCAGAAAGACAAGTTATGTTATATTTCTGCATGCATAATTGCAGATTTTGAGGGGATGGGGAATCTATTGTGGCAATGGTTGTTCCAGATATGATGGATCGGAAAAGTGGAGAAAGGCCCCCCATATGGTGTAACGGCAAATATAATATCCAAACATCATTTGAATCTGTTTTGAGTCGGAGTGCGGAGGAGATGGAACTGGATAGTAGATTTCGATAGGTGAGAGACACGGTTTTTGGAGAGCTTCCAGTTGTACCAGAGGTAAAAAGCAAAAGGCATGTGTCATCAAGCTTCGATTCGTGAGGAATAGAGGAGGAAATATCAGACAGATTAATCGAAGAGGCGGAGGGAAGATTTTCAAGAGAGGTGGATGGGATTCCAAAATCGAGAGATTCTTTGGGTGAATTGCTTTGCCAGAATAGTCTGTTTAATTTCGCTGTAGTAATGAAATTGGATATTTCTTCCGAAGAAGAATCATTAGAAATTGGAACGCATAATGTGCCCATTCTAAGTAGAGCGTAAATGGTTAAAATGGAGTTCACAGATGTGTCAAGAAAGAGGCCAACTTTTTCCATGGGGCGGATGCCCTCTTGAAAGAGGATTGTGGAAAGTTTGTTGACTTCGTTGTTGAGAGAAGAATAGGTCCAATGTTCATCAGTGGAAGTGTCTATAAGAGAGACTTGGTTTGGAGTAGATTGGCCTCGATAAAAAAGGAGATCTTTCATATGGAACTCCAATCTACAAAAACGCCATTTCCGGGGGTTTGTGGAACTGTCAGGTTCCCTTGTTTTAGAACAGTAGGATCGGGAGAGATATCCGCTTTCAGCATATGCCCAGTTGCAAGGCCACATGCTTTTATCGGAGATAAGCTAGCAGCTAGGTGGACTGCAGCAGTCCGGGCGACAGCTGTGTCAATAGTAGTGGTGATTATAGGTTCTATGTTTAGGGATCTAGCCTCTTTTGCGAGGGCATAGGCATTGTCGATCCCCCCTATCACCATTGGTTTTAGTATGACAAAATCTGCAGCCCCCATTTTGTGTATCTCTGCCATAGTATTCGAAATTAAAGATTCGTCAAGGGCTATATTGACAGGGCCATTTCGAAGAGTTGCATGCCCTTCTAAATCTTGCATTTGCAATGGTTGTTCTAGGTAATCCAAATTGATTTGTTCCAATTTTTCGATTGCTTTTTGTGCTTGTTTGAGGGACCACGCCCCATTTACGTCTGCCCTGAGCTCTATATCAGGTCCAACGGCGGCTCTGACAGCAGATAGTCTTGTTAAATCTTCTTTCAGGGGTCTTTTTCCAATTTTTATTTTTAGAGATTTCGCACCAGAATTAACTGCGGCTGTGCACTGGTTTACAGTAGAGGTTAGTGAAGAATCTCCAATTGGAATATTGACAGGAATAGAATGTATAGGGCCGGAACCTAGGTACTGGTGCAATGGAATTCCTTTGGAATGGGAAATGTCGTCGAGTAAGGAAAGAGAAAACCCATGTCGTGCAGCGGGAGTAGTTGATAAAGATTCTAGTATGGTTTCAGGGGGAGAACCAAGTAATGCATCCTTTTTTGCGGAAATTAATGCAGCCCTACAAGAGGCCAAGGATTCAGTCCAACCATGGAGTGGAGTGGATTCCCCAAATCCTGATTTTGAATCTGAAATTTTTAGGAGAAATCCAGTTCTAGAAGTAAGAGTACCAAAAGAGGTGGAGAAGGGCTTATTGAGAGTTAGAGAAAATTCGCGAAGTGAAATCATTATAATAACAAATGCCACCCATCGGATTAATTTTTTCGAGAACGTTTGGAGGGTTAAAATGGGTTGAAAATTCCAAATCCAAATAGAATAGAGAAGAATAGTGTCAAGAAGGTCGTATGTTTTAAAATGCGATTGAAAGACGTGGGAGTGGGGTCTGAAAGGACTAGATATACCAATGAAATTGCATAGGGGGATACGAGTAATGGGAGTAACACGGTTTTTGGGAAATTGAGAAATATGTAGAAATATACAGGGGGAGAAAATCCCAATAAGATGAGAAATAAATACTCCATTTTACTCCAGAATTTTCCGAGATAGATGGATAGAGTAATTTTCCCAGCTTTTTTGTCTGTTTCCATATCTCGTATATTATTTACAACCAGTATAGAAGTGGTGAGAGCGCCCATAGAGATACTAGCTATAAGCGACATTGTGGTGATTGTGCCAGAGGGGAACCATAGTGGAAAATATGAAAGTGTAGCTACAGCTTGAATATAATAAGTCCCGGTAACTGCAATAATACCAAAGAAAATAAATACGAATAGATCTCCGAGGCCATGGTAACCGAATGGGTACGGGCCTCCTGTATAAAGTATTCCCGCGGCAATACTGAGTAAACCTATTAAGAGAATTGGAATTCCTCCGAGGTACAAGAGATAAAAACCAAGTAACACTGCAATGCTAAAAACAAATATCCAAGCCCGTTTCATATGAAGCGGGGATATAAGTCCAGAAGCTGTTGCACGAACGAATCCAGTTCTATCGGGAGTATCTACAGAATTTAGAGCATCATAGTAATCATTTGCTAGATTCGTCCCTATTTGAATTAGAAGTGCACACGCCACGATTACAACAACCGCAGTTGAGTGGAGAATTCCATCATAAAATGCGATACTCGTTCCTAAAAAAATGGGCGCAAGAATAGCAGGAAGTGTATGTAGACGAATGGCAATTACCCACGGATTAGTAAAAAAGTTTTTGACATGCATCATAGCAATTTAAATTGAATGCATGGGGAGAAAAAATAGTTACGAAGTTGGAATGGAGGTAGAATTAAAAATGCCAGGGACTTTTTGAAAAGTCTGGTTTTCGTTTGGAGAGAAATGCATCTCTACCTTCTTTTGCCTCTTCAGTTCCATACGCGAGTCTAGTTGCCTCTCCGGCGAATAATTGTTGACCTACCAAACCATCATCTGCTAAATTGAAAGCATACTTGAGCATCCGAATGGCGGTGGGAGATTTGGAGCTAATTTCGCAGGCCCAATCTATGGCGGTAGATTCCAATTCTGCATGGGGAACCACTTTGTTAACCATGCCCATTTCTTTTGCTTCTTCTGCGGTGTAAGTTTTTCCTACAAAAAATACTTCTCTAGCCTTTTTTTGACCAATTTGTTTTGATAGATATGCAGATCCAAATCCACCATCAAAGCTTGCTACATTGGCATCTGTCTGAAGGAATTTTGCGTGTTCTTTACTTGCTATAGTCAAATCGCAAACGACGTGTAAACTGTGCCCCCCTCCAACTGCCCATCCGGGTACGACTGCGATAACGGGTTTTGGCATGAATCGAATGAGTCTTTGGACTTCAAGTATGTGCAGACGGCCGGTAGAAGAAGTATCCTGATATTCATACCCATCGTTGCCCCTATAGTTTTGATCCCCTCCTGAACAAAAAGCCCATTCTCCATCTTTAGAAGAAGGTCCATTTCCTGTTAAAATGACACATGCGACATCGGTTTGCATTCTAGCATGGTCTAGCGCGGCATATAGCTCATCGACTGTTTTCGGTCGAAAAGCGTTTCTGACTTCGGGTCTGTTGAATGCTATTCGTACGGAATTTCCATCTTTTTCTTTATGGTAAGTTATATCCTCAAATTTTGTTATATCTACAGAAACCCATTTGGTTTCGTCCATAATGGAAGACGTCATATAAGAGTAGTTGGCAGGGAGAATCGAAAAAGATGGAGGTTTCTTGTTTTATTTTGTTGGTTAGATATTTTGGGTTACGAGATTCTGTAAATTCTCACGTGTTGATTGATTTTCCAGGGGATCACTGATAACTTCAATAACGCAAGAGTTGTTTTCGTTAAGGGCAGATTCGTATGCCAAGTTGAAGTCTTCGATGGTAGATACTCGGGTGAAATCAAATCCGTATAAATCCGAGGAGTGGGACAAATCTAGATCGTGGGGTGTTCGGAAACCGGAAGTGAAAGGTGGATCGTGTTTTGATATTGGCAATCGGTAGAATATACCACCTCCATTGTTGTTAATTTCAATGATGATCAATTTAAGATTAAATTTATTAAGCGCTAATAATCCAGATAGGTCGTGATAATAGGCGACATCTCCAATTAGTAAAGTGACTTGGTCATTTGTAGAACTGGCCGCTCCAAGAGCGGTGCTTATTACTCCGTCAATCCCGCTTGCACCACGATTTCCAATTAAAGTAAGTTGTTTGGAGGAGGGCTTTCCGAAACGGTCGATATCTCGAATGGGCATGCTATTTGAGACAATGATTGTGGAATTGGTAGGAATGATACCTAAGAGAGATGAAGCTATGGAACCTTCAAAGAAAACATTCTGTGAATCAATTAATGCCCAATAATCAGATTCTGCAGAAAGGAAATGATTGAATAGATCATGAGGGTCAAGGGACAATCTACTAGATATAGAATGTGCGAACCAAGTTGGGTCGCATGAAACGAGTTCGGAAGATGAGAATACGGGATCGCGTGCTTGGCCCGTTGGGTCTATCAATAATTCATAGGCCCCACTTCTAAGTAGATAATTTTGAAGAGGGATGGATACGGGAGCAGCGCCGAATCGAATTACAACATCGGGGTTAGGCCAATTTTTGGTAGTAGTAGGAGTTAGATAAGAATCATATCCTCCGCAAATGAGTGATGAATCGACATGTTTTCCGAATCGAATTCCAGATAAAGGGTCTGCCAAAATAGGAAATCCAAGGGAGTTCGACAATAGAGAGAGGGAATCTGGAGAAATTGAATTGGGATTGGAGGGCCCAGCTATGATTAAACCATTTTCAGATTCAGAAAGTAGGTTGGAAATTCTTAGTAGATCCTCATCGGAAATGATAGAAGTTCCAAATGTAATTTTAGTATAAGGACCAGGCCTACCTTTGGCCGCAAGGGGGTTGTTTGTTATAAAATCAATGACAGATTCGTCGGGGGAGTCATTGGGTTCAAGAGGTTTCCTAAATGGGACGTTCAGATGCACAGGACCAGGGGACATGCCATTACACTCGGACAAAGATCTAGCAATGGCAGAACGAAGAGAGCGAAATTTCCGTTCGTTGAGTTCGGGCTCAGGGAGGGTGCGATTCCAGCGTGTTGATTTTGAAAAAATATTATCCTGAGAAATAGTTTGGTTTGACCCACTATGAAGAAGGTCAGAGGGCCGATCTGCGGTGAATAGTAGCATAGGTGTACGAGAGAGGTCTGCTTCAATCACAGAGGGATGTAGATTTGCAACTGCGGTTCCCGATGTGCAAACAATAGGAGTGGGAACCCCGGTTCTTTTTGCCCTCCCGAGTGCAAAAAATCCAGCTGATCGTTCGTCTAAGTGGACATATGTTGTGAATTCGGGATTAGTTAGCATGGCGAAAGACAAGGGGGCAGATCGGCCACCTGGAGTTATGCAGGCGTGTTTGATTCCCGCTCGGAGTAATTCTTCTACGATTGTTTGACCCCACAAGGTGTTTGCATTATGTGAAATCATGACTGTGTAAGGGAATTGAGGATGGGTTGGAATTTTAATTGGATTTCATTCCACTCCTCTTGGGGATTGGAATCGGGCACGATTCCAGCACCTGCGTACAGCATAACCTCATTTTTGTGTGCGATTGCAGATCGTATGGAAACGGCAAATTCGCCATTCCCATCAGAATCAAACCAACCAAATGGGCCACCATACCAACCACGTTCGAATGGCTCTGTAGAGTTAATTATATCTTGGGCTATGTTTGAAGGAATGCCACTGATAGCAGGTGTAGGATGGAATGCACTTGCTATAGATAAAATGTGATCATTTGCATCTAGTGTTGCCTTCATGGTCGTCCAGATATGTTGAACCGTTTCTAGTTTTTTGATTTTTTGAGGTGTGATTTCAATATCGGTGGCGAAAGAGCTGATTTTTGATTTCAGGGTTTCGAGTACTATTGAATGTTCGTGTTGGTTTTTAGAACTTCTTAGTAGTTCTTTTGATAAATCTAAATCGGAGGATTCGGAATTCCCTCTTGCGATAGATCCGGCCAATGCTTCCGTTTGGATAACATTGCCATCTCTTGAAACTAAGAGCTCTGGTGTGGCCCCAAACATTGTATTCCCATCAATGGGTTCGAAAAGAAAATGATAACATCCTGGATTTTGATCACGTAGTTTGTAGAATGTGTTGAGAGGAATGAGAGGTTGCTTCAGGGTTGCGCGGAGTGACTGGGCAAGAACAACTTTATCTAGAGGTCCATTTTCGATTATGTTTAAAACTTCGGTTAGTTGAGAGGCCCAGAGTTTGTTGGAAACCGAAGGGGTCAATTTGAGTATTTCGGCAGAGGGGAGATGGGGAGGGGGGGTTGATATTGATTCTAAACTGGATTTTAAAGATAAAAGATTGAGTTCAACTTGGGTGGAATCGATATCGGTTCCATACTCATTCAAAGTCAATTCGAATCCATTTTTAGATTGGACAAGTTGGACTCTTGGCAAGACAAAAAGGGCAGAGGGGAATCCAGACCAAAGTGGAGATTCTTTATGGTGTGCATCGAAGGAAAATCCGCCAAAAAATTTTAGTGCAGGTATGTTGTCACTGGCGGTTTCAATGTCAGTATCAGATAACGAAAGAGTTGCCGCTTTTTTTATTTGTTCAAATCTGTGTTCTCCTGAAGCGCGTAGGGTAATTGCAGCTCCAAAGGAGAGGGAGAGGGGTTGTTGGGGGGAAGACCAAATAGTTCGGGGAGACTCCATCGTGTGGAAAACGGAGTCAACATCGAGGTGGGGAAGATTGACGCTTCGGCTTACTAAGATCCCTTTCTCAAGGGAAGAATGCACAAGGTCTACACTGTCGTATTGAGCGGATGCGGGCATCTATAGTAATGATACCTCAAGCACGTATTTGGACCTTGTCAAAGAGAACGATAAAGCATCACTAAAATTCGGGTACTTAAAAGTGTTAAAATCAATAGACTAGGGTGAAAATAGGGGGGTAAGTCATAGTTTAACTCGTCACAGGCAATATTTAACAGAGTACAGGTTCAGAGTAAGGGTATGCACAAAGAGGAGTTAATTCAATTGCATGGTCACTTAGCGACAATAATGGATTATTTTGTACAACAAGAAGAAATTGATGTTGAAGCGTTTTCACCTTATGAAGTTCTTGACGTGAATCCATCTCATGTACACAAATCTAAAAGTGAACACAAGCATGCGGTGTTTGTTTTGGGACAATCTCTTGCGAACGCGATGAGTGATTATGAGTTTTCAAATGCGGGTAGACTATCCAAGCGAATGGGAGAGCTAGCAGAGGATGCTGAGAGAAGATTATAGCCATTTTTACAGGAAGTTTTTAGGGTGTGAATAATGGGTTGGAAAAAAATTGTCAAGGAATATGGAATATTTTTTTTCATATATTGGACTGCAATATGGGCGTGTTCGGGAGTCATAATATTTTTACTACTTGAATATGGGCTGATAGGGGGGGCGGATGCAATTTCATTTCTTAAATGGATTCGATTGGATTCGATTATTTCCCTCGAATCGATTGACCCAACAGTGGGTAATATAGCAGTGGCGATAGCGATAAATGAGTGTCTAGAAATTGTTCGGTTTCCATTTGCAGTTTCATCATTTGTTATTTTGAAACAAGTGCTCGGTGGGAACCGAAACTAATTACAACATTCGGGCCGAAATACAATGCATGGAGCAGAGCATACTCTCGAAGGTAGAGTCGTGGGAAAGGCATTCTTTTTTACGAGGATATGCAGAACTGCGGGGAATGGAGGGGGAAAGTTTTTCAGGAGTTATCGGAGTGGGGGATTCGTGGATGTTTATGCTTAATGGAAAAATTGTAGGGATAGATAACGGAGGGATAGAAGACTTTGAGGGGACTGAAGGAAGCATCTATGTTTCACCTCACCCCTCACTACCTTTGCTTTTTTCGATGCAGACTTCGGTTAAAGAAAAGGGGATGCAATACTACACAGATGATAAGCCAATTGAAGAGGTTGATGCCATGCTAAGAGAAGCGGAATTTACGGGATATTTAGAACTTTCGGAGAATGTTCTGAGTGGAGATTATTATATTGTGTACCACAGGGGCAGATCGATGAATGTGGCATTTATTGGAAACGTCAAACGATTGATTACAGATGAAGAAGCACGAGAAGGGACGGAAGGGGAGGTTGGAATTTATGAAGTGAATTCGGTGGCGATAAAACCCATCTCAATTCCAGAGGAAAAAAGTACCGAAAATCTGCACCAAGAAATTATAGAAATGGCAGTCGAAAGTGAAGGTGAAATCGTGGGAGAACAGGAGGTTGCTCCAGAGGTAGAATCAATCCCAGATGTCTCAAGTGAAGAGCCTCCAAGAGAAGTGATAAAAAAAGATGTAGAAGAAGGAAGGATATTCGAGGGGGAAGCGGAATGGAGAAAATCTAGAGTAGTGCCTTCAATAGATCCTACTAGAGATGGGGCTATGGTGACTGCACTCAAAAAAGAAAAAGAAAAAGAAATTAAGGGAGAAATAGAAGATGGAGAGGAGTTGAAAGAGATCATAGAAGAAATAGAAGAAAATCAAAATGATCCCGACATACCAGAAAATGTCCCTTCCAAAGGGAGCCAAGAATCTCAAAGGGGGGGAAGATCTGCTCAAAATATAGTAGATGAAGAATTTGCCAAAGAGAAATCGAATATATTTATTAGGTATAAAAAAGATGATGGTCCGACTCTCTTAAAATCATTAAAAAGGAAGGAAAAATATGGCATAGATGCGGTTAAAGCTAATTTAAAATATGAGATCTATAGTAGGTTTGAGGTGGATAACACATTGGTGAAAGGGAAAAGAGGTACAGAAGAGGTTGAGGAATACATACGTAAAACGCCAGAATATAGGTTTGCAGAATGGGCATATCTTACACTTCCTTATGAGATTAAAGGAACAGAAAATGTCAAACTTTTGAAATCTTTGTATAGGGCGATTCCACGAATTGAAAGGGTTCGGCTACGGAGTGTGGTGGAAACTTTTGAAAAGGAAGGTGACTCTCGGAGATATAGATTTGATGTCATTATGGATGATGCAGAAGGAAGACCGCTTATTGTGGCCAACGTAAATGATGATGTGGACCCAACAGGAGGGGAGATGATAACAGAATTGGTAGATTCTGCCTCTAAGGTTGCAGAATATGAAGATACATTTGTAGCGGCATTCTTAGTTAGTTCAAGTTATCACTCAAAAGAAACTCGAGAGGTTGCTACGAAAAAAATAAAAGGAAAAAGGCGTTCAAGAAAGGGAGATTCAAAGATCAAAGATCCAAGAGTCAAGGTTTCAAGAAAGAGTAAATATTATCTCGGATTGGTCGATTGTAGAGAGGGGGAAGAAGTGCACTTGGTATTTCCAGAATTATAGAATTTTAGGAATCGTCAGAGGTAGAAATGCCTAGTGAGTTCAAACTAGATCGGATGTCGTCTAGTTTAGAACCTAGACTTTCAACAAATGCTGCAGTGTGTTCAGTGCATATGGCACCTTGGCTAGAGGGAGCTATCAAACCACCTTCTTCTAAAACACGGAGAGAATATCTTATTTTATGGTGCTGGAGTCCAGTTTCATTAGACATCTTTACGATCCCAATGGGTTCACTAGAAATTACTAACTGGAGAATTTCGAGATGTCTATGTAACATCTCGACTTCTTTTTCAAGACGATCGATCATAGCCAGTGTAGGTGAAAGGATGATAAAAGTCTTTTTACGGTTTTGGGTAAAATGGAGGACTATTTTTCGGTGATTAAAATAAAAAAAACTAGGAAAATGGAGGTGCATTTTTCTAGTTTTGGAGGGTGTAATTGAGTATTTGTATACGGTGAGAGATCGGAATAGGTATACGCAGAGTGTACAGAAAGGGAAGTGGAAGGAATGAGCGTAACAATTGTTGGTTCTCAGTTAGGGGATGAAGGAAAGGGGCGCATTGTCGATATATTTTGTGATGAAGCTGACATAGTTGTTAGATATCAAGGGGGCGATAATGCGGGCCACACAGTGGTCATAGAGGGGGAGAAATATCAATTATCACTCGTGCCTAGTGGTGCGATTAGTGGAAAGGTTGGGGTTTTAGGAAATGGGTGTGTGATAAATCCGAAGACATTATTTGACGAGATTGATGGTTTACGGGAGAGGGGAATTGATCCTGAGATATACATTTCCCAGAGGGCCCATGTGATATTTCCATTTCACAAGGTTGCAGATAACCTAGAAGAGGTTGCGAAAAAGAAAAAGAAAATGGATGCGGGGACTACAGGAAGGGGAATTGGACCCACATATGAGGATAAATCGGCGCGGAGGGGGATCAGAATAGGAGATCTTCTTGATAAAAATCTTTTTTGGGAGAAGCTTGAATACTTAACTCAGAAAAGGTCAAAAATGGCTTCGGACGTGATTGGTTCAGTTGTTGGTGAAGCATTTGATCTAGAAACCATATATGCAGAGTATTGTGCTTACGCTGAAAGAATTGAAAAGGAAAATATGGCTATTGTATCGGGGGAATTTATAACAGAGCAAATAAAATTAGGGGCCAAAGTCATATTTGAGGGTGCGCAGGGGACATCACTAGATATAGATCACGGAATTTATCCACATGTTACGTCGTCTAATTCATCTTCGGGGTATGCTGCGACGGGGAGTGGAGTATCTCCTAAAATAATAGGAAAAGGAGAGATCATAGGGATAGTGAAAGCGTATCTATCGCGAGTGGGCACGGGCCCCTTGCCTACAGAATTGGAAGGCGATTTTGCAGATGACCTGAGAGAAAGAGGAGGAGAATATGGAACAGTGACGGGTCGACCGAGAAGAGTTGGGTGGTTAGATATGCCAATGTTGCGCCATGCTGCACGGGTGAATGGGTTTACAGGAATTGTCATTAATCATATAGACGTACTTGCAGGAATGGGAGACATAAAAGTAGCAGATTCATATGAATTTAGGGGTGAGAGTATACGTGTTTTGCCTCCCACAACAGAATTGTGGGGAGAGTGCCAAGCTGAATATAGAAATTTTTCAGGTTGGCCGGAATGTGATTGGTCAGAGGTAGCGGAAAGTGGGTATGATTCTTTGCCAGAACAGGCTCAAAAATATATAAATTACGTAGCATCTGAAGTTGATGCGGACGTGATAGCAATTGGAGTGGGTCCGAGTCGATCTGATACTATTTTGAAAAGAAGACCATTTAATTGGTAGAGATCCCGTCACATTTTTAATACCATGTGTTTTCTTAAGGGTCATGAGAAAAGATCTTCTTGATATTCTTTGTTGTCCGGTTTGCAAGAAAGAACTAGAACTAAACGTGATTGAAGAGAAAGAAGACAAGATTATAACTGGAACCCTTACATGCGCGGGGTGTGGGGAAAAATACCCCATTGAAGAGGA
>Ga0114932_10004616_pt1 | contig 12754 bp, 9 predicted proteins | sample 2SBtaG_2_FD_87286 | JGI IMG/M metagenome (GOLD analysis project Ga0114932, IMG submission 87286) | Deep subsurface microbial communities from Kolumbo volcano to uncover new lineages of life (NeLLi) - 2SBTROV12_ACTIVE470 metaG | ecosystem: Environmental > Aquatic > Marine > Volcanic ...
TCCTTGCCCATTGATTACTCGAAAGAAGTGTCCATGCAGGTGCATTGGGTGATGCATCATGGTCTTATTGATGAGTACAAATCGCACATTCTCGCCGTGACGAATTCGAATCATATTATCAGCTGATAAAGTTTCTCCATTCATGGACCATACATAACGTTCCATATCTCCTGTAAGAGAAAGGACAATTTCTCTTTTTGGATTTGCTCTAGGCAAACTTGATTTGCTTATGGAGCGTAATTTTTTGTAGGGGGATAAGGGACGCTGATTCATCGCTGACATCGAACCCATTCCCATTTTTTTATCCATACCTTTTCTCATAGACATTTTCATCTTATAGAGATTGGGTTTGGGAATATTTGGAGCCAATATGCGTTTTCCACTACCTATAAATATGGATGTATGCCCCGACCCATCCTGGGCTGTTGCTCGGAATTCATAGGAACCCTTTTCCGGAACTGAAACTATCAGGTCATAAGTTTCAGCAATGGCCATGAGAAAACGATCAACCTTCACAGGTTTAACGTCTTTCCCATCCGTTGAGACAATTTCGACCGGACCTCCTGCAAATTGAAGATAAAAATAGGAAGCCGTAGCCGAGTTAATAAATCTCAACCGCACTTTTTCCCCTGGCTTGGCAGGAATTTCAATTTCCCTCTTTCCATTCGCTAAGAAAGCGTCGTAAGCAACATCCGAAATATCCATAGGTGGCATACTCATTGAACTTCGTTTGGCCATATCCGAAATTGCATTTCGCTTTACTGCTCCTAAAAAGTTTTGCATTGTTCCTTTCTTTATACTGTAAAAATCGTTACCACTTTTTAAAGTACGTAAAACCTCATCCGGATTCTCATTCGTCCAATCAGATAAAACGATTACTTTATCCTGATTGGAAAAAACACGTTCCCCTTCCTTTGGGGTTATAACAATTGATCCATAAACTCCACGTTGTTCTTGCAGACCTGTATGAGAATGAAACCAGTAGGTACCCGATTGCTTAATTGGGAATTCAAATACATCTGTTTGTCCCGGTTCAATGGGCGGATTGGTCACATAAGGGACGCCATCTTGACGATAAGGCAAAAGTAGCCCATGCCAATGAACGGATGTTTCCACATCCATACTGTTCTTAATGCGGATTCGAGCGGTATCTCCTTCCCGAAAGCGTAGAGTGGGGCCAGGTATCGAATTATTAATAGCCATGGCTTTTGAATTCTTGCCATCGATATCAATGGTTTTAAAATTTATATCGAGATCATATTCGACAATACCGGCAAAAACTGAAGACATGGGTATCGAGAATAGAAAAAAGAAAAGGAATGGAAGAAACACTCTCATGGCACTAGGCCCTTAATTTGAATTCTATAGAATTGCAATGAAGTCGCACTTCTTCCTATCCGAGCAAAAATAAAACTCATATGCTTAAAGCTAATCAGAGCAGGCGCAACTCATACGTTGAATTTAAATTTTTTACAGATTTACGGGAGATTAGATTTTTGGAGGAGGAAAAGGGGGAGCTAACAGGCAAGATTCAAAAGAAGTGAAGTTGCTGCATATTGGAGAAATATTCGAATAGAAGAATTTTAAATCTGAAGAGTTTGTAACTGCGGGTATAAAGCAGTTATTGCAAGTGGTCTGCATCATGCATTTGGAGTCACCCATATGTTTCATGGATGCTGCCGATATATTTGCAGACAACATACTTACAAAGAGGATCAAAATAACTAGAAATAGTTTTCTATTTTTTAGAGGAGTCATTTTTTGTGGCATTATTAATTTATTAATATTTTAGACCTCCTAACATAGAATCGCCATTAATTATTTTTAATAATACCTTTTTATATGTATGCTTATTCATATAAAGATTTTTCTTTTAATTTAATAATCGGCCTCTTTTATAATTCAAAAACCTTAAAACCACTGGATCTCGCCAACAAATTAAAATGATAAAATTATCTATGGAAAAAAATAAAATAGAAATATTTTCTACTTTAAAATGTCCAAAGTGCGGATTTGAGGAAAAAGAAAAAATGCCTTTGGATTCATGCCAGTTTTTCTATGATTGCAAAAATTGTGAGGAGACCTTTAAACCAACCCAAGGAGATTGTTGTGTTTTTTGCTCGTTTGGAACTATTCCCTGCCCGCCAAAACAATTGGACTCAAATTGTTGTTAATTTTATACCCTTAAAGTAGATTTATAAGATTCAGGCGAAGGACCAATGGATCTTTATAACTCAAATATTAGCCTGTTACCTGATCTCGACTCAAGCTAAAGGTTGAGTTTTTTCTTATGAATAATCTGGAAGGGTAATTATAAACATTGAACCTTTGCCGGGCTGACTTTTGGCAGATAAGGTTCCATTATGTTGCTGGGCAATCTTTTTACAAATAGACAGACCCAGACCCGAACCTTCATATTCACTTTTGCCGTGCAATTGTTGAAACGGACTGAAAATCCTGTCAACGAATTGTTCATCAAACCCAATTCCGTTATCTTCTACATAAATTTCCCAATCATTGTTGCCATTCTTTCTTGAAGAGATATTTATGATTGGAGGTTGATCTTCTTTTTTGAACTTTATTGAATTTGTTATCAAATTTAAAAATAATTGATAAAGTCGACTTTTTACACCCATAACCTCAGGAAGCTCTGAAATATTCACAACTCCTTTATTCGAGTAAATCAGATGATTCAAATCGTCACTCACTGTATGAATCAAACTTCCTAATTGAACCTTTTCAGCGTCGATATGGCTAATTCCCAACCTTGAGTAATTAAAAAGGTCATCTATAAATTGTTGCATTCTTACAGTTGAATTTTGCATTCGCTGTATATAATCCCGACTTTTTTCATCTAAATTTCTAGCATTTTCTTTTAGAAGATTTCCGAAATTGATTACCTTTCTAAGAGGTTCCTGCAAATCGTGCGATGCAATTTGTGCAAATTCCTGAAGTTCTATATTTTTAAATTTCAATGCTGACAAATCTTCACGTGTGCGATTTGTTACTGTTTTTAGTATTTCAATAAGAATTGCAGGTTCTGTAGCTAATAGGGATTCAAATAAGTTTTTATCTATTTCAAATAATTCTGTTCCGCAAGTACTTTTTGCACTGGCTGACCGAACCTTAGAGTCAATCATAGACATTTCACCAATGTATTCACCAGGTCCCCTAACCGCAATTTTTGTTTCTTCAATAAAGATTTTCAGTTCTCCTTCAAGAATCAAATACATTGAGTTTTGTTTGAATCCCTCCTGAAACAGCAACCGACCAGGTCCTAACTGAATTAATTTCCCACCTTTTATTAAAAGATCGGATTTACTTTCAGGCAATAGCTTTACTAAAGGAAATTCTTTTAGCTTTTGTAGTATTTTTGAGGGATATTTCATAAAAAAACAATTCCGATCTTATTTCAGTTTAAGCTTGCCAGTTTAACCGGGAAAGTTAATGTTGAATATCCCCCCGAATGAGGGGGTTTAAAGAACAAGAAAAGAAAAAACTATAAAGGGTGAAAGAGTTGGTTGATCTCTCAATCTCAGTTTTTAATAAGATCAAGTGGACTTGGAAAATATTTTTCCCCCTTCAAAATTTTTTTAACCAAATGTATTGAAAATCCGACTATTAATTTCATGCCCCATGAATAGGGGATTTACAAATGGCGTTAAATAGAAGAGGATCCTTTGATCTCAGACGAAATTAAAATGGTGCAAAGGTTGCGGTCCACTTATTTCGCCGACCTGGGAACAAAATAACGAAAAAGCTCGGCTTCAAGCTTATTTTATTTTTATTTTAAAAATGACCGCGCCGGAATTGTCTGTTGGAAGAAAATTTAATAGGGCTTGGATGAAAAGGACCACTCCTGCCATCTCAAGAAATTCTTCAAGGGCAGTCAACAGGTGATATCCAAAATTATCCATATCAAAGGCTTCAACATAATAATCCGCAAGATGCTCCACCAATAATCCTCCGCTCAAAAAAACTGCCGCAGCAATTAAAAATTGTTTTCTGGCGGATGGGATAAGGTGAAGCAGGAACTTTGAATAGATAATAAGAATTAAAAGAGCGGCCCAGGTTGCAGGAACCGTCCACGCAATTTCAGTAATGGTGTTAAAAGTTTCGTGAATGCCCACGACTTCATCCACAGATAACAAACAAAAACCCAAGGCAAGACCATGCCAATGATTGCTATAGATTATTTTCTCTTTCGAACAGGCAATCAAAAACAAAAGAGCCGAGGAGATAAGCAAGTAAACGGCAGAAAACCAGGTTGAAAAGCTCTCCTCTTCATCCATATCGAAAATTTCCCTCAATAACCATGGGAGTTCATGAACATAGTAATGAATCGCCTGCAGCACTATATGGATTAATACAAGGACTGCAATTATCCACCAAAGAATACGTATGAATTTTCCCTGATTTATGACGATTTCGTCGGAGGTTTCCATGTTTAATATATTTACCTGCCCTTTTCATTTTTATGCTTGAAATAACGTATTGTCCAGTTACCATAAAATATTATCAGAATTAAAATTGTTTTGATCTGAATTATTGCTTGAGTGTAAATTTTATAATTCTACAAGGAGAAATAATCGTGCTGAAAAAGCTTTTGTATCAAATTGTTTTGTTTTCCGTTTTAATTTCATTTTCTGTCGTCAATGTGGCTGGCGCTCATCTCGTCAACTCTTCAAAATTTTATGAAAAGGAATCCATGTATTCTGTGGCTATCAATGACAATGATGGTAGCGACTCTAATTTCGAAAGCGTAATTCTTGCTCGGAACGACAAAAGTAAAAAGAGCAAAAAGAGCAAGAAAAGCGAGAAAAGTGAAAAGAGTAAAAAGAGCAAGAAAAGCGAGAAGAGTTTAAAGAGTGAAAAAAGTAAGAAAAGCGAGAAAAGTGAAAAGAGTAAAAAGAGTAAAAAGAGAGGTAAAAGTAAAGGAAAGGGAAAAGGGAAGAAAAAAGGCCACAATAAGTAATCAGAAGTCCAGTTATTTTGGAAGTATTACCACTTAATTCATCAATACCGGGAAAGAACTATCGTTGCCGGGCAGGATAAATTCGGGCGGGGTATGACCTTCGGCCGTAAAATTAAATTTCCTTTTTCACTTCAAAATTAAAACAACTGGATTTCACCCTCAATGGTTGCAGGTTTGCAAATAAAATTAACACCTCAAAATTCAATAATTGGCCCGCTGTACACCTGCTACCCCTTCGGGGCAAGAATTTAAAGGTTGAGGATATCACAAATGATCCCAGCTGATGAAAATGTACAAGGATTGGAGCTAACTATTACAATGCCACATCATGTTAAATCCTAAAAATTGTCATTTTTAGTGCAACACATATCGCTGGGAAAGAGAGGATCAAAGTAATTAAAAAAATCTAGATAGGAAAGTTTGCCTTCATTTGGATTTTTCTAGGAGCTTGAGTTATCACTTAATTTAATCACCCTTTAGGGATAGAAAAAAAGCCCCCCTTAAACAGAGAGGCTTTTGAGGTTATAAAAAGTTGAGAATTATTTTTTCTTTCCTTTCGCTTTCCCTTTATTCACTCTTGTAACTTGTGTGGCCGCTGATTTAGCAGCACTCTTTGCTGCATTCTTTGCAAAACTTTTGGCAGCACGTTTTGCAGCATGTTTTGCAGCACTCTTGGCAGCACGTTTTGCGGCACTCTTGGCAGCGCGTTTTGCAGCACTCTTGGCAGCAGATTTAGCTGCTTCCAAGGCACTGGCATTTACATCGAAACGGGCAATTTTGTTTTCCAGCCGATCTGATTTTTCTTCAAGCTTCTCTTCCTCTCGATCAATATTTTCTTGAAATTTTTCATCACCAGTCTCTATTAATTTTTGCTCGAATTTTGAAATTTTATTTTCAGATTTTGCTTCCTCCTCAATTGACTTGGTGAGAGAGTTAATCTGTTGCGCATTAAAATCTCCTTCTACAACTCTCTCAAGATCTTCAGCATCAAGGTCAATGCTCAGGTCACTATTTATGGCATTGTTCAAGGAACGGTTTAGAGCAACTACTTGTTCATCCGACAATTGTTCTACAAAGGTCCCGGCAGATTCTATTTCAACACTTGCAGTATTTAGATCAGTAGTTGCTTGTTCCAATTCTGCATTTGCACCATCTAAAGAATTTTGTGCTGCATTTAGATCGGTGGTCGCTTGTTCCAATTCAGCACTTGCACCATCTAAAATATTTTGCGCTCCATTTAGATCAGTGGTCGCTTGTTCAAGATCGGTGTTTGCAGTATCGAGAGTTCCTTGTGCGTTTTCTACAGAAGATTGTGCGGTGTTAACTTCTTGTTGCGCAACAGTGATTTCTTCTTCTGTGGTTGCTATTTCAAGGTTCTGTTGTGCAGCTTCCAAATCCCCTTGTGCATTATTAAAGTCATTTGTTGCTTGTTCAAGTTCAGTGGTAGCAGTATCGAAAGTTCCTTGTACATTACTTAAGTCATTAGTTGCTTGATCAAGATCATTGGTAGCTGTATCAAAAGTTCCCTGTGAACCACTTAATTCATTGGTTGCTTGTTCAAAGTCAGCACTTGCACCGTCGAAACCAGTTTGTGCTTCATCAAAGGCTGCTTGTTCCTCATCAGAAATTGTTGTGTTGAGTAGAGTCGAACGATCTGAAAATGAATTATCTGTTTGTGAAAATACAAATTGAGGCGAAATTAAGCTAACCACAAAAGATAATATTATTATTCTAAACACGTCCTACACCTCCTTCAGGAAATCTTCTATAAACTTTGTAATATTATTAATTAGCCTGCTAATGATGAATACGATTTGATACTCTTATGGTATCAAAATTTTTTTGTTGTGAAATCCCCCAAACGGGGGGGAATGGATTGATTCTTATAGTTTTATGTTTCTTTCATTAAGGTAGTTATTTCCATTTTTTTATCATTCCCAATACGTTGCAAAATTTTTCTTTGAAGTTAATATATAAGATAGTAATCATTTAAAATGGGATAATGCATTTTGGCCATTAGCAACCAAAGATATTTAACTTCTTTAAGTAAGGTTTCCTTTTCCAAATTCCTTCCAGAGAAAGATCTGTCGCATATCCTTAATTCATGCGAAATTCTTTCACTAAAAGCGGGTGACATTGTTTTTTCTGAAAAATCATTTCAGGAAACCATGTACGTTATCCTTGAAGGAAAACTAGAAGTGCACAAACAAAATAATCACATAGCTTTCAGAGGGGTGGGTGAGTTTTTTGGCGAAATGGCCCTCTTAGAATCCGAACCCCGGTCGGCAAATGTCCGTGCGGTTTCCGAGGCAATATTACTGGAAGTTAATAAAGATATTTTTTCAGAATTTCTTGGTTCAAATCCTAAAATTATTTGGGATATTGCAAAAACCCTATCACAAAGAATCCGGCAAGATAATGAGGCGCTTGAACGCACCAATCTTCGATTAAGAAAAAATGAAGAAAAGCTTCACCGGATCTTGGACTTAGTTTCCGACCTTGTTTTTCAAATCGATCCAAATGGGATAATAATTTTCGTAAATAAACCCATTAAAACTTTGGGTTATGAGGTGGATGAGTTAATTGGTAAACCTTTTGAAGAAATTTGTGAGGGGAAGCTGGATGAGCAGCAAAAATTTCATATTTTGGCCAAGAGAGTAGGGGCACGCTCCCTGGTCGAAAAGGAATTTTCTCTCAAGGTTGATCCCAGTTGCTCTATGCACGATTTTGCTTCAAGCGTAACTTACCTTATCAGTGCTTGTGGGTTATGGGATATCCCTAATGAAAAAGTATTAGAAAAGACTTCCGAGAAAAATTTTATGGGATCGTTGTTAATTGCAAGAAGTCATTTGTTGGATCTAAATTTATAAAATTCTTAACGCTCTCCGGAAAAAAGCGGCAAACAAAAAATTGAAAATAGCTTTCATTGCCGATTCATGCGGGGCCAAGAAAATATCCCAGTTTTAAGGCTCGGGAGGCCATACCCTAAGGTATATCTCTGGGAATCAGGGGAATAAAACCATTGAAGACCAATAAGAACATAATAGGGATTTGAAAGAGTCCTGTTCTTTCCTTCCAATCGGTTTGTTGATAAATGAATTTGCCCCGTTTTTATACGCATTAGTCACGTCTTTCTCGTGGCTAGACGTACTTACTATTATAACGGGGATCATTTTTGTGTCGGAATTCCCTTTAATAATTTTTGTGGCTTCCAATCCATTCATCTTGGGCATTTTAATATCAAGAAATATTAAACTTGGCCTGGTGGAGGCCTGTAGTTTTTCATATTCCCCTTTTCTAAAAATATAGTTTATGGCCTCCTCCCCATTTTTTACCCAGTTGACGACCGGTTTGCCCCCACATTTATTCAACGTATTCTCAATCAATAAATAGTCATCTTCATCATCTTCAACGACTAATATGGTAAGTGGCTTCCCAGAATTTTGAGAACTAATATTGACCATTTTTGCTATACCTAAAATAAGTACAAAAAGATAATAGTTTAATGTTTTTCTGGAAGGATGACAATAAAAGTAGCCCCCTTACCAAGCTCGCTCCTGGCAGTGATGGTCCCCCCATGAGAGATTACCGTTTTCTGGCAGATGGCAAGCCCCATACCTGTACCTACAATATTCCCACTATCGTCAATGCGTTCAAAGGGCTGGAAAATTTTCTCCAGATACTTCTCTTCAAAACCTATCCCATTGTCCTGAAAAACAATCTTAACCAATCCATCCTCAATAAAGTTGCCGTCAATCTTAATTTCAAGAGGGCTTTCATTTTTTCTATATTTCAAGGAATTGGAAATGAGATTCTGAAATAATTGAATCATCTGAAAGTAATTTCCTTCAATGACGGGTAATTGAGATACGCTTACCTGTCCCCCCGATTCATTAATTTGGGTCTTCAAATTATTGAGCGCTTCATTACTAACATTCATCAGGTTTATGGATTCAAACTTAACGGCACGACCCGTGATCCTGGAATAGGTAAGAATTTCGTCAACCAAAGTTACCATTCTTCCGCCAGATTTAATGATTTTTTCAAGATAGAAATGTCCTTTTTCATCAAAAGCAGAATTTGTATTTTTCAATAGTTCACTGAAATTTATAATCTTTCGTACGGGTTCTTTTAAGTCATGAGAAGCCACCAGGGCAAAGTTCTCAAGATCCAGATTGCTTTGTTTTAATTCCTCCAGCTTGGTTTTAAGCAAATGTTCATCAGCTATGTAAGACTTCGCTGCCAGGACCAATCCTGCGCTATAAGCCATTAGACGAAGGAAATGCCACCACCACCATGCTGCGTCCCATAATTGTGAAAGCTCAAATAATACCCCGGCGGCTCCAAACAAGGCGCAGTGGATTGAGAAAAGAAAATCATCCCATTGGTTAGTGGCATGGTTGCGTACCATAAAATAACAGGACGCAATTAGAAAACCGATCCCTCCAAAAATATTCAATCCTCTAGCCAAAGGTGTAAACTTTCCCTGTTCCAGCATTTGAGGAATTATTTCGATAAAAAATATTGAAAAAAATCCAAATGCGATGGTTCCAAAACACAAAAACCTGGGAAGAAGTTTTGCGAATGTAGAATCGCTGATTTGTCTTGGCAACCAGATCAATAGGAAAAAAACTCCTCCTAAAAATTGCGCAACGCTATGAAGCCACACAAAAAGGTTTCCGAGCGGAACGGTGGCATGAAAAATATCCAGAGTTCCCATGCTAATTAAGGCGCAGGCTATCCAGACATGGTGTTCTTTATCCAGCTGGCGTTGTTTTACGGTAAGAAGGATCCCTGACAAAGCAAGGGCAATAAACCCACCCAAACATTCTATAACTGAATGAAGCTGTTTATGATCCAGGCGCCAATCAGGCAAAAATGAAACAGAAAGAAAACTTCCTAAAATAGGGAGGAGAAGGCCAACGGTAACAACGATTAGAATTCGCAGTGCAAAGTTATTTGATTTCATGGAGCATCCTAAAAAAAGAAAGTTTCTTCACGAGCAACTTCTTTGAATGCAGAATGTTAAATGCTAGTTCAGATTACCGATATTGTCAAACAATGGGGTTTTTTGAGAACAATGGAGGATAGTATAAATTCAAATAAAACAACAATACTCTCGTTACAGGATTACACTTTCAGGTCACGCGAGCTATGGTGGGGGGGGTATGGGGAAATTTTCGATGACAACTGTTTTAAAGCTGGCGGAGTTAGGAATGCTTTTTAGCTAGTACTTTCAGTGCAGGATCTTGCCGATAAAAATCCTGTAGAACCTGATAAATTTGTGGATGATGTTGTTTCATATTTTCGGGTTTGCAAAAAAAATGTTCTGTCACCACCGCGAAAAATTCCGCTTCATTGGTTGCTGCGTAACTATCAAAAAAAGTAGGCTTGCCATGTTCCACCCTATCGCATAGGTCTAGATACTCTTTGGAACATACTTCACTCCACCGCTGATATTCCTCAGAAGTTGCTAATAATGGAGTGCCATCTGCACTGCCGTCGAGCATGTCCAATTTATGAGCGAATTCATGATAGACCAAATTATGGCCGTGCTCCGGATGCCGAGTTTCTTTTTTCACCACATCCCAGACGAGTATCACCGGGCCGCGATGATGAGCTTCGCCTAGAATTGGCATAGCGCCATGCACGGGTGTAGTGCGAACTTCAAAAAATCCTGTGGAACTCTCAGGAGGAAAGATCGTTGAGGGATAAACATAAATGGATTCTACATTGCGGTAATAATCGTTGGGCAATGCGAGAATCATTAAGCAGGCATGAGCGGCGATCATGACGCGAATTTCATCCGTCAATTCCAGGCCCTTGCACCCCAACCATGACTTTTCGGCAATAAAAATTTGGATGAGATCTTGTAAACGCTTTTTTTCTTTTTGGCTGAGGTGTTGATAATAGGGAATGTTATTTTGAATATGCCCCTCCCACTCCATTGGGAAAGGGGCGGCTAGAATTTTTTTTCGGCGATTATCACTAAACCATTGCCACATAAAATTAAACCCGTCAGTATTTTCCCGCTCGGATGAAATGGAATCGAAGGGCATATCCCCGTTTGCAATTTATCATGAAATAGTGGACTTAAAGGAAAGTTTCCTGCGGTTAGGTATATTAATCGCGGGTAGAAAATAATGAGCCCGATTTCCAGGGGGATCTAGATTTCCAAAATCTATTAATTGGTATTTAAACAAATAACTGGCAAATCATTCCTTCACGACCTAATTTAATATTAGGTTGATATGTTCTTAAAAAATTTATGAGCTAATAATTATGAACTTAGATAAAAAAACTCATAGGTGAGAATATGAAAACATCCCGGGGGAAAATGGCGTTATTACTGAAAAGGTCGGAAAGAAATAAAGAGAAAGATTTTGTTAAAAGAAATCAAAAGCTGATGAGAAATAGAGAAATTGATGCCTTGGTAGAAATGTCTCGTCAAGTGATCATGGATAAATATATGGATTTAGAAACCTAATTTGAAAACGTACCCTATGAATTACACGTGTCGGTATCAAAAATTTCCAAGGCCTGGTAAGGGATAGTAAACACTCGTCAGGTTCCGCAGAAGGTTTGGTAAGGAATGTTGGTAGCCGGGGCTGGTTCGGCATAAGCTTCGTTTCCCGCGACTTCATCAAAGGGATGGCTGCAAATAGTCAGAAGCTTGGAAAAGGGCGCCATGTCTCTATCATCACTTGCGGCGGCAAGGGCTTCTTCGACTTTATGGTTCCGTGGGATATAGATGGGATTGACCCGGTCCATCGCCTGCGCGGTCATTTCTGTTTCAACTTCCTCCTGTTCCAATCGCTTTCGCCAACGCTTTTCCCATTCATCAAAACCAGTTGTTTCTTTGAACAGGTTTCTTACTTCATCTCTATCCCCACGCAAAGCTTGAGAGAGACGGCGAAAGACAAGGGTGAAATCTGCATGACCATCATCCATAACCTTCAACAGGTCGTTGATCAGTTGCGAGTCAGCAGGATCTTCCGCCGATAAACCGATTTTGGATCGCATCCCTGCCAGCCAATAAGATTCATAGAGAGGTTGAATACATTCGATGGTCTCGGTGAGCATTTCGACGGCGCGTTCCTGTTTGGGGTCTACCAGGGGGATCAGCGGTTCCGCCAATCGGGCCAGGTTCCAAATCAGGATCTGTGGCTGGTTCGCATAGGCATAGCGTCCTCCGTGGTCGATGGAGCTGAACACCGTTCCCGGCGAATAGCTGTCCATAAAAGCGCAAGGTCCATAATCGATGGTTTCGCCGGAGATTGTCATGTTGTCGGTGTTCATCACTCCATGGATAAAACCGATACACATCCAGCGTGCGACCAGGGCGGCTTGAGCATCAGCGACAGCAGCGAAGAATGCCAGATAGGGATTTTCCGCATCGGCTACTTCGGGATAGTGTCGCGCAATCGCATAATCAGCGAGTGCGCGAACTTTTTCTTCGTCACGGCGCGCGGCGCCGTACTGAAAAGTTCCGACGCGGATGTGGCTTGCCGCGACGCGGGTTAGAATAGCTCCTGGAAGAATGGTTTCCCGATAAACTTCTGTTCCGGTGGCAACCGCTGCCAGGGCACGTGTCGTCGGGATGCCGAGCGCATGCATGGCTTCGCCTATTAGATATTCGCGCAACACTGGGCCGACCGCCGCCTTACCATCTCCTCCACGCGAAAACGGGGTGCGGCCCGATCCTTTCAGCTGAATATCGCGGCGGCGTTGTTGCGTGTCGATCACTTCACCAAGTAGAAGCGCACGTCCATCTCCCAA
>Ga0114932_10004618_pt1 | contig 12753 bp, 15 predicted proteins | sample 2SBtaG_2_FD_87286 | JGI IMG/M metagenome (GOLD analysis project Ga0114932, IMG submission 87286) | Deep subsurface microbial communities from Kolumbo volcano to uncover new lineages of life (NeLLi) - 2SBTROV12_ACTIVE470 metaG | ecosystem: Environmental > Aquatic > Marine > Volcanic ...
AAAAGCAGATACTGGCGTTGGTGAATTTAAAGAACTAAGCAACCAACGATTAAATGGCCAAAGAGCTGACTGAATCATTGCGCTTATAAGCAGTAGAATTAATGCAATAATGGAATAAAAGGAATCCACATTATGCAACTTTGAAATATACCAGCTTTCATGAGCATAACCCAATAAAGCAGAAGCTATTGCCAAGCATACAAATCCAAGCATAAAATAACGCAATGTCAAACTACTTGATGCATGTGCAGCAGGCCACAATCGATTGTGTCTCATCAATTGCACCAGAAGCAGATTACTCACAACCCAGGCAATAAAAAATAAGGGCAAGTAATTTGCACATACCAAACAACTTACACTCAACAATAACAAAGCTATCTGGATAAAAAACCTGCTATATCCTTGATCAAACGACATATAACGATATGAAAAAGCGATAACAAAGGTCCCTACCACTCCAATCAAACTAAGCATTACTTTTGCTAAAGCATCAAATAGCAATATCGGCATACTTTTATCTACCTAACTTAAAAATTATCTATATATAATTTGTAGTATACACAAAAATTAAGTGTTTTTTAAAAATGAAATTTCACAAAATAATTATTCTGTTACTAATTCACTTTTAACAAGATATCGTACAAAAATCATTGATAAACCAATTGCAAAGAAATACAACGGCATTGGAAGCAAGGTATGATTATGCAACTTTCCCATTCCAAAGGTAAACAAAGATGTCAGACAATAATAATAAAACCCGAATAGACTGGAAGCAGCTCCTATACACCAGCGATATCGAGTTAGAGCAAGTGCAAGTGAATTCCCACCAATAATACATTTACCAAACATATTCATCATTTGTGCAGCTATCGTAATAATAATAAGTGACTCTTTGGTCATTGGAACAATAAACATATGAGTCATAATTAATACACTAAACAGTCCACTAGCAATACAGATTGAGGCAATACCATAGTTCATAACAGTTGGTGATTCATAATAATTCAGCAAATATCTTGAAACAAATCCACCAAACATAGTACTTAAAGAAATTGCAATAAATGTCATACCAAATTCACTTGCAGTAAGCCCAAGAAGCTTAATCAAATAAAATGACCCTTCTGCAAAATAACTAAAACTAATGCCATTGCTTGCTGCTACCAAGAATCCAAGACCCAAAACCTTTTTATCTCGTCCCATTTTTTTCATAAGACGCAATACAGAAACCGGACGTCTATTAGAAGCATGATGAGTTTCAGGAAGTCTTAATATAACAATTGCCATTAAAACTAACGCAAATGCAATTAAGAATAAAAAGATATTTGACCAGCCTGCATATTGAGCAATAAATCCACCAATAACAGGACCTATTGCAGGAAATATTGCAATACTGCTGCCAAGCGCAGCATAAGCTTTGCTCAAAGCAGCTCCATGAAATACATCACGACAAATTGATTGTCCTAGGACACTACCAATACTTCCACCAAATGCCTGAACAAACCTGCTCATCATAAGCATCTGAATAGAAGTTGATAGATAACATCCCAAACTTCCTAACATAAAAATAATAAGACCAAGTAAAATACAAGGCTTTCTTCCAATCCTATCAGAGACAAACCCCCAAAAGAAATTACCTATTGAAAACCCAAATAAATAAATGGTAAGTGTATATTCTGCCATAGCATGTGAAATACCCAATGATTTTGCAATTTCTGGCAAAGATGGGGTATACACAGTTTCTGATAATTGAGGCAGTCCTGCAATTAAAACAATTAACCACACTGCAGGTATAATGATCTGTGTCATACTAATCCCTGAGTATAAAGAGTTATGTTAAAAGCCAATACTGTTTCTGCGCCGAATCTCTTGTGTAATAAACTGCTTAACTCTATCCCTATCAGCACTATCTAAATTACCAAGTCTCTGTCTCCATGAGTTTTTACACTCAGGCGATATGCTACCTGTATATATATAAGGACATTCACGTGTTTCAAATAAACTCATAGCTATATTAAGATGTGTATCGGTAACAGCCCCCTTAAAAGGAGGCTTACCCTGTTCTTTTAATAAATTACTCATAAACTTATTAAAAACACGATTTACACAATTTCTTGCAAAACTTACTTGACTATGTATTAAGATAAAAGAACATAGCAATCTATAAAAGTACTGACCCTTCATCACTCATCCTTTTTACTTCTTTGATCGATCTGATCTCTTTTTGTTAAATGATCGTGATCCTGAAGAATTTGATTTCTTCTTACCACGCCTTCTATCACGAGATCCTGAACCTGAAGAAAACTTTCTGTCAGAACGCTTATTACGATCTGATCCACCTCTATATGATCGACCTCTTCTTGAACGAGATCCGCTTGAACGACGATCTTGCTCTTCTGGTTGATCTCCAGTTTTCATGAATCGCTCAATAGCTCTCCACAAACGCTCTTCTTTTTTCGTAATTAAATTCAAAGCAGAACCTGTTGCCCCTGCTCGCGCAGTTCTTCCAATTCTGTGAATATAATCTTCTGGACATTGTGGCAAATCATGATTGATTACGTGTTGAATATGCGGTACATCAAGTCCTCTTGCTGCAACATCAGTTGCAACTAGAACACGGAATCTACTTGCTCTAAAAGCTTTTAACACATTATCACGCTTGCTTTGACGCAAGTTTCCATGAATTGCTTGAGCTTTATGTCCATCGTTATACAATCTATCTGCTATCTTTTTTGCACCAAATTTAGTTTTTACAAAAACAACAACTGAACCATCTCTTTGATCCAATTCTAGACTTAATCTGTCAAACTTTTCTTCTTCTTGTAGTCTAACCATTTGCTGATCAATTGATTCAATTGGCTTTAAACTTGAGCCAATTTCAACACGCTCAGGATGCGTAAGATACTTTGCAGCCATAGTCATAATGTTTTTTGGCATTGTTGCAGAGAACATAAGTGTTTGAATTTCTTTTGCAAGATGTACAACAATTGAGTCTATTTGCTTACCAAATCCCATATCAAGCATACGATCAGTTTCATCTAACACCAAAAAGTTTGTATGCTTTAATGAAACAGTTCCACGCTCTAAGTGATCATTAATTCGACCAGGAGTTCCAACAATAATTTGCGGCTTTTTTCTCAACTGACGATATTGATGCACCATATCTTGTCCACCAATCAACAAAGCTGTATTAATCTTGCTATGCTTACCAAGCAAGGCATGCATTTGAGATAATACCTGCACTGCAAGTTCACGAGTTGGAGTCAATACTAATGCTGAGTGAATCTCACCTTTCATCAACTTTGAAACAAGTGGAATTGCAAAAGCACCTGTCTTTCCTGTTCCAGTCTGAGCTGAACCAAGAATATCATGTCCTGAAAGAGCCAAAGGAATAGCCTGTGCCTGAATTGGCGTTGGCTCATTAAATTCCATGCGCTTTAAAGATGTTAAAATTTCTTCTGGTAATCCAGTTACCTGTGTAAAACAGTTCATACGTTTTCCCTATTTTTAAGAGGATATTAAATATTACTTCAGCAATATCCCACTTAACAATAACGTCTGACCCGTTTGTCTGGAAACAATAAGAAACACTTGTATCTCTTTATTGGTTGGCTTAAGACAATGTAAGCCTTAAATGGAATATAAGCTATAGATATAGAATATCCCATTATGAAAGTATTTACAAGAGGTAAGCCGTATTCTTACCAACGAGCCTCACGATCTGGATTTTCAGCACCTTGTTGTGCAAATTCAGCATCTAGTTGTTCTTGTCTGCGCTCCTGAAGATATTGCTGCGCTTGTTGTACCATTTCTGGAGTCATAGCATCGGTCAATGGATTTCTTTCCGTTGAAGCTACCTTAGCAACAGGAGCTCTCTTCGCAGAAGGAGCGTTCCTCCTAGCAGACTCTGCATTATCTCTTATCTGAGGTAATTTATCATATAAGCTATCAACAAGTCTATTCAAATCTGAAGAAGATAATGCTGCAGTCTCCGCTCTTAATCTGTCATCAGGAATATTTTTAATAAACTCTTTAAACGCTTTAATATGTCTTTTTCTTGCTTCATCTTGTTTTATTTCAGCCTTAGATGCAAATGTATACACCCAACGACCAGATGAAGGTTTATGATTAAAAGTAAATCCACTTATATCATTATCTCTTATTTTATGATCTTGAGCAGCTCTAGCAGTAAGATAAGTTTCAAGACGCCCCTCTAAAGGCTTCAAGTCTTTTTGCTTCCCCCCACCAAAAATCCACGATCCTTGACTAAATGAACTTACAACAAGTATAAGCCCAAAAAATACTACTTTAATATTTTTATCCACCATTCCTCTATCTCCTTTTAATTTTTTTTTACTTTATACAATTTGTCTCTACAAAATCAATAGTTTTGCCTCTGGCCTTTTTGAGCAGATTTTGATATTCCTAAATAATATATCAATCCTATTAATCAGGTATAAACATGATGAAAAAAACATTCTTTTTTCTTACTCTCTTTTTACTACAATACTGCTTAACCTTAACCACAGCACCTCAACCAACACTATCTACACCAATTCATTTATTCAAAGAACGAAACTTTGGACACATTGTTGCTCAACAACACCCAGAAATTCCTTACGAAGTTATTACCTGGCTTTCAACACCTCAAGCACATCAAATTATTCAACAAGCTTCTGGATATCCAAACCAAAAAGAAATCGGCTATGACAAACAAAGAAAAGAAGTATACACAGGACAAGTTGTGCAACCAGATACGATTGTTCTAACCAGTTCAGGTAAAAAAACGCTTCAAGAAACCATTGAATCTTTACAACAACAACGATTTTCTCATAATTTTATTATTGACCTTGATGGCCAAATCTATCCTATTACTGAACAAGGTGAATCAGTTCAAGAAGCTTTAACCCACAGACCATTTGCAGTTGGAGTATCTGCATGTACACAAGATGGCTTTACACAATGCAGAGATCTTAACAGTCATTCAATTACAATTTCTCTTGTTGGTAATGATGACATAATTCATACCTCACAACAAACAGTTAACCTTATCAAGCTTGTTGCATGGTTATCAGATATATTTGCTATCAGCCCTCGACATGTCAAAATATATGGTGCTATTGCCTACCCATACAGCACCCCTCAAGACCCAATCCATGGTCGACGCAAAATCAATCCAGCAATTCCACTCAAAGAACTCGCACATCATGGCCTAGCGCTATGGCCAAGACAAGAACAACTTGAAGCTCTACAAGAATTTGCTGCCCAAGCAAATGAACAAGAAATCATACATTGGATATCTGGCGCATTGAGAAAAATTGGATTCTTATGTCCTGATACTGAATATATCGATCATCCACATTTAAAAGCTGCACTTAGAAAGTTTCAACAACTCTACAAACACCAATCACAAGATGGACTACCAACAGGTCAAACTCTTGTAGATCTTAATTCACTATTGATTCAACATGAACAACTTGATAAAAGTTTAACATTACTGTGGCCAAGACCACACATGTTAAACCCAATAAGAGATGAATATGATTATATTGATACTGTTTATACTGTGGTGTATGAATATGAGCAACCTTATTGCATTGAATATTATTCAGAAACCATCACCGAATTTTAACGAACGATTAGACAAAAAAACAAACACTAAAGTAACCAAACCAACATACATCATCATACATTATACCACTGACTGTTTTCATAAAAAATCATACCGTGCCCTTTCAAACTTTTTCAGACCAGTCAGCTCCCATTACCTCATCGCTGCAGATGGTACAATTTATCAACTTGTTGATGAATCAAAAAGAGCCTGGCATGCAGGTAAAAGCTATTGGAAAGGAAGTAGGCAACTCAACACCTACTCAATAGGTATAGAAATTGTTAATCCAGGATATAGTAAAAGCAATAAGCCTGTTTGTACCATGAATCAAGATATTTGGAATCAACAAAGTGCTACACAAGTCAAAGGATCACCTTTCTACTGGTACCCATATGCTCCTGAACAAATCGCTGCTGTACAAGAACTATGCAAAGACATTGTGCAACGTTATGACATTTCTCCAGAAAATATCTTAGGCCATAGTGACATTGCACCTGGACGCAAAGTTGATCCTGGACCGCTGTTTGATTGGCAACAGCTGGCCAAACAAAATATAGGAATTTGGCATAATGTACAATCCAGCGATCACACAACACTGCCTGACATCAAGGAAATACAAATAATGCTTCAACAACTCGGATACCATGTCAAACCCTCTAAAAAACTTGATAAAAAAACAAAAAAGGCAATTAAAGCCTTTCAAATGCACTTTCGACCAAGCAATATTGATGGTATACTAGATACAGAAACTGTTTTAATACTCAAAAATATACTCAATTAATTATGAAAATCTCTATACATACTATTTTATTTCTTATACTAAGTATTCTATCATTACACATCCAAGCACCTCCAGCAAAAGTAGACTCAACATTGCTGTTAAAGAATTTGCCAGTGACCATACCAGATTACTATAAGATCAAAGATACAATACAAAAACAAGATATAAATTTGATACTTGTGCAGCATCCACTTCAAGCATATGACTTAACAAGCATGGAAGACAGGGCACGATTCACACAAAATTCAGAACAGGTAATTGCTACAGTTAACATCTTTCGTTACACGACATTCTTATTTCAAACATTGCAAACACCTATTCAAGCAGGACCTAGAACCGAACGGTTTCCCCACTCAGATACAGACGTAGAATAAAAAATAATACATAGTATGAGTAAATAATAATGGATAATATATTTATCATTAACAAGCCTCTTGAGTGGACATCAATGGATGTTATTCGTAAAATGCAACGAATACTCAATTTTAAAAAAATTGGTCATGCTGGTACACTTGATCCACTTGCAACTGGAGTACTTATTGTATGTGTCGGTAAAGCAACCAAAAGAATTAACGAATTCATGGACATGCAAAAAGAATATGTAACAGACATTAACTTAACCGCTTTTTCTGAAACTGACGATGCTCAAGGGCCACTTCACCCTGTCGAGATACAACATGTTCCAAGCAAACAAGAAGTTGAAAAGGTTTTGCAAAACTTTATTGGTGACATTGAACAAATACCTCCAAAGTTTAGCGCTATTAAAATCCAAGGTAAGCGAGCATATAAAAAAGCTCATGCAAAAGAAAAGTTTAACATGCCACCAAGACATGTTACTATTCATAGCATAGAGCTTATTAACTACACTTGGCCATACCTGACTATCAAAGTCACTTGTTCAAAAGGAACCTACATTAGAGCACTAGGCAGAGATATTGGCGCAAAATTACAAACTGGTGGATACTTAGCAAGCTTAACACGCAGTGCAATTGGACCCTACATCTTAGACCAAGCTCAAACGCTCGAGCAACTACAAGAAGAATTCAAGCAAAATTGACAAAAAATCAAAATGTTTCTACATTTTGCCTAAATCCATATTTTTTAAAAAGGAGAATTATTATGATGCCAATTCATCAAGCTTATGTTCCTATTCTGGGAGCTGCAGCTGCTGAAATGTTAGTCGGTTACCTATGGTATTCTGACTATGCATTTGGACCCCTAAAGAGAAAAGTTACCGGAACAACAAAGAAAAAAACTGACATTTCAAAAGAAATTGCAATGCATACTATTGTTGCAATTGTCAAAGCAACTGCATTATTTGTGTTAATATCCATGATGCAAAAAGCTTGTACAACTGGTTACTTTCAAGAAGGATTTGGAAAAATATTTTCTTTATTTTCATATGATACCGCAAAACATAATAATACGATGATGTGCGCATTAAAAACTGCTGGATTTGTATGGCTTGGCTTTCTTCTTCCAGCAAGAGCTGCTTGTACTATTTGGGGAGAAAAAAACTGGATGAAGCTTCTGATTGTTGCTGGTGGCCAACTAGCTATGACACTTGCAATGGCAGTGGCAATTGCATGGCTTTCTTAGTAGTTTGACAAAGAAATAAAATATTTTTAAGATTTGCACATGTTATAAATCGTATGACCAAATAAAGGAGACATTTTATGATGCCTGTTCATATGGCGTATATGCCAATCCTTGCAGCAGCTGCTGCAGAAGTTGTTGTATCAATGTTATGGTACTCAGATCATTTATTCGGCCCAATGTGGAAAAAACTTGGTGGAAAATCAAGTGGCAAAAAGGATTTCTACCAAAAACTTGGTATTCATATTCTTGCGTCTCTTGTTACAGCAACTGCTCTATATATTGCAATTGTTGTTTTTCAAAAAACTCAAGCTGGTGTTCACACTCAAGCAGGTCTTGGACAAATATTTTCAATGTTCTTACATGATTCAAATCATAACAACACATTAATGTGCTCTATGAAAATAGCTGGTTTTATATGGCTTGGTTTTTATGCTCCATCAAAAGTAATTTGTACTGTTTGGAGCTCATGTAACTGGACTAAGTTCATGATTACTGCTGGTGGAAAATTAGCAGGTCTTGTTGCAATGGCTGCAGTTATTGCTTCTCTTTCATAAGAGAAAACAGATATCTCTAAAAAAGCCGGAAGAATTTCCGGCTTTTTTCTTATACATAACCAGTGATATTTATTAATCTCTTCTTTCACCAAAAATACGAAGTAGATACAAGAATAAATTAATAAGATTCAAATAAAGTTGTACCGCACCCATGATTGCAAACTTACCTGCATCTTCTGATGAAGCAAGAACTTGTTTGCTAAACTCTTTGAGTCGTTGCACGTCATACGCAGTCAGCATAGCAAAGATTCCAACACCACATGCAGAAATCAATAAGCTAAACATTGAACTCATAAAAAACATGTTAACAACACCAGCTACAATCAAACCAATCAAACCCATAAAAAGTAAATTACCCATTGATGAAAGATCTGACTTAGTGACCCAACCATATACTGCCATGACACTAAACATAACGGCTGCAGTGATAAACACATTCAACAGTGATGCTTCAGTATACACAAACTGAATTGGTGCAAGTGAAATACCCATCAAACCTGTAAAGGTAATATACAATGCAGCTGCAGTTGTATAACTGATGTTTTGAATATTAGAACCTAGATACATGATAATACCAAGTTGTACTAATAAGAGTAAAATCAAAGGACCAAAGCCTGTAGAAAATTTCATCATTAAAGCTTTGTTGGTTCCTAAATAATATGCAACAGCTGCAGTGGTTGCAAGACCTGCACACATCCATGCATAGACCTTACTCATAAATCCTTCTGCCATCGCAGAATACTGTCCTTGATTGTGATAGTTCATATGCATTCCTTTCATTATCGTAATGCCTATAATAATACATTATTATTAATCTACTACATTTTTATCCTGAGATAAAGATCAACTATAGACTCTTGAAATCTGTTGTAGTAAGACAATAAGAAGGTCATAAAAAATTAAAAAAAAGGAAAACTATGAATTACGGTTTCTTTGAAAAATTTTCATTCTTATCATGCTTACTTCTCATGACACTCTGTTGCTGGAATGGAACACTGGTTGAATCTACTAACAGTAACAAACGTCCTGATGTAAATTTCTATGGAACAATCGAAGATCACTACAAAACATTTAATGCTGAAGATATTCTTATTGGTGGTAAATATGAAGTAATTCCTGTGTACCAAGGCGTCAACAAGAAAAAGCAATCTATAGAAGATAAAGACCAAAAACAAGAAATCGATCCTAAACAAAATAAAGCCTTAATTGATATGCAAGAAGTCAAAAGCATTGAACTCAAACATCCTGATCATCCATCTGCATCACAAATATCGATTAACAACAGAGATTATGTAGAAATTATTGTTACCTCAATCAATGGAACCAAAAAAACATATCTAATTGAAAGCTCTCGTAAAATTACATGCAGAGAAATTGATAAAGGCCCAGATGGTCAACAAACAGCTGTTCATGAAGAACGTGAATTAAATATGATCCATCTAAAAAAATTAACTATTAAAGGTTATAAAAGCACAAAAGACGTACCAGAAAAAAAATATTACGAAAAAGATGCAAAACAATATGAATCACAAGTAAAAAAAAATGATGAAAAAAAAGAAATAGCTCAAAATACAGGTGATCTTTTAAATAAAATTGAAGAAAATGTAAAAACATTATCTCAAGACAATCCTTCAACCTTTGAAAAAGCAAAATCTTCAATTGTTTCTATGTTAAAAGCTCTCAGAGAACAGCTACAAAAAATGTTAAATATGTTACAATAAATTAAAATAATAATTAATCGAAATGTTTAAAGGAGCTGTTATGCCAGTTACGATCAACAAAGATAATTTTGACGCAGAAATCAAACAGTCGGATCAGCCAATTGTTATTGATGTATATGCAACCTGGTGTGGACCATGCCAACAAATGAAACCTATTTTCACCGAACTTGCAAAAGAGTTTGAAGGAAAATGTAAGTTTGCAGAACTCAATGTAGATGAAGCTCGTGATCTATCAATTATGTTTGGTGTTACTTCTGTACCAACATTTGTATTCTACAATAAAGGTGAAATGCATTCTAAAGATACAGGATACATGAGCAAAGAAGCACTCAAAGCCCGCGTTGAAGATTTTCTTTCTTCAATTTAATCACAAAAAATAAAGGGCGGATAAACCGCCCTTTTAACTTTCTTTTTTAATAAACAAAATCCATTTCTTCGACAGCTTGCTCTGCTGTTTCAACTTCCCTATATGCCTGATTCAATTCTTTTGTCTTATCTTTAATCTGTTCCTGCAGTAGAACTCCTTGACTTCCATAAGCTGTCTGACATTGTACATGCAATGCATTAAAAGCTACAACACATTGATCACGTCTAGTCCGAGCTGCCTGCAGATCTCGTTGTGCCATCTCTTCTCTTGCCATCCAGTTAAACTCATGTGTTGCAAATACATTAACTGTAAATAATGCAATAACTACTAACGCTTTAAATAAAGTATTCATCTAGTGCCTTTCGATTATTTAAAAATTATTATTTTCTGCTCTATGCCTTTTGCAAGGTTGTCTTTTTGCTTCTTCTACATCTGCCCATCTCTCCTGTTGTTGCAGTGCGCTTCTATATTGTTGAGCACAAAATGGACTCATTACAAATCCAACAGCTGCCTGCGTTGCAAACTCTCTTTTCATTTCTTGATCATTAAGCTCCTCGTCAGCCTCAAATGCTAAAGGTGTTTCACCACGCGCGCTGTCATCTCCGGGCATAGTAGAACCTCTACTTATTCCGTTAGCACCAAACAACGGTTTTTTAGAAACTGGATCAACTGCACCAAGTAATATTACCTTTGATTGTGCAATAGCTCTGTTTCGATCTTCTTGTTCAGCCCTTTGAGCTTCCAATACTTTTGATTTTTGAGCTCTTTCTTCATCTTCTCGTGCCTCTCTTGCAGCCTCACTACATCCATCCGTCGGCATAGCTACACAAGAAATAAATGACAATACAACAAATAAAAACTTTTTATGCACAAAGTCCCCACACGTAAAAAATATGATTAGATGTTGAGAACTATAACAAAGCAAAAACAGATCTCAACTCAAAATTTTAAAAAGAATTTTTACAAAAATATAAAGTACGAATAACAGATCAAATTGAATATTTTGCAAACAACTTTGCAACAAAAAACAACTTCTGCAACAACTGCTCTATGCATCAACTAAGATATAGATTTTTTTATAAAAGAATGTTAGCTTTCACCCACATCATTGGAGTGTAGTAGATACTGCAACGTATAATAATTTACTGTGCAAAAAGGACTACACATGAAGTTTTCTTACAAAGTTTTATATTTTCTTCTGATCTGCACAACTCACCTATTTGGTATACCTGAAAATAGTCATCCTATCTGTCATGCTATCATTAACTCAACCTCAACCCCACAGCCAGATCACAATCAAAATCTTGCCATCTCAGTGCAACAAACAACTCAGCACATGCTCAGCAAGATGCAAGCAGCAACACTTGCCTACCTTGACTCTCAGCAACCTCAACCAACTCCACAAGCTGAACAACAGTCACATAAGCAGCAAGTCAAAGCTCAACATCACAAACATGAATTTGGAGTAGATGAAACAAAACTCAAACAACTCTTCTCAATGTCATATGAGCAACTTGAATCTTGGATTCTACAGTCCATCAATCTCAAACGAGATCAAGCAATCAATATCTGGAATGGTTACTGCCTTAAACGAATTACAGGATCAGATAAAAAAAATAGTGGCAGACAACGCATTCATGAAAAATTTGATAAGCAAAAACAATTAAAATATGAACAACAAGCAGCTGAGCTTCAACATCAGCATAAATTACAACAAATGTATCAACTCGAAATTCCAGACCTTCATGAACTTGATTCAGAAGTACAACAGCGCTGGACTCTGCGCCAGCAAGCTCTACAGCAAACCAAACAAGAATCTTTTAAAGAATACCGCAAAACATACAGACTTGATCCTCTTGCGTCTGGCTACCTCATGGCTTTAAACATCAATCATCTTGAGTATGAACAGTTCACAGGAACGGTACTTCAACACCATCTACATCGTGAAACTTTGTCTATCATTGAGCAAACCGCACAAACACAACAATCCTTGTCATATCAAAGTAGCACTCTCAAACAAGTCGTGCTACTAAACGATACTTCAATCATTGCTAACCAATCATCACTCTTTGATTGGACTACTCATCTCAATGACATTAACTATGGCATGCTTGGATTCATTT
>Ga0114932_10004620_pt1 | contig 12752 bp, 8 predicted proteins | sample 2SBtaG_2_FD_87286 | JGI IMG/M metagenome (GOLD analysis project Ga0114932, IMG submission 87286) | Deep subsurface microbial communities from Kolumbo volcano to uncover new lineages of life (NeLLi) - 2SBTROV12_ACTIVE470 metaG | ecosystem: Environmental > Aquatic > Marine > Volcanic ...
AATGTATACGAACCAAGCACAGCGTATGATACAAACACTGATAGAATAGGGGTTTTTTATTCTAATAATAACGCCTCACTAGATGGTGCTGTTGCAACTGTTACAGCAGGTACTAATGCTATATCTTTTGGATCAGCAACAGCATTTTATGATCCTTCTGCTGATGCAGGTGCAGTACATAATGCTGTTTTTATGAACTCACACAATAAAATATTTGTTAATTATGGAGATCCAGACAATTCAAAAAGAGGTACAGGAATAGTAGCAACAATAACTGGAGGCACTACAAATTCAGTTGCATTTGGAACTGCTGCTAATTATAATACAGATGGTCCAGATAATGCTAATAATAGTATAGCAGTGTGGGACAGCACAAATAATAAATTGTGTATATTTTTTGAAAACGAAGCAGATAGTGACAGAGCAAGTCTTGTAGTAGCAACTGTTAGTGGAACTACTATATCATATGGTTCTATACTTGATTATGATTTAGCAAGAACAGCTAATGCTTCAGAGTATAAAGGAAGTTTTGATCCTGATACAGGAAATATATTATTTATGTGTAAACATACAAACCAAGAGGTAAATCAGTATCCTGGATATCAACAAATAGCTTTTGTTGCAAGAGTTAGTGGGACATCTGCAATCGTATCAAGACAGATATCAGGAACTTCAGGAGCACATTATGCTAATTTAGTATATGATTCCACAAGTAAGAGACATGTAGAATTTGGTAAACTTACCAACACAGAATGGGGAACAGGTCAAACATCAGCATTTAATCCTTCATACGCTAAAGTATGGCAGGTTGGTTTTATACCTGGGGAAGATCACTATGTACAAGGAAGTGGTGCAATTATCGCAGCAGATAAGCACCAGTCTAATTTAAAATCAACACTTATTAAGGCAGGAGTGGGACTTAGTAAAACTAAAATATTATTAAAAGGAGCAAAATATGGGTAAGACATTAACACGTAATGGAAGTAATATATCTTTATATAAATTTGAAGATTCTCAGCATATAGCACAAACAGAAAATGATACTACTGTATATACAGGAGATTCAAGTTCTGAAGTAGCTTTTATTATAGCTGATTGTTCTTCAAACAATTCAACTGTTCATACAGGAGTTACAGTGCCTGATGATTGGTATGGATGGAAGTATATATATAATGGAACATCGTGGTCAGAAAATGATACGTTTGTAGATCCAAGAGATTAGGAGATAAATGGCAAACACCATTAAATTAAAAAGAGGAAGTGGAGCACCTGGAACATTAGCTGCAGGTGAAATCGCATTAGATACGTCTAATGGTACTTTTTATGTAGGCGATGGTTCTGCTGTGCAAGAACTTAGTTTAGGTGCTACACCTAACTCAGCAAGTTTTACAGCAGCAGGATCTATTGCTGATGGTGCGGCTGTTGCAATAAGAGATGACGGTAAAGTAGAAGATATAGGAGCTGCTACAGCAGGGACTGCAGTTGTTTATGAGTCTGCTGCTATTTCAGGAGGAGATAATTATACACATTCTGTTTATCATCCTAAAGAAAACAAAACAGTATTTATATATAGAGATAGTGGTAACAGTAATTACTTATCTTATAATGTAGGAACAGTTACAGCAGGTACTAATGCTATAGCATTTAGTGGTAGTGCAGCAGCTATAGCAAGTGCAGATTTTAGAGATAATACTGTAGCTTATGATCATAGTAGTGAAGGTATAATGGTTGTAGCAAAAACAGGAACTGATTCACAATCTTTTATAGGACATCTATCAGGCACTACAGTAACATGGCAATCCGAAGTTGAGTTTAGCAGTAATGCTCATACAAGACCTTGTAGTGTTTATTATCCTACTATAAATAGATTTTTAACTATGCACTATTCTTCTGGAGGAGGAAGTGATCTTACTATGAATACAAGTAAAGTTGTAGGTACAACATTAAGTCATCCTCTAAAAGATAATGAACCCATGGGAACTAATAATGTAGGTTTAATGACTAATAGTATAAGAGGTTTAGTATACATACCAGATATAGATATGGTTGCAGCATCATATGCAGGTAATTCTGGCTATGATAATTATGATTTACAACTTACAGTATTTGGTGCAACTACTGGAACAGCAGGAACATCTACTGATGATGATGTGTTTGGTAGAAAAATACATAATGTATATAAATTTAGACCAAATTCAGGAACAAATTTTACACAAGTAGAAAGTGTAGTTTGTAGTGATTATGATCGTCATACTAAAAGATTAGTTACTTTAGTAGAATCTAATTATCAGGGGTTACATGTTGTTGTATCTAGAGTATCAAAAGGAGGCATTTATCCTGAAAGTCATCTAAGATTAGATGTCGGAGATTATACAAATTTTGACAGTGATTTTTCTCAGAAACATGATATAGTATATTGTGATCATGCAAAGTGTTTTGTAGTTTTATTACAAGGTAGAGATTTAGTAAATACTTTTGATTTAGTAGCTATACAAGTTTATGTGCATATAGATAAACATGGTAAAGCATATATGAGTCAAGATGATGCCGTCTCTTTAAAAGCATGTTCAAATACTAGTGGGACATGGGCTGCTTCTTCTTATGACACTACAGCAAAAAGATTAGTTTTAGGATATGCTGATCAAGATAATAGTAATTATGGAACAGCTATAGTTATACGACCTAGTGCTAATCAAAGATTTATTGGTTTTGCACAAGGTTCAGCCTCAGATGGAGGAAGTGTTAGTGTTCTAACAAAAGGAGCACTTGATGCAAAAAACAGTTCTCTTGTAGTAGGAGGACATTATTATTTAAAACCAGATGGAACAGTGTCTTTAAAGTCAGATGATAATCTTAGAGAAAAACACTGGCCATATGTAGGAAAAGCATTATCTGCTACGCAGATAGCAATTTATAATGAGGGATAAAATGGTAAAACCAACAGTAGCCACAGTTAAACAAAAAATAGATGATCACGTAGATGCGTGTGCAGACAGATATATGCTAATAGAAAAACGATTAAATAGAATAGAAGTTCTTATTATAACTGCTTCTTTAAGTAGCATAGGACTATTATTAAAATTAGTATTAATTTAGAAGGAAAAGAAGATGAAAAGAGTACCATTAACAGATATAGAAGTAAAGAATAGATCAAATGCTTTAACACATTCAAAGGCATTAAAGTTGTCTAATGGTGGTTTTGCATTTGATGCGAGCACTCAACAACTTATAGATGATGCTTTAACAAAGTATAATCCTACTTCGCCCCCACCTCCACCTCCGCCTGTCACTCCTCCTCCGTCTTCAACAACTCCTCCTCCTCCTGCAGATCCAGTAGTAACTGATCCTCCGCCTCCGCCTACTCCAATTAGACCACCATCAGCACATGGTTCTCCTCCTGCAGATCCAGTAGTAACTGATCCTCCGCCACCTCCGCCTGGTGACGATCCTACTCCATCTTCATACACTGATAGGTCAGTTCGTAACACTGCACTCGATCAAGAAGGTGAAAGTTTTGCAAAAGGTGCTGAAGCTGAAGGCTTTGGTACAAGTGCATTAGATGCTGCTGAATATCAAATGTCGTTAGAAACTAATGCTATATTTGATGCTGCTGACGCAGCAGCTGAACAAGGCGTAAACTTAACAGCAGAAGATATAACAGACATACGAGCAGGTGTTCGTGAGGGTATGGGAGATAATTATTTATCTGATGATGGAAAAATAGCAACTGATGACACAGGAGCATACACCTATCAACAGCAAGAAAATACACTTCAAGCATTTGATCCTAATAAAGTAGATCCAAGTCAAACAAAAACTAGAGTATCTGATGATTATAAAAATATTATAACTACTTACTTTAATAGTAGAGGAGGACAAATAGGAGAGCCTGTAACATCACCTAATCCTAAATACACTATTACAACTCGTACAGAAGAAGTTAGAGACGCTAATGGTAACCTGATAAAAACTATACATTATAATGAATATGGTATTCCTTTTAAAGAAGTGGCTGCAGGGGAAGAAGATAGTGATACTAGTGATCCAACAACACAAGACAATACAATGAATGTAGTAGATTTTACAGCAGGCCAAATAGCAGATCCTACTATGCCAGAACAAGCTATCTATGATTACACACCACAACAAATAAATGAAGCTACAGAATTATTAAATGAACGAGGCTATGATCTTAATGCTTTAGCTAGAAACATATTAACTGATACTGCAACAGCAGGAAGAGCAACTGCACCTACAACAACAGGTGCTGCACAAGGTACAGCAGACTTAATAAAAGAAGCTGGAACAGTAGTTGGTGATACTGGAAGTGTGACTAAATCAGTAGTAGGCCAAACAGGTGCACCTACCACATCTGCTCAAGTAGGTAAAGTTGAAGCTACTGTAACAGGAAGAGATCAACTTATTACAAAAGAAGAAATGCCTGATAGAACAGTTACTGCTCAAGAACAACCTGATACAGCAACTACAACATTTGATGCTAAAACATATGTAGGAGATACACCACAGTCTACATTTGTATCTGATGTTAATTCTGTATTATCTAAAGGTGCAGTTCAAAGTAGCGAACTACCACCTGCTGCAACAGCTGCAGATATACCAGATGCAGTCGATGCACAAACAGCGTATAATCTAACAGGTGACGCAACGTTCTTAGCAAAAAGTTTAAATGTAACAGACACAGTAGTAGCACAATTCATAGAGGGAAGTGTTGACGCTAAAGATACTGTACAGGGCCAATTAGGTTTACTAATGGCACAGTTCGATGATGGCACACCAACATGGGCTGCAGGTGCATTAAGAACAGCTAATGAGGTAATGGCTGCAAGAGGTATGGGCACTAGTTCTATAGCAGGTGCAGCTATTGTACAAGCAGCTATGGAATCAGCTTTACCAATTGCTCAAGCCGATGCTCAGATATATGCTAACATGAATCTTACTAATTTAAGTAATAGACAAAAGGTAGCATTAGAAGTAGCTGCTGCTCAAAGAGGTACACAATTACAAAATCTAACTAATGAGCAACAAGTTGAACTAGCTAAAAGCACAGGTGCACTAGCTTTAAACGAAGCAAGTTTATCTAATCAACAATCTACACAATTAGCTAATGCTCAGATGAGAGCTGCGTTACAAAACCAAAGTTTAAGTAATACACAACAGTCTAATGTTATTGAAGCTGCACGATATGCAGAAGTCTCTAATTTAAATTTAAGTAATGAAGCACAGGCTAGACTACAAGATACAACAAACAACTTACAAGTTGATATGGCTAACTTATCAGAAAGAAGTAGAACTGTATTAGCTCAATTGCAAACAGATGCTGCTCTTACAGGTCAACAATTAACTAACGAACAACAAGTAAATGTTGTTAAATCAGATAGATTTTTTGAAGCAAATAATTTGACATTTAATGCAGAACAGGCTAGAGTTCTATCTAATTCTAAGATGATGGAAACTGTTGACTTAGAGAATTTAGATTTCGAGCAAGCACGAACAGTTCAAAATGCTGCAACTTTTGCCCAGATGGAACTAGCAGGTCTTAACAATAGACAGCAGGCTCAAGTAACAAATGCTCAAAACTTCTTACAAATGGATTTACAAAACTTGTCAAACACTCAACAAGCTACAGTATTAAGTTATCAAACTAAGTTCCAACAAATGTTATCAGATCAAGCTGCTAAAAATACAATGGAACAATTTAATGTGACTAGTGAAAACGATGTTGCTAAATTCTATGACAACTTAGCTGCAGACATATCTAAGTTTCAAGCACAATTAGATACAACTATTAGTCAATTTAATGCAGGACAAGTTAATACTGTTGAGCAATTTAATTCTACAATGGCTAACAACAGAGATCAATTTAATATAACAAATCAGTTAGACATAGCTAAATCAAATGCTGAGTGGTATAGACAGATTAATACTTTAAATACAGCAGGTGAAAACGCAGAAGCACAAGTCAATGCTGCTAACTATCTAAACTTATCAAATATGGCTTTAGCTAATATGTGGCAAGAATATAGAGATACAGCAGACCAAGCATTTGCTGCATCACAAAATGAAAGAGATAGAGGATTCCAACTTGCTATGGCTGCACTACAGTCACAGCATGATAAAGAATACTTTGAAATGCAAGTTGATGCAGAGAATGGAAGATCTTTATCTTCGTTTATATGGGAAATGATTACATAAGAGGAAAACATGACAGACAAAAAAGAAGAAGAATTAACAAAAGTAAGTAAGTGGGAAGAAGTTGTAAAGTATTTTGAGGAAGATGAAAGTCCTGCGGAAAAAAATCAAAGACAGTATAGTAGAACAAATGTTATGAAAGGTAAAAAACAAGCAGACATACCTACAAGTGGAACACCACGAATAGTTCCAGCTGTTGAAGGAACTGATCAACAAAGTTTGTATAATACTATGTTTGGCCATATCTTTAGAAAATATAGAACGCTAGTATAGGAGACAATAATGCAAGAACAGAAAATGACACCTGGTGGGCAACCCCATGATCCATATAGCCATATAGCTATACCTGGTCAATCTCTTACAAAACCAAAAGGAGAGTACGCCTGGGAACAACCACCGACACACACAACGCCTGATAGTGCTATAGCTGAATTGTTAGATCAATTATCTGTTCCTGAAAACATGGCTAGATTATTTACACTACTTGAAAATGATATAACAGTTGTAGCAATTGTAGACGCTATTGTTTTATCTGGTTTTGCTATTGGTAAATATAATCCAAATATATCAGAATTAATTAAACCTGATTTAAGAGAGTTTATTATGATGTTAGCAGAAAAAGCAGATATAGAATTTAAAGAAGGTGTTGTAAAAGAAAAAACAGATTTTGATGATGCTTTAGATTCATTAGAAAAAGGGAAGAAAGAAAGAGATCAACGAATGAGTCCTAGAGAGCCTGCTGATATAGCAGATGAAGAGGGTGTTGCTGAAGAGCCTGTTGAAGAAAGAAAAGGTCTAATGCAAAATGAAAGACCTACTGGTATAATGGCTAGAGGAGATATGTAATGGCATCATTATTTGTAAAAGGAATGATAGGTGGAGCTTTAGATGAAGCCACTGAAAGAAATAGAAGAAGAGACGATGCTTCAGAAGCAATGACCACTCTTGCTATAGATAATATTAATGAAGCTAGAAAGATACAAGCGGAAAGAGAATCTCTTAATGTAGCAAGAAATAGAAAAGCTAAAAGTCTTTCCTTTATAAAAGATCCTGATATGGCTAAAGCATTTTTAAATGATTTTGATCCTAATAATTCTAAAAATGTTTTAGAACTACAAAAAATTTATAGAGAATTAAATATACAAAAAGGAGAAAAATTATCTACGTCTATTACTCCGACTGTTCCTTTATCTGGTGCTACATTACCTACAGAAACTACTGGTGGAACATTTGGTGATATGTTTAAAATGCCTACAACTATGGATGCATTTACTAGAGCAGAACAACAACTAGGTTTAAAACCTGGTGAAGGAGCAAAATATTATGAGACTGCTTCACAGTCTTACAGACCTAATGTTTTAGAACAAGAGTTTTCTTATAGTTATGGTATGAGACCAGAAACAGGTGTGGGTACTATACGTACAGAAGATCTAACAGATGAATCATTTGTAAATGCACATGGTGGAAGTATAAATGCTCAAGGAGTTCCCGTATTTGGGACAGTTGTAAGTTTTGCAAACCCAAATGATGCTAACGACAAAATAGATATCGCTAATGATATATACTTTGGAAATTATAAAAATGCTGCAGATAAATCTGGAAGATTTAGATCTGATAAATATGAATTTTCTGAAGATGCTATGGAATCACAAAACAACCAAAATATTAGATTAGGTATTGGTCAATTTGTAGGTTCTGTAACCACAGCAAATGCATATATTGAAAGCCCTGATAGTGTTTACTTTTTTGATACCAATAATGATATAAATTTACAAAAATTTAATTTTTTAACTAAAGGAGATCAGACAGGTAAGACAAGTAATTTTCTTGAGTTAGCACAAGATGGTATAGTTGGTTATGAAGAAATAATTAATCTCTTAGTTCAAAATCAGGATCAAGACGCTATGGCAATACCAAAAGGACAAGTACTCAATGCTGTAACAACAAGACCTGCATATTCTTTACCTCAACTAGAAGCTATCGCATTAAATGAAAACCTTACAGAAAAAGATTTTACGTTTGATTATCAGTATAAAATAATTAATGCTAAAGGAGAAATAGAAATAAAAACAGATGAGGGAATAACTCTTAAAGACGCTCAAAAAAGATGGGATGATGCAGAGGATGCGAGAAAACAAGCATTGTTAAATTTAATTGGTCCAGAAACTACTGAACAACTAATGGCAGGTGTCTATGGAACAGGAAATTATAGAAGTACTCCATCTTTATTTTCTAATATAGACGATGGTTTATCAGGAACTAATTATGATTATGTAAATATGGGAGGAAGCCTAGATATTGCTAGACCTAGATTAGAAAATGTTTTACGCCAAACTTTTGCAGAAACAAAAAATAATTACAAGCCTGAACAAGTAGAGAAGATAATACAAAATGTTGATAGGACTACAAATAACTTTATTTCTGAAATAAAAGATTTAACAGAAGATAAATTAATTGCAGGTTACTCTGGAAATAACCCAACTAAAAGAGCTTTAATACCTATGGAGTATAATGTTAAACAAGGAGATCCTGATGCACTTGCTTCTACTGAGGCTTTTGGTATTAAACCAGGACAAACAGGAACAGAGTATAGAACTAGAACAATAAGACATTATAGGTGGCTAGACATAGAAACAGGAAAAATGTACGACTCTGAGTATAATGAGATTTATTAAGGTAACATATGGCTAGAATCAGAAAAATAAACCCTATTAAAGAGGGCCATGAGAACCAAGAATTTGTTGATCCTGATTTTAGAGGGAGAGGTTTTTTAACAAAAGAAGAAACTGAAGAAGAGAAAGAAAGGTTTCCTTTACAAAACCCTTATGAAAGAGAGGGTGCAGATATGGACAGCTTATTTTATAATAATGAAGAAGTTATTAATGGTATAAGAAAATATTATATAGACAGAAAAGGAAAACCTAACTCTAAAAATACAAAAGACTTAGTAAACGAGTTTGTTAGAGATATGAGATGGATGGAATCTAATGAAGTATCTGCTGCAACAACTCTTTTCTATTTAAAAAATTCTGAAGACGATGAGGTTAATAACTTTAGAAATATATATGATACATTTAAAGCAATGCCTAATTTCTATCAACAAGGAACAAAAGATGAAACAACTTGGCAAAGAACATATAGAGCAGGGGAAGGTGTTTTTGATTATCTAGCAGCTACTGTAGCATCACCATCAGGAGTGTTATCTTTATTTACAGGGGGTGCAGGAACTGCTGCAAAGATGGCAGCAAGTAGAGCTTTTATAACTAGCCAATTACAAAAAGCAGGAAGAAAAGAAATGTTTGGGCAAGTGGTAAAAAGAGGTATGGCAGAAGGTGCAGCTAAAGCGGCATTAGTAGATATGACAGGTGGAGTAGCCTTAAACACAGCAACACAAAAAATAAGACAAGAAATAGGTGCTCAAGAAGATTTTAGTTTTGGTCAATTAGGAGCAGTTAGTGCATTGTCTGCTGTACCTGGAGGTTTAATGGGTGCATACACAGGTAGAAAATCTGTTAAAACTGCTAGGAAGGGAGCAGACATTATTCAGGAAGGAGCAGAGGTGCGAGGTTTAGGCATGGCTGCTTTAAGATCGTACTCAGGATCAGCAGGTAAAGTATTAAACCAAAAAGAAACAGATGAATTAGCAAAGAAAATTACAAAAGAATTTGACGAATTTCAAGATGAGTTAGGAAACCCATTAAAAGGTAAAAAATATAAAGATAAAGACTTAGATCCTCTTGATGAAAAGTTAGTAGAAAAAGGTAGAAAAATATTAGATGAGACAGCCGAAGAATTAGGTATGTCCCCAACAGAATTAGGAAAATTTAGTTTATCTCCAGAAGTTATGAAACGAGTAGCAGGAGCTGCACGAGTACTTTTAAAAGAAGGTGGTGTAAAATATAACCCAAAAGAAAGAGCTACAAAACAAGTATATGATATGTTAGCACAAGAGAAACTACCCTTTGAAGTGTATCGAGATGTTATAGAAGAGTTTGGTATATCTGTAAATGACTTTGCTAAAATATATTTAGCACAAGGTTCAGAGTATGGTAGAGGACTAGGTGCATTAAGATTAATAAAAGAAAATTATCTTTCTGATATAACTATGTATGCCCAAACAATACAGAAAGCACATAAAAGAACTGAGTATGAATTAGCGTTAGACGCTGTAAGAAATATCAGTAAAAAAACAGGTCGTATTGAACAGGGCACATGGTCTAGATTAAACAACATGAGAAAAGGTTTATTAGTTTCTCAACCTGCTACAGCTATACGAAATGCTGCATCTGTTGGTGCTTTTCAAGTAGCACCAGATTTACTTGTAACAGGATTTGAAAGAATGTATGCAAGTTTATCTGGTCAAGGATTTAAAGGTAATCCACTTAAAGACATGACAACGTTAGGTTCATATGTAACAGACATAGCGACAGGAAGTAAAAAAGGAAATCTATATATTGCACAACTACTAAATGATTTGCCTAAAGAAGAGAAAAGACTTTTTGGCCACTTGTTTGGTGATATAGCAACAGACACTGTTGGTGGTGGAAAAACAATGAGAACTCTTGAGGATGGTGTAAAGATTCTTAATTTTCTTAACAGAGGACAAGAATACTTATTTAGATCAGCAGCTTTTCTTACACATATAGACAGACAATTACTTAGAAAATATGACACTAACTTAGATGAGTTAGCAAGAAAAGGTGGTTTATTTGTTACTAAAGATAAAAATATAATTACACAAGAAATGATAACAGATGCTACAGATTATGCCCTAGAATTAACTTTTGCTAATTTACCTAGAACAGACACTTTGCTTGGAAGAGCTGCAAATACATTTATTAATGTTGTAAATAATTCTCCTGCTAGTTTAGCAATACCTTTTCCTAGGTTTATGCTTTCAGCACTACGTTATCAGTATCAATTTTCTCCTGCAGGATTAATTGGATCGACTAACCGTGCTAGAAAACAAGTTAAAGCACAAAGAGAAAACCTTAAAAACATACAAGCTGCAGGTAAAAAACCTACTAAAGAGGAGTTAGTGCAAGGAGCAAAAGTAGTAGATGAAACAACTATTAGAGATATAGGAAAAGGTTTAACAGGGACTATGCTGTTCACTATGGGTATAGCTATGAAAGCACAGGATGAACATAAAGATTTAGAATGGTATGAATTAGGTGTAGAAGGGATACCTGGTGTTAAAAGAACTAATATATCAGGAACAGATAAAGTAATAGACACACGAGCTTTATTTCCTATACCACAATATCTTTGGGCAGGAGATACTATAAATAGAATGCTAACAAGCAGAATGAAAGATATACCTATGGTCATACAAGATGCTAAACAAGCATTAACAGGAACTAATTTTAGACCTGGACAAATAGGTGGTAGATTAGTTGAAGATTTTTTCTTGTTATTTGAAGATAGTGCAGATAAAACTACTGAGAATGGTCTAGGATATTTTGCTGATATATTGGGTAGTGTGGGTGCTCAATATCTACAACCATTTAATGCTATTAATGATGTGTTAATGCAGTATGATGTAATGAGTCCTGTAAGTAAAGACTTTTTAGGTACAGGACAAAAGGGGGATGCTTTTTCTGCATCAAAAATATCATCTCCTACCGCAGCTAGAATATTAGGCAGATTACCTGCAGGCATTGGTGATGTTTTATATGAACATTTATATGAGGAAGAAAGAAAATACTCTATTGATCCTACTCTTCCTGTTAATGAAAGAGTAATGAAATATGATCCTATGTTAAAACAGTTATTTGGTTTAACTTTAGGAAAAACTAGCATGGTTGATAGGGCTTTTAATTATTATGGTTTAAATTTTAGAGATTACAAATTTGTAGGTGGTGACGCTGAAGCACAAAGACAGTTAAATTATTATTTAAAAGAAATAACAAACGTGTTCATGCCTGCACAGTTAAGTCATCCAGATAGTTATTTAAATAAAGAACTAACAAAACAACCTTACACACGTAGAGAAAGAAATATTATAGCTAAAGATATTTTAAGAAAAGAGTTACAGGGGTATAGAGAAGAAGCAAGAAAAAGATTAAAAGCAGAAAATCCAAATCTATACAACTTATATAAATCCCCAAGAGATTTAAGTAGGCTAGAAAGAAAACGATATAATATAGAACGAGGTGCACAAGGTCTTTTAGGGTTTAGTGAAGTGCAAAAAGAAATGGCTATAGCTGCTGACAGAAGTGTTGGTCCAGATGTAGGAGAAGAAAAAATTAAATTACTAGAACCTGAACCATCTTTAAGAAGTCAAGGAAATTTTGATTTTGGTCGGAGTATTTATAAAAGCAAAAGAAAACGAAGAGGTCAATAACAGAATAAGAAGAGGCGTGTTTCAACTATAGGAGAAAACAATGGCAGAAACAACAACAAAGAAGACAGCTAAGAAAGCTGCAAAACCAAAAGCTAAAACAGTTTCAACAACTAATGAATCTGTATTAGCAAACCCTATCACTAAGAAGGGTGCTATACTTGGTGGTGCGTTAGTACTTATTGTACTACTAAGTATG
>Ga0114932_10004622_pt1 | contig 12750 bp, 23 predicted proteins | sample 2SBtaG_2_FD_87286 | JGI IMG/M metagenome (GOLD analysis project Ga0114932, IMG submission 87286) | Deep subsurface microbial communities from Kolumbo volcano to uncover new lineages of life (NeLLi) - 2SBTROV12_ACTIVE470 metaG | ecosystem: Environmental > Aquatic > Marine > Volcanic ...
CGTTGAACCTTAATAAGAAAGATAATCATTCAATTCTACCCTGTTGATGTCTAGGAAGAATTCCTTATTTCCCCCAAAACACTTTTATACTCAAAAAAACTTTTTAAAAACATGGCAAGAAAAGAAGAAAACAAATTCCCAATACTCCCCATTGTTTTAATAATTGCAATTCTCACAGCCTTGCTTTTTATAAATACTGATCTTGGAAGCAATAAAAACGTTCCAGTAAAAGATATTGCAATAGATGAAAAAGAAAAAGAAATGATTTTAAAATATGAAGAAGGTCCGGTCAGACTTTTCTTCACAGGCTACGGAGCAAAAGTATTAGTCGATAAAAAAACAGACCTCGTAGAAGTAGAATTATTAGGCGTTGGAAATATTCTTGTTCTTTGTAATAAAATCCACACTCCAGAAATCAGAAACACTGGACTTCAAACTTCAGTAGAATATAGAAGTTGCTAATCAAATAATTCTCCAAACAATACTTTTATAATCAAACTTGCCCTACTATAACTATGTACTCACCAGAAATGACGAAACCAATGGAACTTGAATTAACAACTAGAGGAATAAAAGCCCTTCATACAACTGAAGAAGTAGATGAAGCCTTACAAAAAGAGGGAACCACCATGGTTGTCGTAAATTCTGTTTGTGGCTGTGCAGCAGGAAATGCAAGACCGGGAGCACTTTTCTCTCTCCAACATTCAAAAACTCCTGATAATTCCTACACCGTTTTTGCAGGAGTAGATTCAGACGCCGTTAAAAAAGCTAGAGAATATTTCACAGGAAAACTCCCAAGCTCTCCAAGTATAGCACTTTTAAAAAACAAAGAACTAGTTTTCATGCTCGAAAGAAAAGACATTGAAGGCCACAGCCCCGATGAAGTTTCAAATAGTCTCAAAAGAGCTTTCGATGAATATTGTTGATTCTTTCCATCATTCAAAGAAATTACCCCTCTTTTTTATAAAAAAATAAAAAAATAAAAATCACCTAAGTCTTACTTAACAAAGAAATTATCTCTTGTTAGCAAAACATTCCTTACAAAAAACATCTCTACCTTCTGTAGGTTTAAATGGCACTTCGCATTCTTTCTTACATCCAGAGCAAATAGCTTTATGCATCTCCCTAGGACCTCTATTGAAGCCATCGTTTCTATTATTGTTAAATCTTCTTTCCATATTGTTGTTCTCCTTTCATCTTATCGATATTACGACCTTTAATCCATTTAAATACCTATGTTTGGAGAGGAAATCTCTCAAAAATAAAATAAACATTTCTACAAACTACTCAACAACAAACATTCCTTTCATCCCAGCCTGCCTATGACTTCCAACACTACAATAATATTCAAAGCTTCCCTTTCTATCTGCTACAAATTCTACAAAGGTAGAACCCCCAACATTAACTTGCTTGGTAGCCGCACTAAATTCATCTAAAACAAAATCATGAAATCCGCCAACACTTGTAAACTCAACTCTCACAACATCTCCTTCATTAACCTTCAACTCAGGATTATCAACACCATCCTTCATAAACTTAAAATTCTCTCCCTCTAAAACAAACAAAACATCATAACTTCCAGAGTCAGTATTATCCTCTACACCTTCAGAACTATCCGAACCACTAGAATCATCTCCAACAATTAGACTTCCAGAATCATCAGTTCCATCCCCAAGAAAATTCCATCCAAGAATGACCAAAAGAATCACCCCTATCCATAAAATTACTTTAATCATTAAATCTCAAATAAAACATTCTTTATAAATTTAATTAATAGATTATTTCCTCTTTGAATAATGTCTAAAACTCTTATCTTTTGGATTAATGCACTTAATAAAACCCTCTCTTTGTAAATCTAATAAAACTCTGCTAACTGCACTTCTATGCTTCCCAATCTCTTTAGCAATTTCAGAAGCCGTTTTTTCTTCACTCAAGTTATTCCAAACAGCAAACCTAAGTTTACTTTTCTTTAAAAATATCTTTAACTTTAGCTCGTCTTTCATGATACATAGGCGTAACAATTATTAAAAAGGGAGAGTAACAGAAGCGTAACATTTATAAGGAATCAACTAATATATATTATATGAGAAAAATCTTTATGATAGAAATCTTTATAGTATTTTTATTAGGGGTTGTGAGTGCACAATTTACCCTAGATGACAACACTGTAGCTCTATGGCATTTTGATGAAGCCTCCGGGAATACAGTTTTTGATGAAACTTCCAATAACAATGATGGAACTATCCTCGGGGCAAAATGGACAAATGATAGTACTTCTGGATTTGCTCTTAAATTTGATGGAATCGATGACAAAATTATTGTTCCTTATTCTTCAAGTATTGGGGCGTTACCTAATTTAACTTTAGATGCATGGGTAAAAAGGAATTCTCTTTCCGATGGAATGGTTATTTCTAAAAACGGCCCTTATTTCATTTCTATTAGAAATAATGTCTTGGAGGGAGGAGTTTATGCTGGTCCTGGTTGGACACAAATTAGCGGAACAACCTCTCTGAACCTAGGTCAATGGTATCATATAGCTTTAACCTATGATGGGGCAGATATCAAACTATATTTAGATGGAGTTGAAGATGCATCAATAACTAAAACAGGAAGCATATTAGTCACTGGACAAAGTCTTCATATTGGCTGGGGAGAACCTGGACATAACCAATTCTTCAATGGAATAATTGATGAAGTAAGAATAAGTGATATTGCTAGAAACAATAACAATAGTGGAGGGGGATTTTCACTTGAAGAAAGAGTTAGGATTCTTGAAAAAGAAATGAGTGAATTAAAAGATAGAACTTCTTTAATAGAAAAAACAATTAATAGAATAATTGAATTTATTAGAGGACTCCCTCAGGGAAGTAATTGGTTTTTGGGCGGCTCTCTGATTTCTGCAAGTACATCAATATTTACTTCCCCACCTCTTGAAAAACTAGAGTCTTCTTCTTAAAAATTTATTCAACACCAACTATTTAAACAAGGGAATATTAATAAAATCATGAAGAGGAAAATAAAAGCTATTGTCATTTCTATCATAATAGCAATCTTAATAATCCTCAGTATAAACGCAATCATAACAATCAAAGAACCTCAAGCACCAGAACGATATGATTGGGAAAACGATGGAATCTTTCTAATGCAACATGAAACTGAAGGCTTCTATGGTTGCTTTGGATGTAACAATCCCAAAAGCGGACCAGCGTTATGCATTGACCCAGCCCCAGTAATGAAGCTAAGAGATGAAACAACTGAAAGATATTGCGGGGAAGAATTCGAAGTTATAACAAACTGAAACTAGTCTCTCTAAAAACATTTTAATACTCTTAATTCAAAGAATTCTATGATAAAAGAAAAAATAGCAAACAGCATTGAACTTCTAACACTCTTAGGCTCAATCTTTGTAGCCATATTTCTAATTTTATTTATAGCAATGATTCTTACAGGAAAGAAAAGCAAACTCTACGATGAAATAATAAAATACATCTCCAAAAATTTCCTTGCACTTGGATTCATAGTTTCAACAATAGCAACACTTGGAAGCCTCTTTTACTCAGAAATAATGGGCTACAATCCCTGTCTTCTTTGTTGGTATCAAAGAATCTTCATGTACCCTCAACCATTTTTATTTTTCATAGCAATGGTAAAAAAAGACAGAAGAATGATAATCACAAATACCCTCCTACTATCTGTCCTCGGAGCAATAATCGCAGCCTACCATTATCTTGGACAAATCGGAATAATGAGCTTGGAGACTTGTGACATAGTCGGATACTCAGCAAAATGTTCGGAGTTCTTCTCCCTCTCTTATGGATTCATAACAATTCCGATGATGGCACTAATAGCATTTGCAATGATAATCATCTTTGGAGTAAGTAGAAGTTTTTTGAGAGATTAAAATAAGAAAGTTTTGTTCTATCAAATTATAAGCTGTTACAATAACCTTTAAAAATAGGCTTTATTTTTGCTTTTAATGGAATTAGAAAGAATTAAAGAAATAGGGCTCACGCCATTATCAAGAATAGAAATAGGTTTTCGTCCCTTAAAGATTGATGAGAGAACTGGAGAATCTTTTCCCGACCCAAATATGATGGATGTGCATTTTGGGTTTATATTGGATTAAACGAAGGTCATAATCCTCCTCTTCTTCTCTATCATAGGTCTTCACATGTAGGAGATATCAAATCTCTTCCGGGACGCACTGAAGAATGCCGTCAGAGAATTGACTACGTTGTTTATTGTAATGAATTAAGAGAAAAACCAATCAAAAGAAATCACTCATAGAATCATTTAAATATTTATAGTAATTAATTCCCTTATGGATTTAGAAAATTTTGATGGGGATACTGGAAAACCCATTATCATTAACCCTGAAGATACAAAAGAACTTAATAAAAAAGTAGTTATTCATAAAAAATGTGGTAAAAAACATATTGACAAAGATAAATTTGCTACGTTTAATCATAGAAAACATCTATGCCATCACTGCAATGAATATTTTTATGACGATGAGAGGGCAGTAGGGATTAAATCAATCAACTAGCCGAACTCACCAAATCCGCATCATCACTACTTCCGGGCTTTACAAAAATCTCACGAACGCTCTCATCGGGGGGGTGCTCATCGATAAACCATTCCGCACTATCTTTTGATTTCCCCTCTTTCTCAGGGTCCACACTACCTACCTTCGCTTCCTTATTAGTATGCAAATTATCCTTAGAAAAATAATCTGAGATGTGACCATCTTCTTTATCTTTGTAAACTTTAGGCGCCATATTTAAAAATCATCCTTTTGAAATTATTATATTCTTTAGCTTTTAAATTCTTGTCAATACACAAAACTTTCACTTTCTTATTCTTCTTCAAGATTTTCTCAATCTCCGAAAGAGGCAAAACAGAAAATGCCGTAGCATAGGAATCTGCTTCCATCAAAGTTGGGGCAACAACAGTCACAGAAATACAATGATTCTGATTCAGGATATGAGATTTATCATAACTCTCAGAATACTGAATATAATCTCCAGAAGTCGCAACACCTAAATTCTCAACTGCAATTGAAGCTACAATTCTCCTTTTTTTCCTCGGATGTTGTATTTTCACAGCAGACGGATATTTCCCAGAAACCAAAATATCACCCCTGGAATTAATCGCCCAATTCTTCGAACCACCTTTCTTCAAAGCCTTCCCCATCTTGTCAGTGATATATCCTTTAGCAATACTCCCAAAATCAAGCAAAACATCAGAAGAACTAAGTCGAACAGTCTTTCCAGAAACTTTAATATCTTTATAAGAACATTTCAACTTCTTTAACTTCTTCCCAGCCTTCCTATTCAAAAAGTTATGTCCAAAAGAAACATCATAAAGTCCTTCAGTCATTTTAGAAATCTTCAAAGCAAATCTTAATACTTCCAAAAATTCATGAGATACTTCCAATTCTCGAGATTCATTCAACTGAGAAATAAAACTCTTCTTATCATAGAAATTAAACACCTTTTCTAATCGAACACCTTCCCTATAAACTTCTTCTACTAACTCCTTAGCCCTCCCTGAAGCAATATCATAAACCGCAAATTCAATAAAACCTCCAAATAATTTCTTTTTAACCTTAACACCCTTCATAAAAATACCAAGGAACAAGGGTTTAAAATTATATCTGGGGCCCCCCTTTTGTCTCTCTTACATAAAAATCAAATAGAAATTTTCTCTCTTACCAATCTTAGTTATCAAAACCCCTTCACTTATTCTCTTAAGCTGAATCCTATAATTTCCCGCACGAATCCTAAATTCTCCATCTTTATTTTTTAACTTAATTATGTCAACAGGACTTCCATTACCAAATTTTTCAAGAGTAAACAAAATTTTCTGTTGAATCCGAGCATTTAATTTACCTAATTGTTTTTTAGAATTCTTTGAAAATAAAATTTCCACCATTTTATAATCCCAATTCAGCCTTCACTTGAGCAAGAGTAGAAAATTCTCCTCTTTTATATTGAGCAACGGACTCTTCAATATCTGCCTTAGCACTCTCAGAAAGTTCTAAATGAGGCTCAATAAAATCCCAAATAACATCCTCATAACTTTCATTAGATTCCTTAAAACCTTTCAAAGCCCCAAGCAACTCCCCACTAATCCTTATAGATGTTGAAGATGTCGATGTTTGTTTCTGCATATATAATGCATGCATTATGCATATTTAAATATTTCTATCAGGCATCTCAGATTACTTAGAAGAAGCTACAGGTGCCCATATTTCAGGACCTGTATAGATTTCATGGGTCTCACTTCTAGCTGTAGGCTTTCCAAACATTCTCACAAGCAATCCCCGAACATCATCATAAAAATCAGCAGCCGCCCTTAATTCTTGGGGAGAGGTAGTATGATTAAATCTGTCAGCCTCCCTATAGGAATCAATCTCATGAGAAATAGACACTCTAAAATTATTCTCATGTCCCCCAACCATCGCACTAAGGCGGAACTTATGTGCAAAATTCAAATTCAAATCATAAAAACCATCTTGCAGAACATAGCTAACACCAAAATCATCTCCTGAATGACCTTCCCCCAAAAGCCCTGTTCCAAGGTCCTGCCCCAATCTTCCAGTAAAATCGGATAATCTTGTTATCATAGAAAACAAAACTAACACACCTACTTAAGCATTTATATCCTAAACCACAAACATCAAAACCATTAAAAACTCCTTAAACCTAAAAATTTTATGGAATTGTTCTACCTCCTAATGGCCCTAATCGTAGTCAGCCTAATCTCGCTAGTTGGAAGCCTCACAATCTCTCTCAACAAAAAATTCCTAAATAAAATCTTAGTATTCCTAGTCGCATTCTCTGCAGGTTCCCTTCTTGCAACCGCTTTCTTTGACCTAATCCCTGAAAGCTATGAAGCACTAAACAGCATATCTTTTGTCCTTTATGGAATTATTCTCTTCTTCTTTATTGAGGCATTCATCCACTGGCACCACCCTCATATAATAGGTTGTAGTGATTGCGTCCAACCAGTAGTTTATCTAAACCTCATAGGTGATGGATTCCACAATTTCCTAGACGGAATAATTATCGCGGCGAGTTTCCTAATCAGTCTTCCAACAGGAATAGCTGCAACAATCGCAATAATCCTCCACGAAATCCCCCAAGAAATCGGGGACTTTGCAGTCTTAGTCCATAGCGGACTCAGCAGAGGAAAAGCAATACTATTTAATTTTCTAACAGCCCTATTCTCAATTATTGGAGGTCTAATAAGTTATTTCTACCTTAGCTCATTTGAGAACCTAATTCCTTATGTAATCGCAATAGCCGCCGGAGGATTCATCTACATAGCAACAACAGATCTATTCCCAGAACTCCACAAAGAAAAAGACAAAAGAAAACTAACTCTTCAATTCTTAGCCCTAATACTTGGAGTATTTTTAATCAAGGCAGTTTTTACATTAGTCTCTCACTAACTTAATGGAGTTACAACAAACTCATGCCAACAATTTTTGGGATAGGTTTATCTCAATTAATTCAATTAAGTGCAACAGGAATTCTAACGATATGGTTAGAAAAAAATAATTAAAAAATAATTTTTATTTTTAAACAGAAGCCTTTGCGTTTCCTACAACAGCCTTTGTTCCAGTAGAAGGCTTCATAGAAGGTTTAGTCTCTCCCGCAGGAGAAGCCATAGCCATATCTCCCGAACCTTCAGATTTTTGTGCATACTCTCCACCTTTTGGTTTTACTTTTCCAAGAAGTATCAAGATAAAATCTACTAAGGCCCATACTACAAAACCCCCAAGAGTCACTAATTTCAAAAATCCAAGTCCCGTATAACCTAAATAAAATCTATCTATACCAAAAATACCCAGAAAAAAAGACAAAATAGCAGCAACAGTTTTATTATTTCCCATTTACACCTCCAGTAACTAATTACCTCCTCTTTTATTTAAACCTATCTAAAAAAGTTCATCCTCGCTAAAATCTAAAAGAAATAACTTAAATAGTAGCTTTTCCTTAAAAATGTACCAAAAAGGAGGTAAATCTATGGTTTCAAAAGGAACAATGGGCTGGGGCGCAATTATTGTAGCTATCTTAATGGCTTTAACAGTAGCAATGGACTGGAATATGTCTTTGCACTATCTGTGGGCAGTTCTAGTAGCTATCTGGGGATTCATGTCTTTCCACTAATCCCAAAATAAATTTTTTATTTTTTTAAGTATTTTAGAGAAATCTATAATCTACCACATAAATCTTTATAATTCTCTAAAAACATCTCAAGGAATGACAAAATATATTTTTGTTTCTGGAGGTGTAATTTCAGGTGTGGGGAAGGGGGTAGCGACAGCTTCAGTTGGGAGAATTCTAAAGGAATATGGATATTCAGTCACTGCCATAAAAATTGACCCCTATATCAATTGCGATGCAGGAACCTTAAGACCGACAGAACACGGAGAAGTCTGGGTAACAGATGATGGAGGGGAAATAGACCAAGACCTTGGAAATTATGAGCGATTTTTAGAAATCCCCTTACTAAAAAAGAACGCTATAACAACTGGTCAAATTTATAAATCATTAATTGAAAAGGAAAGAAGAGGAGATTTTCTTGGAGAAACAGTCTCCTTTATTCCCCATGTTCCAGAAGAGATAGTCAAAAGAATAAAAGACGCTTCTGTTGGTTTTGATATAGCACTAATAGAAATAGGTGGAACAGTTGGAGACTATGAAAATATTCCTTTCTTATTCGCCATAAAAAATCTAGAAGCAGAACTAGGAAATGAAAATGTATGTAATATTATGGTAACTTATCTTCCAGTCCCAAGCCATATAGATGAAATGAAAACAAAACCAACACAGCTAGCAATAAAACTTCTAAGAGAAAACGGAATTTCGCCAGATTTTATTTTTTGTAGAGGAAAATATGCATTAGATGAAGTTAGAAAAAAGAAAATAGAAAGATATGCAAATATCGAATCAGAGAGGGTAATCTCAATGCCAGATGTGATAGGAAAGGGAACCGCAAATACAATCTACGTAGTGCCCTTAGATTTAGAAAAAGAAAATTTTGGAGAAAAAATATTGAAAAGATTAAATCTTGAGAAAAGAAAAAATCCTGATTGGACATCTTGGAGAGAGATGGTAAGAAGAACTACAAGTCCCTTAAAAGAAATAAATATTGCACTCATTGGAAAATATCTTGACATAGGAGACTTCCAATTAAAAGATTCCTATCTCTCTGTTGCTGCAGCACTAAACCATGCCGGTGCAAAAAATAACATAAGAATAAAAATAAACTGGATAGACTCAAAAGAAATAGAAAACTGGAAGGTGGACCTATCTAAATTTGATGGAATTCTAGTCCCTGGAGGATTTGGAACTTCAGGTGTTGAAGGAAAAATTCTCGCAATTGAATTTGCAAGAAAAAATAACATCCCCTTCCTTGGGCTTTGTTATGGATTACAATTAGCAGTAATAGAATTCGCAAGAAACGTTTGTAACCTTAACGCAAATTCAACAGAAATTAATCCGAATGTAGAGCACAAGGTAATAGACATCTTGCCCGAACAATTAGATGTCCATACAAAGGGAGGGACAATGAGACTTGGAAACTATCCAGCACTTTTAAGACCTGGTTCAATTGTTGAAAGAATCTATCAAAATGGAAATGTCCAAGAAAGGCATAGACACCGATATGAAGTAAACCCAGATTATCATCAAATCTTAGAAGAAAAGGGTTTAACAATTTCTGGAAAAAGTCCAGACGGGAAACTCGTAGAATTCATAGAACTATCCAATCACAAATTCTTTATAGCAACACAGGCCCACCCTGAATTCAAAAGTTATCCTATGAAGCCAAGTCCTCTTTTCGATGCTTTCATAAAAAGTTGTTTAGAACAAAATTAAAATGGGAATAAAAAATTGGGCAAAAAATATCAGGGGAAAGACACTCTACTTTCCAGGACAATTTACAAAAGAATTTTTAGGTAAGGAACTTGAAAACTATAAAGAAGTATTCAAAAAACTAGGAATTAAATTTACAATGTTAGAGGAAGATATCTCCTGCGGACATGAACTCTATCAGGCAGGATACAAAAATGAAGCGAGAAATCTTGCAAACAAAAATTTCGAGATATTCAAAAAAAATTCAATAACTAAGATAATCACAAACTCTCCTTCTTCATACCATATGTTCCATAAAATCTATCCAGAACTAATAAGGGGATGGTATATTGAGGTAGAGCACGCAACAGTTTCAATACTTAATGAATTAAAAAAAATAAGGATAAAAGAATTGGAACCTGAAATAATAACTTATCATGACCCTTGCAAACTTGGAAGGTATTCAGAAATTTATGATGAGCCAAGAGATGTAATCAAAATGCTCGGAGGAAAAATTTATGAGATGAAGTTAAACAGAGAAAACGCCCTTTGCTGTTGTGCAGGAGCAGGAATGTTAGAAAATTTCCCAGAAGTTTCAAGAAAAATGGCCCACAAAAGAGCAAAAGATATCCCAATAGAAGTTTCAAAAATAATTATTCCATGTGAACTCGCATATTCAAATTTAAAATCAGTCACAGATAAAAGCACGGAATTTTCAACATTTGTATTAAGTAAATTGAGGGGTGCAGGGTTATAATGAACAAAAAATTAAATAAAATCTATGAAACAGATGCTTCAAGATTAAAAGGAAAAGCTGCAGGAGTAGTCCATCCAAAATCTATTAATGAAATAAGAAATATTATTAAAAACTCAAGAAAAATAACAACTAGGGGAGGTGGGACTGGTCTCGTTGGAGGCGCAATCCCTCAAAATGGAGAGGATATTGTTCTTGATTTATCAAAGTTAAACCACATAGGAAAATTTGAGAAAGAAAGAAACGAAGTTGAAGTTGAAGCAGGAGTAATCTTAAAAGACTTACAAGATTTCTTAGAAGAATCTAATTTAGAATTTCCCATAAATATCCAAAGTCATGAGATAGCAACAATTGGAGGGATGATTGCAACAGATGCGCTAGGCTCTCGGACAATAAAGTATGGAAAAACTTCTAATTGGATAAAATGGATAGAAATAATTGATGGGGAGGGGAATTTAGAAAAAAAAGGGGTTACAGAATTAAGTGACTATTCTGGAATGGAAGGGATCACGGGAGTAATTGTTAGAGCTTGTCTAAAACTCGTAAATAAGAAAAAAAGAACTGCATCTATTATTGAAGTTCAAAGTTATGAGGAAGCAGTCTCAATAGTAAAAAATCTAAAAAGAAATTCAGAAATTTCTATGATAGAATTTTTGGACAAGTGGATTAGCAAGGAGCTAAACCTAGAGGAAAAATTGCATATGATAATCGAATATGAGAATGAATCTGGAAGTCTAAAGGAAGAAGGGTATGAAAAAATAATTGAATTGCTAAATAAAATTTACCCTTCAATAATAAAAGGAGGCTATTCAAGAATAGAAGACCCCAAAATCCTAATAGACAAATTTCCTCAATTAATGGAATGGTTAGAAGAAAAAAGAATCCCTACATTCAGCCATATTTCAGTTGGAGTTCTCCATCCATGTTTTAATGAATATCAGGAAAAATTTATTCCAGAAATGATAAAATTTGTAAAAAAATTAAGTGGACAAGCGTCAGGAAAACATGGGATAGGGCTCCTAAAAAGGGAATTTGTAGAAATAACTGACCAAAAGATTTTAAGGAATGTAAAAAAGCGAACAGACCCCTTAAATAAATTTAATGTAGGAAAAGTAATATGAATAAAAAACCAACGGAACAAGAATTAATTGAAGCAAATAATTTAATAGAAGAAGCATGTGAAGTTTTCGACACCTGTACCAGCTGTGGACTATGCAAATCTATATGTCCAACGTTCAAGGTTCTAATGGAAGAAAGAGTCTCCCCCCGAGGTCATGCAATTCTCCTTTCAGACAAAGTCCTTGACAAGGTAGTCTATGAATGCACAATGTGCAAAGCCTGTGAAAAAAAATGCCCAATAAATATCAAAGTCTGTGACGCCGTCCAAAAAGCAAGGGAAGCCCTTGTCCTAAAACAGAAAGGCCTAAAGAAAAACGAAGAAATGCTTAAAAGATTTAAAAAAACAGGGAATGTTTTTGAGAAGGTGGAAAGAAAATGATAGGGATAAGAAACGACCACAATGATGTTTACGTCTTCTTTGAGAAAGGGGAAGTTAAAACTCTCGAAACGAAGACCCTCCAAGGAGTATACATTAATCAAGAAAGAGGGGAAGAAAATGGAGTCTTAGAATGTAGAGTTAGTGATTCATTACCTCTAGGTTCACAAGCAGAAGCAGATCTAACAAGACCTGAGGGCACACTGAGAATGGATGTAGAACTCTTAAGAAGTGTCTATGAAAGACTAGTAGAGAGACATAGCGTGGAATTGCACCAAGGATTCCGTCATATACATTTGGCTGACATGGAATATTTAATGGAAGATGGAGATTATGGACCCTCTTATGAATATCTTAAAACTTTAATCCCTCCTAACCCAGATTAAACAAACCCTCCTCATTCCGCCAGCTAGTCAAACCCCTAACAACTTCACAAACTTCCCTTGAACGAAACATTTCAGCGAAGCAAAATGTTGAGCCCCTTCCCAAAAGAATCCCTCCTCCCAACCAAATCAAAACCTTTCCAAGATAACACCGCTACCGCCAAATTTATAAACCAACACTCCCAAAACTAAATACAATGGAAGGTCATGGATGTTGCAAAGTTGAATCAGAAGTTTGTTTCCCAGGGAAAC
>Ga0114932_10004623_pt1 | contig 12747 bp, 11 predicted proteins | sample 2SBtaG_2_FD_87286 | JGI IMG/M metagenome (GOLD analysis project Ga0114932, IMG submission 87286) | Deep subsurface microbial communities from Kolumbo volcano to uncover new lineages of life (NeLLi) - 2SBTROV12_ACTIVE470 metaG | ecosystem: Environmental > Aquatic > Marine > Volcanic ...
AAATTGGTTGGAACAAGACAAAATAGACTACATGCGGCATCGGCACTATGTCCAAGGTTGGTCAGGGAACAGGGTTGCAAAACACTTCAACGAATTGGGAATCAAAGGTAAATTAGGCGGTTCATGGACATCGAGCATGATTTTGAGAACATGCCGATACACCTTCCATGAAAATCGAAGAATGTTCAAACATCCAGATTGGTGGGGTTCAGAGACATACCATGATAGCGTTGAATTCACTGCTTAAGCATCTGTTCCAAATCATCAAGGTCGGACATAATTTTAGCTTCCAACTCTTTTAGTTGCTTGATAATTTCCAATGGGGGATCATATTCGATAGGCACGTAGACAATCTCCTTGTATCGATTGAAAGAAAGGTCGAAATCATTTCCAACAATCTCGTCTCTATCTACGAAGAAAGACTTGCTTGTGCGGTCATTATCACCACTTGGGTCAAGATTGGACCACTTATCCAATATATCTGGTATGTCGCACTCATCAACAGGGTCACGCTTGTCATCGAGACTCAAACCATCAGCTTGCATGTCATAGAACCAAACCTTGTCAGTAGTATCTCCTTTGGTGAAGAAGAGAATTCCTGTTGATACTCCTGCATAAGGCCTGAACACTCCAGATGGAAGTGAAATCATCGCCTTCAGGCCACACTCTTCAACCACGAGTTTGCGAACAGCCTTGTGTGCATTCGATGAACTGAACAACACACCATCAGGAACGATAACAGCAGCACGACCACCAGATTTTAGTAACTGTATAATTCGATCAATAAACAGCAATTCGGTCTTTGTTGTCGATAATCGAGAACCTTCCCAGATATCACCTTTGTCAATGCTACCTTTGAATGGTGGATTGGCTAGAACAATATCGTACTTGTTGAACTCACTGAACGACTTGGACATGGTGTCCTGATATTGGAATTGTGGATTGGTTAGGCCGTGAACCATGAGATTCATCACACCAATACGAACCATGGTGGTATCGAAGTCATATCCGTAGAACGAGTTATTACGCAATATATTCCAGTGCTGCTCACTGGTGATTTTGTCTCCATGTGTGCCATGAACGATACCAAACCGGTCGGTTGAGCAATGAGCATCTGATGTGTTGGCTGCAAGGACTTGGTGATAGGCTGCAAGAAGGAAACCTGCTGTACCGCCCGCAGGATCACAAACGGTTTCACCCAATTTTGGATTCATCATTGTCGCCATCATCTGAATGATGTGGCGAGGGGTGCGGAATTGTCCGTTCTTACCAGCAGTTGCGATCTCGGAAAGTAATTCTTCGTAAATGTCACCTTGCACGTCATGGAAGGATTGACCTGCAGCCTCTTCCTTGGCAATAAGATCGTAGATTTTGTCAATCATACTGGTCATTTCGACCATTAGTGAACCTTTGGGTACGATGAAGACAGAATCCTTCATGGCTTTAGCGAACAATTCTCCCTTGGTTGCTAAATCGGACTTAATCCAAGGGAACACGACATCTCTTACGTGAGCCAACATTGGATCACCATCGAGATGCTTGAAATGGTCCCATCGACAATCATCGTTCCCTTCAAATACCGAAACATAGTTCTCTCCAGTAAATTCTGCCTTTTGCCGTGCCTCCTCATCCATGACCGAGAGACGGCGCATGAAAAGGAAATACGATATTTGTTCAATGTTGCTCAACGGATTGGTAAGCCCACCCGCCCATAGTGAGTCCCATAGATTCTTAATTTCTGATTTCATTTCGTTTGTTATCATGTTAGCATCTCCTGAGTTAGAGAGAGTGATATTTTTTCGGTAAATTCAATTTGGTTATCGAGATGCAAAATTGTATCTAAAATTTGATGGTATTGGTTTTGTAATTCCAATGGAGGTAATGGAACCATGACTTTCTTTACACTTCCGATATTGAAATGTTTCTGAATAGCACCCACTGCTCCTTGAATTGAGTCAGAATCACCAAATTTTTGATTCAGAAATTCACAAAGATATGATGGCACGATTTCAGAGGTTGGAGTCATGATAATGAGATCTGCGCAATTAACATCATCATATTCTTCACTAATTACAGCAGATACTCCCGCATTACCTGTTCTTATCGAAACAACATCTCCTGCATTTAGTCGGGATTTCTTAAGCAGATTATCATGGTTTTCTTGGCTAATTTGTTTAATATTGTCGGAAGAAATTTTCCCTCTTTTTATGTTCAATCCTCTAAGACAACGAATGCCACTTTCAACATATAATATAGTCAATGGCCCTACATATCCTACAGATACTCTACTGCATAATTCAGAAATCGATTTTTCAGGCCACGACTTTGAATTAATTCTCAAATCTCCAAACATCTCATTGAATGTAGACAAAATGAGTTGTTGGCGTAAATGTAGAACTCTTTCGGATAACGATTTGATTTCATCTGCCTTGTCAAGAATGGATGAAATTTTTCTTTGCTCATCTAGAGGAGGAAGAGAGATTTTGATGTTACCGAGTGATTTGTTCGTGATAGCTTTCTGAGTAGCACCAGTTGACAACCGATCCTTCTCAGAAAGGAATTTATTAGAGCGTAGGATGTGATAGAGAAATTTTGAATCTAGAGTTTCAGGTTTGGGCTTTAATACAACGAAACCTGTTGAGAATATCATATCCTCATGGATACTTTCGGCGACCAGAGTCTTCTCTGTCCCAGCCATTTTTGCAAACAGAACATCTCCCGAATAAACCGTGCAATCTGCTCTTGAAGGACGACCCCCATAAGTGACTTCAGTGAATGAGATAATTTCCGATTTTTTAATGTCACCCGTTGCAACATATTTCCTATAGCCACCAAATGGATTTGGTCTCTGTTTTACAATATCACAAACCGATAACAACTTCTTGATTTCGTACATAGGCCACCTCATGCTGTTAATGCTTCAGTGAAGCTCAAAATTTCGTCAATCTGATTTCTTTCGAATACTCCAAGGAATCCAAGACGATTGAAATTGGTGAATGGAGCGGCAACAAGTGCAGGTTCAGCCACAGCCTCGTTGCTAATAACATAGTTGCAAAGCGCATTCAACATCTCAATCTGTCGAGCGTTGAACGTTGAGTGTTCTTGAATAAATGCATCAAATTCTCCTCTAACCTTTGTTTCCCAATCTGGCAAATCTTCGCCTCTTAGGATATGGGCAAGGAACTCCTCAAGTTTGACTCTCTTGGCTCCCCATGCTTTCCTCAGATTCTCAACGCTGATTGGGTGCTCGCACCCCTCGAAGAGCAGCACAATCTCTTGAATTTCATCAGCAGATATCATTTCGCCATCACGGACTTTGCGAACTGCATCGCTTTGGTCCGCAAGACCTGAGATGAATTGTGCCACAACCTCTTGATAGGCACTCTTTGGAATAGGCTTGCCATCAATCTCAAGCCACGTTCGAATCTTCACGGCATCTTTCAAATCAAGTATTCTGAAGGCAGCCTTCGATGGATCACGATGACGCATCAACGGGCCTATTTTTGTCATCACTTCGTCCAGTGCTTCTTCTGTTGCACCATCCCAGAAGGTGGGGTCCATGCACTTGTGTAGAAGTTCCTCTTGACGCTTGACGACTTGCAAAGTCATCGGTAATTCTCGAACCTTGTCAATACAAGAGTCACGCTTACCGTTGAAGAGTTCCTGATTCCCCCAACGTCGTGAGTTGGACAGAGTGATGACGTCAATGGCCCATTGCATGTTTGCAGGGTCTTCAACCGACACCGCTCTCATAATCGGGGCAATCTCGACTTCGAGATACTCGATGTCTCTCTTACTCAGAACAATCCCTCCCAGAATTTATCATCCTTGACACGATGAAGGGTGCTTGCACTGTCTTGAACCACGACGCTGTTCGTAGGAAGATTCTCCACTTGCTCACGGAGTTGGTTTCGCATGATTGTCGCTGTGGCTTGATCAGAAGCGTTGAGTGAAGCCTCTAAACGCTTCAATCGTGCTTTGAACAGTCTGACTGGCATTGGGATTGTAGCCTTGTCTGTGCTTGCTGTCGGGTTCTCACCGAAGTACTCGAAGTTCTCCCAGCAATCAATAATCTGGAAACGGTCTTTCTCTCTACACCATGGCTTTCGGGCAGCAGGGTCCTCTTCGAGGACTCTGGTCCCTCGCCCAATCATCTGCCAAAATTTGATTGATGAACGAACTGGCTTTGCGAAAACGAGATTCACAATTTCCCGGACATCGATACCTGTGTCAAGCATGTCAACACTGAAGGCTATTCGTGGGAAGTCATGATTCTTGAATTGGTCGAGAAGTCCACCTTTTCCATGAACTCTCTCCATTCTCGAGGTGATAACTTCACCTAGTCTACCACCATAGTGAGGATACATTTGGTCGAGGAGCTTCTTCATCGCTTCTGCGTGATTCTGCGTAGCACAGAACATGATGGTTTTCCCAGGAGTGGTACCCGAATCATCCATAATCCCTCTTTCCATGAGTTCCATCAGAATCTTGCGATTTGTGTCTTTGTTCGTGAAGTTTTTCTCTAGGTCCTTTCCTTCGAAGTCGATTTCATCAGGGTCAATTCCATCGAGCATCAGTTTGTCTTTTTCCTCCTCTGATAACTCCTCGCCTTTCAGACCATCAATTTGGATCCCTGTTCGTACTTTCAGAACCTCGAAATCATTCAGGTATCTTCTTTCCACGGCTTCCGCATAGGAGTATTCGTATGTCGGCATACCGTTAGCACAGTTGAACAAGTCATAGGAGGAGGCGTGGACCTTGTCTTTTGGAGTGGCAGTCAGACCAACCTTCAGTGCGTCGAAGTAATCGATAATCTCCTTGAAGGTGTTGAACAGAGAGCGATGCGCCTCATCAGCGATAATCAAGTCGAAGAAGAAGGGGGAGACGTAGTTCTCCTGTTTTTGGATGACACCCAACATTGTGTGATATGTCTGGACGTATACTCTGCGGTCAAGAGGAAATCCTCTGTCATCTGGTTTGGGGTAGGTGGAAGGTTCTGTCAGGTGCTCTTTGTATGCAGATAGAGCTTGATCCCGCAATGCTCTACGGTCCACGAGGAAGAGAATACGCTTAGCCCACTTCGATTTCTGCATGACATCAACAAGGGCAGTTGCAGTCCGAGTTTTTCCTGTTCCCGTCGCCATGACTAGGAGAGCCTCACGTTGTTTCGCGTACTCAAACCTCTCACCTACGGCTTGTATGGCAGTTAGTTGGTAGTACCTCCCTGCAATCGTAGTGTCTACCGGCGTGTTCACCATCGACCCTTGGTTCTCCTTCTTCCACATCGTGTACTGCAGATCATCTGGTGTAGGATAATTCCCAGACTTGATTTTTCTAGGAGGGTATCCCCCCTCTTCGTCCCAAAAGAACAGTTCATGACCATTTGTGTAGAAAATGAATGGCATCGGACCATCTGGTTGGCAATGAGCATGGACATCGTGCGCATATTGCCGTGCTTGCTCACGGCCCTGTTCAGCACCCCTAATCGTTTTCTTTGCTTCAACCACTGCGTAGACCTGTCCATCATGCATCAGGCAATAATCGACGTAGTTGTGAGAGCCATCTGGGAAGGTGATTGTGAACTCTGACCAAGCAGAAAATTCAGGCCCTTCTCCAACTCTCCAACCTGCACGAATCATCGCTGGGTCGATGATTTCCTTGCGGGTCTTGGCCTCGTCCATACTTTAGCCGTATTGATGGTGTTAGATAAGCACATCACCAATTCAATCCCATCTGATTTATTAGGGATGAACCAAAGGGTAGCGTCTACTTCGGCCCACTGAAAGCCCATTCATTTACCAATTCTGAAGCAATGGGTGTTATGCACTAACCCTTTGCTTCACTGTTAAACAATCTGAACAAGGATGGGTTCCTAAGGGTGATGTAAGTTTTGCCAACGGAGAATACCAACAAGCAATAGTCAAGCCCTAACTAACATCCTAGCGTCTATTTCGACCAATCCTTATGTTTTTTCTTACGCGATGTTATTGGTCGAACATAATATAATCTCCGAGATCCTTTTATCTTGGCAGATGCAACTTCAAATGTATGATTCCACTTGTCGGGATATTCGGAAATTTCTTCTAATTTATATCCTTCTTTAAGTATTCCATCTAATACTTTTTCTTTTAATTCAACAATAGCCATCTCAAATCTTGACCTAAGTTGGGCTTTTGTTTTTGCTCCCATTTTCTTCAACAAATGAAACTGTTCTTCGCCCTCCAGCTCATCCCAATGGTAACCCTTTCTTCCTTGAAGTTGCAAATTTTTCAAGAAATATGCTTCTAGTCCCTGAATCTCCCTATCAATATCGTATTCTACCTTTTTGGGGTTATCCCTATTCACAACTTCTAATATTTCATTCCCATATGTTTTGACTGTGTGCCAGCCAACATGTTTAATTCTCAATAATTGTACAAAGGATTTTGGAGGATAGGGTAAATTCAAGATACGTTGTATAGTTTTATCATGAAGGATGTGAAAAGCGGGAATCTTTTCGTGTTTTGCCTTATTTTTCCTCCAAAGATAAAACTCATGCCTGTCATCATCTACATCCCGTAACAGTCTTTTCAGCATGGATGAAACACTACTTTGGGTCCGCCCTAATTCATCAGCTATATCTACAATTTTAACCTCTTTTTTATGTAATTTTTGAAGGTAGTCTTTTTCATCCTGACTCCAAGGGCTATTTGCATTAATGTTTTTATTCATCTTGGAAATATTGTCTAGAATTTTTTCAGCCCCCTCTCTTAGTTTTACAATTCTATGATTTGAATCTGAAATTTCTTTTATTAGATAATTTTTCTCAAGCAACGCACTAATTAATTGTGATAAACGTGCTTGAGATACTGGCTTAAGTTCTTGTTTATTTCTTAAATACTCATTCAACTCCACCCAATCAATTGAGGAATACATCCCTTTATTGCCAATATATTGCAATATATACAACTCACGCTTATTCAAATTCGATTCCATATCATAACTTTCACTCCCTTTATTCAATTGCTTGGTGAAATAACTCCTAAAGGACGCCGCTGGGTTTCCATGGGCCGCCCAATTAGGTTCGCTCCTTTCAATCCATGATTCGGTTGTCCAAGCATCCAACATTTTTATGAAACTGCCATTGCTAAGTTCTTCAAAGCGCTCATCCATTAGCCAGGATAATAATTCCAATTCATCTGTAACTGGTGGATAATTACTAATCCCTACCGGCTTCCCTATTACGTCACGCGCGCGAGAACCGTACTTATCTTTCAACATTTTAGCTAAATCACGACTATTCAAAGGATTCTCATCCAACAATTCCTGAATAAAAGCAAAATCAGGATTTAGTGATTGAGATGGTCCGGTGGGATTGGCGGCATTTCCACCGACATCGTCTAACATGGATCTAATGATTTGGTTCTCTTCTAAAAGGTTTAGCCCTGCTATTACTAGAAAATACGACATTTTATCGATTTATCGGTCAATTCATCTAGCATTACTCCATTTTCAAAATTAATAATTCGCCCCTAATTCGTCGCAAATAACTCTAGTGCAATCTAAAACACCACAAAGGGCATCGCTAAACCTTAAATAACCCCGGCTGGTCGGTGAAATATGGACGAAGAAGAGCCACGCACAGCTGAAACAAGAATTATGAACGCAGAAACCACCGGGGGAGGCGGTAAGACAGAGGATCCTGGAGTTGCTAATTGGATCAACGATTATTCTGATGGGGGTGCAGATGCAGTCCCTGATGATGATGAGCTAAGTGGCACCCAAGAGAATGCACTGGGCACTAACCAACACAACGACGAAGCAGTTGTTGACGACCTTTTAGAAGCGGCATATCTGTTTCCGGACGATGTAGAACAAATCCAAACATTTGAGAAAATTGTTCGATTCGTTTGCGGTTGGACTAGTAAATCTCAATCGTTTCAAAACAAATTTTCAATATCAACAATGGAGATCTGGTCCGATTTCTATCCGTCCCAAAGGGCAGAGCTTAGCAATGGCAATAATCCAGAATATTGGTTAGCTCGCGTCGACCTTCTAATGGCAACCGCAGAATTGCAGGGGAATGGTGTTGCGTGATGGCAAAAAAGTCAGCACAGCAAAAGAAAAATGGCAAAATCGCCAATAGCAAAAAGCAAGAAGATGCTCATTCCGAAGGAGTTGAAGTTCGACAGGGGATTTTCAAAGAATTCGCCGCTGACGAAATCCCTGGGCACAATCGCTCAGTGTTACACGCCCAAGCCATTACACGTATGATTGGTGCAAAGGTGACTATCCAACGGGAAGAGTGGCGCGAAGGCCCCGGATTAATGATTGTAGTTAGGGGTAAAACCGAGATTGAATACAAAATCATCGTTGAACTCAATAAATCCCTTCTGAAAGAGTTTGATATGGTGATTGGTAAGTTGTTAGACGGTGGGGATGACAAAAATAAATTGCTGAGCAATTTTTGCCCTCTGTTAATCAAATGGAAGGTTGTATCTTACGATCCAAGAAACCGTTCATACGACAGAATTTGCATAGAGCCGAGCCAACTTGATGGCCCCAATACGGTAATCAATCAAATGCCACATGTCATGGATCAAGTCGCTTGCTTGGCGCTAGCGTTATTTGATGATATTAACACAGCTAAAACTGAGCCTAAGATGGGTTCTCTGCGACGCCATATACTTAATAATTGGCGGGTTAATTGGTTGCTCAACGAGGGTTACGATTCGACTAGTCATGACGAGTTGTACAAAATTTCATGTGAATTAAAAAAAATAGAGATGGGGGGGTGATGGAAAATGGAAATTAAAATATCTTCAGAATTATTAGATCTTGCAAAAAGTACGAAACCTGATGGTATTAGTCTTGAAGATTGGATTCTTGAATGGACAAAATTTGGGCTTGAAGTAGCCCAGAAAGCAAGCTCAAGGAAAGAGGCTATAGAAATCAGTGCTAACATTGAGGAAGCGGCTAATCGCAAGTTCGATGAACTCGTGCAAAAAGTGAAAGATCAAATGGGGACTGAAAAGGGTCAATTGTTTGAGGAAGTGGGGAACCAAATTAGCGACTATGAAAAACGATTAAAGACACTAGAGGAACTATCTGATTTGGATCAGAAACAGGTAGGTTTTGGCAAACTATTTGCTGAAATGATTGCTTTCGTAGACCCCAAAAATACTGATTCTGCAATCTACAAGTACAATCAAATGCTTGAAAATGTAGATGAAGAAGAAGGTCTTGTCAGGCAGGCGGTTAGGGCAGAATTGGCCAAGGACGGAGGGGTCTCTGAGAAACTGAGTAAAATCAGTACGAAACTCGAGATAGATGATGCAGAATCAGAGATGCGTCGAAAGTCCACTCTAAAGGGAGACGAGTTTGAAGACACATTGCTCAACGTTCTGAGAGAACTTTGTGGGTCGAATGAAGTGACGTTCCACAAGACTAAGGGGCAAGTCGGCTTCGCCTCTCAAGGCGCGGGAAATAGGCAGAAGGGAGACATACGGATAGATTTCGGAATCGACCACGTGCTGTATGGTAACCCAATCATTATAGAGGTAAAGAGCGATAATTCGTTCAGTCAGAATAATCCTGGAAATCCGAAAATTAGCGCTAGCCATTATCTAGAGAAGGCTATGAAGAATAGACAGTGCAAGATTGGAATATGGGTTCAAGACTCAAGGGCTGCAAATGAAGGGAAGTGGCCAACAGATTTCACAGTATCAGGAGACAAGATATTCGTAGTCTGGGACGAAGAAGACCCATCAACAGATTGGCTTCTCATATCAGCTATTTACATCGCAATGGGCAGGAACAGACTTCAGGAGAAGGCCGAGGATAATGGGGAGGCAGAGATACTGGAGGAGATAATTGAAGATTTGAAACTTGAGGTTGAGAATTTTGTAGAAATACAGCGAATGGGAACTACGATAATCAACCGCTCGAAGGATTTGAAAGGACTAATCGGCAAGGGATCTACCAGATTGGCGGATTGTTTAGAGAACGCTGAAAAGGCCTTGAGAATGATGCAATCAGATTCTGATGATTTAACAGACCTAGGGTCATTTGAAGATAGTGATTCAAAGGCCGGTGCAGAAGATGAAAATCAGGATGATGGCCAGGGCAATGAATGAATGGTTATCCACTAGCCAATCCTTGTGATTCTACACCCTTGAAGTAAAGGGCCCCCCATTCATTCATTTTGAATAAAAGGGTACCGATTTATTCATTTTGAAATAAAGGGCCCCCCTTTACTTCACCATCAAATTATTTGGAAATAATTGATTAGTCACTGCCCTATTCGTGAATCATGCCTATTGAAATTGAAGATGTGAATGGTGTGCCGTCAGAAGAAGAAATCCAAGCAGCAATGAAAAGTCCACAATGGCCAGAAATTACGACAGATGGTCCCATTAATTATACTGGGATATTCTTAGTGACTTTAGCTGCATCCTTCGTTGCCCATATTCTGTTCTGGCTATTCGTTTATAGCGAGTTATTTAGGTAAACATCCCTTCGCAGTATCATGGCAAGAACAAAAAAAAAGGCGTTTAATCCATTTGCGAAGAGCACATCAAAAAAAAGAGATGCACGAATATTGAATGATGAACAAGACGAGAATGCCACAGATATTCCAAGACATTACAAGAATGTAACAGCCAATTCGGTTTTGAATTTGGATAAGGCTGTAAATATTGAGATACAGGCCGGATGGCGACCTATGGGGAATATGACTGTCATTAGTCCAAAACACTCAAGCCACGGCGGTAATCGTGGTGGTTCCACTAGCACTTTCACCCAAACAATGGTGAAGGGGATAGTCGTTGAGGTTTTATCCTTCCCGCCAGAAGATTAAGAATATCCGCCACCATCTCAGTATAATTCATCTCTGTTCAATTTGTTTAACATTGAAGCAATGGGTTAGTGTATAACACCCTTTGATTCAGAAGTAGTGAATTAATGGGCTTTCAGTGGGCCCTTTCATTGGCTACCCTATGCTCATCCTTAATCTAGGGCTACATCACGACGAAAAAAGGCAGCACCGATTAAGGAAATTAAAGGCAAAAGTGTACCAAAACCTGGGATTAATTGGAATGTATCATCCTCTTTTTCATTCAGAACACCTTCCTGTATGGTGAATTGGTCACCTATTGTTTCATCTGTACGATGAAATGTGAAGGATAAGCTACGGGTTTCTTCATCATAGATTATTTTCATGTAACCAAAAGTATCTACTTCACGATAAGCAGACCAAGCAGGTTGGGGTTCATCCACCTCCGTATACGGGGTTCGTCCAGCATTACCAGCCACAATATGAATCGGACCAAATCCCTGACCGAAGAGTGTACCATCCTCACCCCCGAAGCTTTGGGGTTCTTCTTGGAAAACCGGCCAAGTTCTCTCATAGAAATGATCATGCCCAGCAATTACCAAATCTACACTATGAGTTTGATATAACTCTTCAACCGCTTCACGCAAAGCAATTTCCGAACCGTGGTAACTATTGCTTGAATACATGGGTTTGTGAGCGATTACCACAATAAATGGGCGTTGTTCACGATTTGCATCAGCCGCAGACAAATCGGCCTCCAAAGCAGCATATTGAGCGCTTCCTAAATCATAATCATGCTCAGTTGACATGAATACCATGTGTACGCCAGCAAAGTCTCTGCTATACCAAAATGGCTCCGTTTCCTTCATCTCATCCGCATCAAATCGATGAGCATACGGGGTGAATCCATAACCCGGCTCATTTTCATGATTTCCAACTGCAGTAACCCAAGGAATACGAGTCATACTTGCCTCTTGGGCAACGAACCAATCATCCCAAGCTGATTGTTCGCCATCAGCATATGATATGTCTCCAGAAATTGTTACCAGTTGTGCAGTAGTATCAGCAATAATCGCTTCACTTACATCAACAGCCTCCGAAGAATCGCCGTAATCTGCGATTGCAATCCATTCAAACTGATTCGCATCTATATCAATTGGAGTGAATTTGTATTCCTGTGACCAGTCATTCCCATCACCAACTCGGTAAGTAACCTCTTCTCCAGGAGTTAAGTCACTCATCGTTGCCATGTGAAAAGCCATGTCATGATTATAGCAATATGAATCACCATCAGCACTTTGTCCATTCCATTCAACCACAGCATTTCCTCTGCGTTCGGTAGCCCACATTACCACTACTTCCGACGGGTTATCGGTTAATTGTAAATGGATTTGACTTGGCTCTGTACTACCAGTCATAGTACCCGGGCATTCTTGTAATGCCTCACCAATGCTTTGCGATGCAGCCATAGGAGCCAGTAGCAGGATGAAGAGCAGAGGTGGTATTATCCGCACTGACATTGTTTATCGACAATGTGAAAGGATATTTGTGCTTATCTAATCAGAATTCAGCCTCAAGAATTTGATTCAGCGGCTGTAACAGTATTGAGCATCAGCATCGCTATCGTCATCGGCCCAACTCCACCTGGTACTGGTGAGAGGTGACCTGCTACATCTGCAACATCAGGATGAACATCACCAGCCAACCGATAGCCTCGCTCGCGGCTTTCGTCATCAACTCGATTTACACCAACATCAACCACAGCCGCTCCTGGCTTGACCCAATCAGCTTGTACCATCTCAGCGCGACCTACCGCTGCAATCACGATGTCTGCTGCGCGGCAGACATCGGCAATTTCACTAGTTCGCGAATGTGAAATTGTCACTGTTGCATCAACTCCCTTACGACCTAATAATAGTGATACAGGAGAACCG
>Ga0114932_10004630_pt1 | contig 12729 bp, 12 predicted proteins | sample 2SBtaG_2_FD_87286 | JGI IMG/M metagenome (GOLD analysis project Ga0114932, IMG submission 87286) | Deep subsurface microbial communities from Kolumbo volcano to uncover new lineages of life (NeLLi) - 2SBTROV12_ACTIVE470 metaG | ecosystem: Environmental > Aquatic > Marine > Volcanic ...
GATCCGCCGCGAGGTTGGCATGTGCTTTCAGCACTTCAATCTGTTTCCCCATTTGACGGTGCTTGAGAACTGCACACTGGGCCCCATCTGGGTCCGCAACACGCCGAAGAAAGAAGCCGAGGAAACGGCCATGCACTACCTGTCGCGGGTCAAGATCCCCGAACAGGCGGACAAGTTCCCGGGCCAACTTTCCGGCGGTCAGCAGCAACGTGTCGCCATTGCGCGGTCCCTGTGCATGGGGCCGAAGATCATGCTGTTCGATGAGCCCACGTCGGCGCTCGATCCGGAAATGATCAAGGAAGTCCTGGACACGATGATTGAACTGGCCGAGACCGGCATGACCATGCTCTGCGTGACCCACGAAATGGGCTTTGCCAAGACCGTCGCGCACCGGGTGATTTTCATGGATGGCGGCGAAATCATCGAACAGAACGAACCCAATGAGTTCTTCGACAATCCGCAGCACGAACGGACCCAGTTGTTCCTATCACAGATCCTGGCCCACTGAGACAAGTGGACGACACCGGCCCTGGTAAATCCGGGGCGCGGCGTAAGGGAGACCGGGGAGGAAGCGATCGGCCCGCTGTTTACAGCGGGCCGATTGTCGTTTGCCGCCATGGGGATTTGACCTAAAGCAATGCCGCAGCGATTTCCCGCCATTCGTCGGCAAGCGATGAATTGCAGGCTGGCTTGCCGACACGCCGATACCAATATCCGGCATTGCTCAAATCGCCCTCGACCCGATGCAGGTAGGCATGAACCCACTGGGCGGCGTCAGACTTGTCCGATTGGGCGAACCCGTGGGCCTTGTCCCAGTCGCCCTTGCCGTCCCACCAAAGCGCCAACAAGGCCGGTGACAGGCCCTCGGGCGGCAGGACTTCGCTCAGTGTCTGTTGAAATTCCTGAAGTTCCATCGTCGCGACATTATCGCCCAACTTGCCAGGCGGTCCAACCTCCTGGGCGCGTTTCATTCTTTACCCTTGCACGGCGCGCTGGGCGGTTCATTGTTGTTCGAGGTGACACCGGCAAAGGAGGTCTCCATGGCCAACAACGAACCCCGGACCGGCCCCCTGCAGGGCCTGCGTGTCCTTGATATCGCGACCATCATCGCCGGGCCCATCGCGGCAACGTTCCTGGCGGACTTCGGCGCCGAAGTGGTCAAGGTGGAAATGCCGAAGGGCGGCGACGGGCTGCGTGCGTTGCGTCCCCACAAGGACGGCATCCCGCTTTGGTGGAAAGTCACCAACCGCAACAAGAAATGTGCGACGCTGGACCTGCGCACCGAGAAGGGTGCCGAGATCATCAAGAAGATGGTGCCGCAGTTCGATGTGTTGGTCGAAAACTTCCGCCCCGGCACCATTGAACGCTGGGGCATTGGCCCCGACGTCCTGCAGGCCATCAATCCCAATCTGACGATCCTGCGGGTCACCGCGTTCGGCCAAACAGGGCCTTATTCCAGCCGCCCCGGCTTCGCCCGCGTCGGCGAGGCCATGTCGGGATTTCAATCGATCTCCGGTGAGCCCGACGGCGCGCCGTTGCATGTGGGCTATCCCATCGCCGATGCGGTCACCGGTATGTTCGGCGCCATGGGCATCTTGGTGGCGTTGATGGAGCTTCGCATGAACCCGGACAGCCCGGGCCAGGTGATCGACGTATCATTGGCCGAATCGATGTTCCGCATCACCGAGTTCCTGGCCATTGAATACGATCAGTTGGGCGAGGTCCGGAGCCGCACGGGCAACCGCAATCCCTACGCCGCGCCGGGCAACGTCTATAAATCCAAGGACGGCCGCTGGATCACCGTGCCGGCCTCCACCCAGGCGTTATTTGAGCGCCTCATCCGCACCGTCGGCAAACCTGAATACATCGAAGACCCGCGGTTCGCCACCAATGTCGAACGCCTGGCCCATGCCGGCGTTCTGGAAGAGGCCATAGGTGAGTGGATCGGCCAACACGATGCCGTCGACGCGTGCCGAATTTTTGATGAGAACAGCGTCGCCAACGCGCCGGTGAAAACCATCGATGAATTGTTCGAGGACCCGCACTACAAGGCCTACGAAATGATTGTGCCGGTGCCCGACGATGAATTGGGCGAGGTCCGCATGCAAGCGGTCACGCCGCGCCTGTCACGCACACCGGGCAAGGTGACGCGCGCCGGGCCGGCCCACGGCGCCGATACGGACGACGTCTATGGCGAATACCTGGGCCTCAGTGCCGACGACATCGCCGCACTGCGTGAGGAAGGCGTCATTTGAAGCGCTTGACGCTTTCGAGGCCAAATGCTGACATCGCCACTGGTTCGGTTCGAGAGGATTATCCGTGAGCACCTATGATCTGGTCATCACCGGCGGCACCGTTGCCACGGCAAGCGATACATTTTCCTGCGACATTGGCGTGAAAGACGGCCGCATCGCGGCCATCGCGGAAAGCCTGGACGGCGGCGCAAAAACCATCGATGCCAAGGACAAAATGGTATTGCCCGGCGGCATTGAGGCGCATTGTCACATTGAGCAGGAATCGGCCGCCGGTATCATGACCGCCGACGACTACCGGTCCGGCTCCATCTCGGCGGCGTTCGGCGGCAACACGACGATCATTCCCTTCGCCGCCCAACACCGCGGCCAGAGCCTGCGCGACGTTGTCACGACCTACCACGGGAGGGCCGAGCCGAAATCCGTCATCGACTATGCTTTTCATTTGATCATCTCCGATCCGTCCGATCAGGTTCTGGGCCAGGAACTGCCGGCGTTGATCATGGATGGCTACACGTCGTTCAAGGTCTACATGACCTATGAATTGTTGAAGATCGATGACCGCCAGATGCTGGATGTTCTGGCCGTCGCCCGCCAGCACGGCGCCATGACCATGGTGCATGCGGAAAACAACGAGGTGATCAATTGGCTGGCGGCGCGGCTGGTTGATGGCGGCCATACGGCGCCGAAGTTCCACGCCATGGCGCACGCCCGCATCGCCGAGGCGGAGGCCTCGCAGCGCGCCATCCAACTGGCGCGCCTGGTCGACACACCGATCCTGATCGTTCACGTGTCCACCGAAGAAGCCGCCGATGCCATTTTATCCGCCCGCAACAAGGGCTTGAAGATCTACGGCGAAACCTGCCCGCAATACCTGTTCCTGACCGCCGATGACTTGGATAGAGATGGCGCCGATGGGGCGAAGTTCTGCTGCAGCCCGCCACCCCGGGACGCCAATGATCAGGAAGCCATCTGGCGCGGCCTGAAGAACGACACCTTCCAGGTGTTCTCATCGGATCACGCACCGTACCGTTTTGACGACACGGGAAAGCTGCGGGCCGGCCCGAACCCAACCTTCAAACAGGTCGCCAATGGGGTGCCGGGCATCGAGCTGCGGCTGCCTTTGTTGTTTTCGGAAGGGGTCGGCAAGGGGCGCCTGACGGTCAACGAATTCGTCGCCCTGACGGCGACCAATGCGGCAAAGATTTACGGCCTGCATCCCCGCAAGGGCACCATCGCCATCGGCAGTGACGCGGACTTGGTGATCTGGGACCCGGACCGCCAGGTCACCGTGACCCATGAGATGCTCCATGACAACATGGACTACACGCCTTACGAGGGGATGCAATTGACCGGCTGGCCGGAGACCGTGATCAACCAGGGCCGGACCGTCGTTGATGATGGCGAGTTGCTGGTGGAACCCGGCAGTGGGTCGTACCTGGATCGTAAACCCGGCCACCAAGGCGCCCGCCCGGCTGGCGCCTTGCAGATGGAACTGGACCCAACCCGCAATTTCGGCGCGGAGATATTATAGGCCATGGCGAGCGTGATCCGGGTCATCAACCCCAATTCCAACGACGGCGTTACCCAGGCCATGAGCAATGCGCTTGAGCCGCTGCGCTTGGCGGACGGCCCGTCCATTGATTGCATCACCCTGGCCGATGGCCCTTTCGGCATTGAAAGCGATGAAGATGTCAAAACTGTCGCACCGATGGTTGCCGACGAAGTGGCCAGCGACGACAAAGCCGCAGCCTTCATCATTGCGTGCTATTCGGACCCCGGATTGGTTGAGGCCCGCGAACGCACAGCCCGCATCGTCTACGGCATGGCTGAGAGCGCCATCCTGACGGCGATCACCCGGGGCGGCGGGTTTGGCGTCATATCGATCATGGACCAATCGATCCCGCGCCACATGAAGCATCTGGAAGATCGCGGCATGACGCATTTCTGCGCCGGCGACCGGGCCATCAACATGACGGTCGCCGAGTCCGCCTCAGCCGATGGCGCCTTCGCGCGCCTGGTCGACGTCGGCGCCAAATTGCGCGATACGGACGGCGCGCAAAGCATCATCTTGGGCTGTGCCGGCATGGCCGTGCACCGCGCGCCGTTGGAGAAGGAACTGAGCATTCCGGTCATCGATCCGGTGCAGGCCGCCGTCGCCATGGCCGTCGGATCGGTCTGCCTGACCCGATAGAACGCCCCGATCAGCCGGGCCGTGTGTCCCGCCATTCGGCGAAATATCCCTCCGTGCGCGGATCGGTGAACGTTATGGTCTCGCGTTGATAGGGAACAAAGCCGGCTTTCTGATAGACCTGCAAAGCGTTGGGATGATCCAGATCGCAGGTGTGCACCCAAAGCCGGTCCGGCTCATAGGTCCAGGCCTGGTCGATCAGCCAGCGCAGAAAATAGCTGCCCAGGCGCCGGCCGACGAAATCTGGCATAAGGCCGAAATAAGCCAGTTCGATATCCCGGTCCGCGCGGCGGTCCAATTCACCAAATCCGGCCGGCACGCCACCGACATAAAGAACATATATTTCGACCCGGTCATGGTGGATGACATTGGCCAAATCGTCGTCCGTGACGATACGGCGCTCATACCACAACCAGTCTTCGCCGACGGTGTCGTAGAGATACCGGTAAAAAGACAGGGGTGGCCGGTCGGCCCGCATGAGGGCAATTTTCTGGGCCGGATGAGGCAGGGTGGGCGCCGTCGGCTTGGCCGTCATCTCCAGATAGGTGACGACAGTCGTCAGCGTATCAGGCGCCGCGTCCATCAATGCTCAGTCGAGGGTGATGGGGGTATCGTCACGGCCGCCCCATTCGGTCCACGAACCATCGTATATGGCGACTTCCTTGTGGCCCAGCAGATATAGGCCGAGACCGGCCACACAGGCCGTGACGCCGGACCCGCACGACGCCACCAAGGGACGCTTCGGATCCAACCCGGCCTCATCGAAGGCGGCCTGCAGATCGGTTGGCGGGCGCACGGTGAAATCTTTCGACGGATCCATGACCGACGGGATCGGAATGTTGATACTGTTTGGAATGTGGCCGCTGCGGAGGCCGGCGCGCGGTTCCGCTTCGCTGCCATTGAAGCGGCCCGGGCTGCGCACATCGATCACTTGTTCCTTGCCGTTTTCCACATTGGCCAGGACCTGATCAACGCTGCGGACCAGGAAATTGTTCTGCCGGGCCGTGAAATGCCGTTCCTGCGGCACCGTCGGCAAATCATCCGTCGGCCGGCCTTCGGCCTCCCACTTTGGCAGGCCGCCGTCCAACACGGCGACATCGTCATGGCCGAACACCCGGAACATCCACCACACCCGGCAGGCCGCCATGAACCCGCCGTTGGCGTCGTAAACGACGATCCGATTGCCGTCGCCCAGGCCCAGCTTGCGGGCCCGGGAGGAAAACTTTTCCGGGCTCGGCAGCATGTGCGGCAGATCACTGTCCGTATCGGCAATCTCATCGATATCGAAGAACACGGCGCCCGGAATGTGCGCCTCGTTATGCGTGTCGATACCACGGCGCCCGTCGCTGGGCAGATACCATGTGGCATCGACGACCCGCACGTCCGGTGCGTTGAGGTGATCGGCCAGCCAACCAGTGCTGACCAGGGCTTCCGGATTGGTAAAGTCCATGGCCGTCAGTCCAGCCAGTGAGGAACAGGAAGGCCTTTTTCCCGCAGGAACGCCGGATTGAAAAGCTTCGACTGATAGCGGGTGCCATAATCGGCAAGTATCGTCACGACGGTGTGTCCCGGCCCCAAGTCCTTGGCCAGCCGCACCGCGCCGGCAACATTGATGCCGCTGGACCCGCCCAGGCACAGGCCCTCATGCTCAAGCAGGTCGAATATGATCGGCAGGGCCTCGTCGTCGGGAACCTGATAGGCCTTGTCGACGGTGATGTCCTCAATGATCGGAGTCACCCGGCCAAGCCCGATGCCTTCGGTGATCGAACCGCCTTCCGATTTGATCTCACCGTGGGCGAAATGGCTGTACATGGCCGCCCCCATGGGGTCGGCTAGGCCGATGGCGATATTGGAATTTTTTTCTTTCAAAAATGTCGAGGTCCCGGCGATGGTGCCGCCGGTGCCGACGGAACAGATGAAGCCGTCGACCGTGCCGTCGGTCTGGTCCCAGATTTCCGGGCCCGTTGTTTCATAATGCGCGCGTCGGTTGGCCAGGTTGTTCCATTGGTCAGCGAAAATCACGCCGCCGGGTTCCTTCTCGGCCAGTTCGTCGGCCAGACGCCGGGCGACGTGTTGATAGTTGTTGGGATCGCTGAAGGGCAGGGCCGGGTTCTCAATCAATTCGGCGCCGCACAGCCGCAGCATATCCTTCTTCTCCTGGCTCTGAGTTTCGGGAATGACGATGGTGGTCCGGTAACCGCGCGCATTGGCGACCAACGCCAGTCCGATCCCCGTGTTGCCCGCCGTACCTTCAACAATGTGGCCGCCCGGCTTCAACACGCCGCGTTCTTCGGCATCTTGAATCATGAACAATGCGGCGCGGTCCTTCACCGAACAACCGGGATTAAGGAACTCGGCCTTGCCGAGAATTTCACAGCCGGTCTCGTCAGAAAGCCTGTTCAGGCGGATGAGCGGTGTGTTGCCGACGGAGCCGACGAAGCCTTTTCGGATATCCATGATTGTTTCCCGGGTACATTGATCTAAGCGATGGCGATGGTTCGAAGATAGGTCTCCAGGCGGCCCGGTTCAAGACGCGCCACGGAGTTGTGAGCCGCTTATCCGGCGCGCTTCCACATTTCACGCAGACGATCGCGATTGAGGCGAAACCACTGAAGGGGAATCATCGTCATCGAATTGACAATGCGGCCGCCATCCAAAGCGGCAAAGGCCTCATCCGGTGTCATCGTGAACACCCGAATGTCCTCGCCTTCGGCTTCCAGACCGTGCACACCGCCGACGTCCGACGCATCAACCCGGCCGCAAAATGCAAACATTGATTCCGTGGTGCCGCCGGGCGACACCAGATAGTGGGAAATGAGCTCCAGTTCCTGCACCTGGCATCCGGCTTCCTCGACGGCCTCGCGGCGCACCACTTCGGCCGGTTCCTCGCCTTCCTCGATAATGCCGGCAACAAACTCTATCAGCCAGGGCGACATGTCGTCATCAAACCAGCGCGACGCCAAAGCCGCGTAGGCGCCCGGGCGGAACTGTTCAACGAAGACAATCACGTCCAGGTCAGGATCATAAAGCAGAACACTGGCCGCGTGCCCGCGTTCAAAAATCTCGCGGCTGATCTCCGCGCCCATGCCGCCTTGAAATTGGCGATGGCGCAGATGATACCGGTCAACCGCGAAATACCCCCGGAACGGTGTTTCCGTGCGGACGACTTCGACGTCGGCGGCCGTCATTTTTGATATCTTATCCATGGCGCGGCATTTGTGCGGTCTCGCGCCATGTTTGTCCAGGCAATCCGCGCGCGCTAAAACAACCCGGCAAATGCCAATCAAGGAGAGCCCCATGCCCGAGCCCGTCGTGCTTTCGGAAACCGATCACCGCGGTGTCGCAACCGTCCGGTTCAACAGACCCGAGGTCAATAACGCCTACAATGGTGAGGTCATCGACGCGCTCATTGACGGCGCCCGGGCGCTTGGCAACGATCCCGACGTGCGGGTTATCGTGCTGCGGGGTAACGGCCGCCATTTCCAGGCCGGCGCCGATTTGCAGTGGATCAAAGAGGTCTCGGCGCTTTCCGCCGAAGACAACCTGGCGGTTTCCCAGAAAACCACCGACGCGGTGCGGTTCCTGGATGCCTGTCCGAAACCGACCGTCGCCCTGGTTCACGGCGGGTGTTTCGGGGGCGGCACCGGGATTGTCGCCGCCTGCGATATCGTCATCGCTTCCATGGACGCCATCTTCTCCATTGCCGAGGTGCGGTGGGGTCTGCATGCGGGCCCCATCCTGCCGCAATTGGCCGCCGCCATGGGGGTGCGGAACCTCAGACGGTTTGCGGTGACCGGCGAACGCTTCGATGCCACCCAGGCCTGGGAATTGGGTCTGGTGCACGAGGTCTGCGATGAAGACGAGTTGGACGATGCCGCCGAGCCCATCATCGATGCCATTCTGAAAAACGGCCCCGATGCCATTGCCGATACCAAGCGGATCATTTTTGAGACCGCCGGCCTGGCCATTGATGACGCTAGGGCCTTGGAACTGGCCCGCGAACACGCCCGCAAACGCGGCACCGAGGAAGCCGCCGAGGGGCTGGCCAGTTTCCGCGGAAAACGCGAAGCAAGCTGGTACACGCCTGCGTGAGCAGGGCGGGACTTTCACGTTCCGTTGCCCATATGATGGGCGTCCACGACATTGGAGTTTGCCATGCCCGTTCGCAGTGAGAAAATTACCTTTCCCGGCGCCCTTGGCGAGAACCTGGCGGCCCGCCTGGACCTTCCCGCCGGTCAACCGGCGGCTTATGCCCTGTTTGCGCATTGCTTTACCTGCACCAAGGATATCTTTGCCGCATCGCGCATCGCCGAGGGATTGACCAACCATGGCGTCGCCGTCCTGCGGTTCGATTTCACCGGACTGGGGGCCAGCGAAGGCGAGTTTGCCAACACCAACTTTTCATCGAATGTCGGCGATCTGGTTGCCGCCGCCGATTACCTGCGTGGCAACCTGCAGGCCCCCGCCATCGTCATCGGACATTCCCTGGGCGGCGCGGCGGTGCTGGCGGCGGCCGGCCGTATTCCCGAAGCCAAGGCCATCTGCACCATCGGCGCGCCCGCCGACCCAGCCCACGTGGCCCACAACTTCACGGACTCCGTGGAAGAAATAGAAGCCAAGGGCGAAGCGGAAGTGCAGTTGGTTGGCCGGCCCTTCCGCATCCGGAAACAGTTCCTGGAAGATATCGCCGCGCAGAAACTGGAGGCCGACATCGCCAGCATGAAAAAGGCCTTGCTGGTGTTTCATTCCCCCGTTGATCAGACCGTCGGGGTTGAGAACGCCAGCGCCATTTACCTGGCGGCAAAGCACCCGAAAAGCTTCGTCTCCCTGGATAACGCCGATCACCTGCTTTCAAAGCGGGCCGATGCCGCCTACGTGGCGGACGTCATCTCTGCCTGGGCGGCCCGCTATATCGAGGCCGAGCAGCCGGCCGCCAATGCACCGGTACTGCGCGCCGAGGCCGGCAGCGTCGTGGTCCAGGAGACCGGCGAGGGCAAGTTCGCCAACGCCATTTCCGTCGGTGGCGTACACGCCTTGCGGGCCGACGAACCGCTCACCTACGGCGGCAACGATACGGGCCCGACGCCCTATGATTATCTGCTGACGGCACTGGGGGCCTGTAAATCCATGACCATGCGCATGTACGCCGAACGCAAGGGCATTGCCCTTGAGCGCGCCACGGTGACCCTGCGTCACAACAAAATTCATGCCGAAGATTGCGAGAATTGCGAGACCGAGACCGGCAAGGTCGATGACATTCAAATCGAAATTGAGATCGACGGCGACATGGATGACGCGACCCGCCAGAAGGTCGCTGAAATCGCCAACATGTGCCCGGTGCATCGGACCCTGCATTCGGAAGTGAACATCGAAAGCCGTCTCAAGTCCTGAGGCCTCAATTGTTCATTGAGAATTTTTCACTGCCTGATCCGTCAGGTTGGTGAGAATCCGGCTCACCGCCTCGACAAATTTCTTGCGGTCCTTGATGCCGTGGCGGCGCGAAAGGTAGGCCGGGTGGTTGTAGACCAGAAAGACCTTGCCCGCATCATCACGGTAGGCCAGGGCTTTCATGGGCAGGTCGAGACCGGCGACGACGTTGCTCTGCATGAGCGGCGTGGCGATCTTCGGATTGCCGAAAATCAAAACCTCGGCGGGCGGCAATTCCCTTTCGATACTTTCGGCGGCGGCCGCGTGGTCGATGCGCGCGAACACCTGAAACCCCCGGCGTTTGAATACGGCCTCCAGCCGGTTCAGGGTCTCGGCGACGGAAAAAGCGCTCTGTTTCACCACGACACCTTGGGATTGCGCCCAAGCCCCCGTGCTGATCACCAACAAGGCGGCGGCGATGACAATAGAAATCAGTTTTTTCATGGCTCTCAAATCTCCTAAAAGGCGAGATTATGCCGTCATTATGCACCATATGCTGACAGCATACTGAGCGTCTCATGGCAAAGTGACAAAAAAGTGGCGTTCAGTGTTCACTTGACTGCGACGTGGTTTGCAGGTTGGCCTCCCGATCACTTACTATCGCCCCAGGAATTCAACGCACAGACCAGGGGAATGAGATGCCGGACAGTGATTCGAACCTTGCCGCCGAAACGGACCAAGAAAGCCCGACCCGTGACATCGGCCACTGGATCGCCGATTTCGATGGCACCGACCTTGGCGCCCGGCCCATCCGCTGGGCCAAGCATGCCATGCTCGACTGGCTGGGCGTCACCCTGGCCGGGGCCCAGGACCCCTTGGTCGATATTTTGGTATCCGACGCCATCAGTTCCGGCGAGGCCGGCATGGCGCGGCTGGTCGGTCGCCACGCCCGGACGACACCGACCTTCGCGACGATGATCAACGGCGCGGCGTCCCACGCCCTCGATTACGACGACGTCAACAAACGCCTGCATGGCCATCCCACCGTGCCGGTGGTGCCGGCCCTGCTGGCCATTGCCGAACAAAGCGGTGCTTCGGGCCGGGCCGTTCTGGAGGCCTTCGCGGTCGGCTATGAAGTGGAATGCCTGATCGGCGAAATGATGGGTTTGGCGCACTATGATCACGGCTGGCACGCGACGGCGACAATCGGCACCTTCGGGGCCGCCGCCGGCGCGGCGCGGCTGTTGGGTCTTAATGCCGAGCAGGCGGTCATGGCCATGGGCATTGCGGCGACCCAGGCGGCCGGCCTGAAATCCATGTTCGGCACCATGTGCAAGCCGCTGCACGCCGGCAAGGCGGCCATGAACGGCCTGATGGCGGCGCGCTGGGCGGGGCGCGGCTTCACCAGCCGCGACGATGCCTTGGAATGCGCCCAGGGCTTCGGGCAAACCCAATCGACGGCGTTCAAGGCGCTGCCCATTCGCCCTAACGCGGATGCGCCCTATGCGGTCGAGGATAACCTCTTCAAGTATCACGCCGCATGCTATCTGACCCATTCCTCCATCGAGGCGGTGCGCGCCCTGAAGGCTGAACACGAATTCACATCCGACGATGTATCGAGCGTCCGGGCCCGGGTTGATGCCCAGCACCGGAAAGTCTGCGACATCCCGGAGCCGACCACCGGCCTGGAGATAAAATTCTCCATCCGCCACTGCATCGCCATGGCCATGAGCGACATGGATACGGGCGACCGCGCCGTCTACACGGACGAGGTTGCCAATCAGGCGGACCTCACGGAATTGCGCCGCAAGGTCGATCTGGAAGACAAGATCCACAACAACCGCCATGCGGCGGAAGTGGTGATCAACCTCAACGACGGCACCTCTCTGGTGCAGTTCTTTGACGTCGGCGCACCGGCCGATGACGTTGACGCCCAGGAAGCCCGCCTGACCGACAAGTTTTTGCGCCTGGCGGAGCCGGTGATCGGTGCCGAGCGTGCCGCTGAAACCATCGCGTTGGTTCAGGGGCTTGATCAGGCCGATGACATCAAAGCGCTGATGACCGCCGTTGATTAAACCTTTGGGAGGTGGCCCGGCGATCGGGTCCATCGGTCCACGAGGCGCCAACCGGGTGTTGTTGTACCCATAACAATTCAGGGCTTGCCCCGGCACGTCGGCTGGGAAACAGTGCCGCCATGATGGCGCACCCCGACCCCTCAGACCTTATTGATGGCTCTTACGCGTGGTACCGGCTGGCCGTTTCGCTCGGCCTGAGCACGGTCGGCGGCGTCGCACTTTGGTCATCCGTGGTTGTCTTGCCGGCCATCGAAGTGGAATTCGCCATCGACCGGGGCAGCGCCTCGGTTCCTTATCTTGCGACCATGGCCGGATTTGCGGCGGGCGGTATTTTCATGGGCCGCTTGGCCGACCGTTTCGGCGTCACCATCCCCTTGGTGGTCGGCACGATCATGCTCGGTATTGGCTACCTGCTTGCCTCTCAAGCGGCGAACCTATGGCAGTTTGTCCTCGTTCAGGCCGTGTTCATCGGCATGTTTGGCGGATCGGCGTTTTTGGGCCCGTTGGTCGCCGATGTGTCGCACTGGTTTCTTAAGCGCCGCGGCATTGCCGTCGCCATCGTTGCCAGCGGCAACTATCTATCCGGCGCCTTCTGGCCGCCGATCATGCAATACGGCATCGAGGAGTTCGGTTGGCGCCAGGCTCACGTTGGCATCGGCATTGCCTGCATTATCGTGATGGTACCGCTGGCGCTTATCCTGCGCCGCCGCCCGCCGGCGACCGACAGCGCCGCCGGATCGGTCGCCCCCAGCGCGTCGCGTGCGCTCAGCGTATCGCCGCGCGCCTTGCAGGTGCTGTTGGTGATTGCCGGAATTTCGTGCTGCATCGCCATGTCCATGCCGCA
>Ga0114932_10004633_pt1 | contig 12724 bp, 12 predicted proteins | sample 2SBtaG_2_FD_87286 | JGI IMG/M metagenome (GOLD analysis project Ga0114932, IMG submission 87286) | Deep subsurface microbial communities from Kolumbo volcano to uncover new lineages of life (NeLLi) - 2SBTROV12_ACTIVE470 metaG | ecosystem: Environmental > Aquatic > Marine > Volcanic ...
ACAGCGGCCACGCACGCCGCTTGCGTCCAGCTTGTTGGCCTCTTTCCGGATAACCCGGCGAAACAGTGACCTCAGGCCCGCCACCTCGGCCTCGGCGCGTTTCCAGTTTTCGGTCGAAAACGCGTACAGCGTCAGGTATTTCACCCCGATATCGGGGCAGATATTGACGATTTCACGCACCCGTTCGGCCCCGCGCCGGTGCCCGACCAGGCGTGGCAGTCCCTGCCGCGTGGCCCAGCGGCCATTGCCGTCCATGATCACCGCGACGTGGCGCACGCGGCGTTCGTTTTCGCTGTTCACCGTACTTTTCCTGTCCGATCAGCGGCCCGGTGGCTCAGACCTGCATGATCTCTTCCTGCTTGTGCTCCAGGGCCGCATCGACTTCGGCAATCACCTTGTCGGTCAGGTCCTGAATTTCGTCGTGCCAGATTTTCTGGTCGTCCTCGCTCATATTCGCGTCCTTGGCCTTCTTGATCTGGTCCATCCCGTCGCGGCGCACGTTGCGGATGGCAACGCGCGCGTTTTCGGCATATTGCCCGGCGACGCGGCCCAGTTCGCGGCGGCGCTCCTCGTTCAGTTCGGGGATCGGCAGGCGCAGTAGCGTGCCCTCCATCACCGGGTTCAGCCCAAGCCCGGAATTCCGGATCGCCTTGTCGACCGCGTTGACCAGGCTTTTATCCCAGACATTCACCGTGACCATGCGCGGTTCGGGAACATTCACGGTGCCGCATTGATTGAGCGGCATCGACGACCCGTAGGCATCCACCATCACCGGGTCCAGCATCGAGGCCGAGGCGCGGCCCGTGCGCAGGCTCGCAAACTCGGATTTCAGGGCGTGCATCGCGCCCTCCATCCGGCGTTCAAGGCCGTCAAAGTCAATTTCAAGGTCGTCGTCAGACATGGCACGCGCCCCGCTGGTTCTGGTCCCTTATCGGCGATCAGGCCACGATTGTATAGGTGCCTTCGCCTTTCAGGATGCCGGCGAAACCACCGGGTTCATCCAGCGAAAACACCACGATCGGCAGATTGTTGTCCCGCGCCAGCGCGATGGCCGAGGCATCCATCACCTTCAGGTTTTTTTGCAAAACCTCGTCATAACTGACCTTCGCATAGCGGACGGCATCCGGGTTGGTCTTGGGGTCCTTGTCGTAGATTCCATCGACCTGCGTGCCCTTGAAAATCGCCTGACAGCTCATCTCGTTGGCGCGAAGGGTGGCGGCGGTATCGGTGGTGAAATAGGGGTTGCCGGTCCCGGCGGCAAAGACGCAGACCCGACCCTTTTCCAGATGTCGCACCGCGCGGCGACGGATATAGGGTTCGCAGACCTGATCCATCGGAATGGCCGAGATGACGCGCGTGAAGATGCCCAGTGATTCCAGCGCCCCCTGCATCGCCAGCGCGTTCATCACCGTCGCCAGCATGCCCATGTAGTCGGCGGTGGTGCGTTCCATCCCCTGCGCGCTGCCTTGCAGCCCGCGAAAGATGTTGCCGCCGCCAATGACCATGCAAATCTCGACATTCATGGCGTGGACCTTGGCCACCTCGGCGGCGATGCGTTCGACCGTCGGCGGGTGCAGCCCGTAGCCCAGATCGCCCATCAGCGCCTCGCCCGAGATTTTCAGCAGAACCCGGTCATAGCCGGTGCCGTTCGCGGTCTCTGCATTTTGGCTCATCGGCGGGCCTCCGGGGATCAATCTGGCATTCGCGGCACTAAATGTCGTAAAACCGGGCCGGGTTCAATGTCAAAGGCCGCACGGGGTGACATTTGCGTCTCGTCCGGCGGGATTTGGCCGCAGGCGCGGGACGTAAACGGGGGACGGATGATCGCATCGCTGAACATTGATCCGGGCAGACCGGTCCTGATCGCCGGGCCGACCGCGTCGGGCAAATCGGCGCTCGCGCTGGCCATTGCCGAAAAGTGGGACGGCATCGTGATCAATGCCGATGCCTTGCAGGTTTACGATTGCTGGCAGGTGTTGACCGCCCGCCCGGACCCCGGCGAACTGGCGCGCGCGCCGCATGCGCTCTATGGACATGTCGGGCGCCAGCGGGCCTATTCCGTGGGCGCGTGGCTGCGCGATGTCGCGCGCGTTCTGGCGGATAACGGTCAAAAACTTCCGATCGTGGTTGGGGGCACGGGTCTCTATATATCGGCTATTGTCAACGGGTTGAGCGATATTCCTGAGATACCGGTTGAAGTGCGCGAAACTGCGGAACATTTGCGAAACAAACACGGATTTCAGCATCTTTTGAAAGCGTTGGCCGCCAATGATCCCGCAACAGCGGCCCGCATCGACACCCAGAACCCGGTGCGGGTCCAGCGCGCATGGGAAGTGTGGCGCGCAACCGGCCACGGGCTTGCCCATTGGCAAGAAGTCAGACCGGTGCCGCTGCTGGCACGGGCGGACTGCAACGCTTTCCTGATCGACGCGCCGAAAGAGTGGCTGAACCCGCGGATCGCGCGGCGGTTCCGCGAGATGCTGGAAAACGGCGCGCTGGCGGAATGCGAGGCCGCAAGGGAAAACTGGAATCCGGCCCTGCCCTCGTCGCGGGCCATCGGTGCGCGCGAATTGATGGCATATCTTGACGGCGACCGTGATCTGGCGACCGCCATTTCCGACGCCGAGATCGCGACGCGTCAATACGCCAAACGTCAGCGAAGCTGGTTCCGCGCCCGCATGACGGACTGGACCCGCGTGCCGCCGCCCGCGGAATGAATGGCGGAACTCACAGCACATTTCCGATATTTGCCATTGCCAAATCGCCTGACCGCCGGCAATTCTGGCACAAACCCGACATCGGCTCGGGATATCCACAGAAACCGCTGCCAATGTTGCCTGATCCCCCGAATTTCGCGCCAGAACCCGGCATCAGGATCGCCACGTTGCCCAGCCTCGCCGCCCAGGGGCGCTGGCGGCTTGACGGTCTGCGGGCGCAGGGCAGTCACGGCTATTTCTGGATCACGCGCGGGCAGGCCCAGATCACGGTGCGCAGCCACACCCGGGGTGCGGGCACCAACGTGCTGATCTATGTGCCGTCAGGGCATGTTCACGGCGTCGCGCTGGGCAAGAACATTCAGGGCTATGCCGTCTGGATGCACCAGGACCTGCCGGTCCCCGCGCCCGACCACACGGTCATGATCAAGGCGGCCAGCATTTTCGAGCAGGGCCAGATCACCAGCTATTTCGAGGCCATCGCCCAGGAAGACCTGTCGCGTGGCCCGGGCACCGATCATGCGACCGAAAGCTGGATGACGCTGCTGAACGTCTGGATCGACCGCCATCAATCGCGCAACGACTGGCAAAACGGCGCGCTCGACACCGGCGGCACCCGGCTGGTGAACCGGTTTCTGGAACGGTTGGAGCGCGATTTCGCCCGTGGTGTCGCGGTGGCGGATCTGGCGGCCACGCTGGGGGTCACGCCAACGCATCTGAGCCGGGTCTGCCGCGACTATCTGGGCAAGCCCGCTTCGGGGTTGCTGCACGACCGGATCATCCTTCAGGCCAAGCTGAACCTGTTGCTGGAGCATTCCAGTATCACGGATATCGCCGCGGGCCTCGGCATTGCGACGCCGGCCTATTTTTCCCGCCTGTTCAAACAACAGACGGGCCGCACGCCGGGGCAGTTCCGCACCGATGCAAGGGCCGGAAAAATTCCCAATCCCCCTGCAAAACCCCGGCGCGTCAAGCCATCGTGACCACGGCGTGCCCCGCAAACCGCAACGCCGTGCACGCCTTTCCCGACCATCTTGCGATCACACCCTGTCAATTTGTCGGGCGGGATCTTGCGCGACCCGCTGCAAGCAGGGTATCCGATCTGAAAGACGGAGCGCACGATGGCCCAAAAATCCCTTACCGGAAAACCACTGCATCCCGCGGTTTCGATGTACGCCGGCGAATGCCGCTCGGGTCTGCTTGACCGACGTGAATTTCTGGCGCGTGCCACGGCCCTGGGGGCAACGACCGCCGCAGCCTATGGCCTGATCGGCGCGGCGGTTCCCGACGCGGCGCACGCCGGGGCCCGACGGGGCGGCACGCTAAGAATGCAGACTGAAGTCCGGGCGCTGAGCGATCCGCGCAGCTTTGCCTGGGCCGAGGCCGCCGTCTTTACCGCGGGCTGGCTGGAATATCTGGTGGAATACAACAGCGACGGCTCGTTCGAACCGATGCTGCTGGCAGGATGGGACATCAACGACGACGCCACGCAATTTGTCCTGCATGTCCGCAAGGGCGTGAAATGGAACAATGGCGACGATTTCACCGCGCAGGACGTTGCCCGAAACAACGAGGGCTGGTGCGACAAGTCCGTGAAGGGCAATTCCATGGCCGGGCGCATGTCGACCCTGGTCGATGGGCAAACCGGCAAGGCGATCGACGGTGCCATTGTCGTCACGGACGCCCATACCGTGACCCTGAACCTGCCATTTCCGGATATCACCATCATTCCGGGCCTGGCGGATTATCCCGGTGCCATCGTCCATGCCAGCCTTGATCCCGACGACATGATCGGCACCGCGGTCGGTACCGGCGCCTATATGCCCGAAAGTTTCGAGGTCGGTGTCAGGGGCGTGCTCGTGCGCAACCCGTCTCACGACTGGTGGGGCTATGCCGCCGGCAAGGGTGCCTATATCGACCGGTTCGAATTCATCGATTACGGCACCGATCCGGCCGCGTTCGTTGCCGCCTTTGAGGCGGACGAGATCGACATGAACTGGGAAACCGTTGGCGAGTTCGTGAACATGCAGACCAACCTTGGCCTGACGCAATCCGATGTGGTTTCAGGCTCGACCATCGTGATCCGGCCCAATGCCGCGGCCGAGGTCGATGGCGTGAAGCCCTATGCCGACGTTCGTGTCCGCAAAGCGCTGGCCATGGCCGTTGACAACGCCATCTGCCTGGAGCTTGGCGTCTCGGGTCGCGGCATTCCGGCGGACAACCAGCATGTCGGCCCGATCCACCCGGAATACGATCCGGGCATCGGCCGCATTGCCTATGATCCCGCCGCGGCCAAGGCGATGATGGCGGATGCCGGCATGAGCGATTTTGAGCACGAGTTGATCTCGATCGACGATAGCTGGCGGCGCGACACTACCGATGCGGTCTGGGCGCAGTTGCGCGATGCCGGCATCAAGGCCAAACGGACCATCCTTCCCGGTTCGATCTTCTGGGACGACTGGGCAAAATACCCGTTCAGTTCGACCAATTGGAATCACCGCCCGCTGGGTACGCAGGTTCTGGGTCTGGCCTATCGGTCGGGCGAGGCGTGGAACGAAACCGGTTTTGCCAACGCGGAATTCGATGCGACGCTGGCCCGGGCCAATTCGATCACCGATGCCGATGCGCGCCGCGAGGTGATGGCCAGGCTGCAAGAAATCATGGTCGACGAGGGTGTGACGATCCAGCCTTACTGGCGTACGATCACCCGTCACCACAAACCGGGGCTTGTCGGTGTCGACATGCACATTGCGTTTCTGCCGCAAATCTACAAATGGGGCTGGGCCGCCTGATCCGTCAAAATCCGGCGACGGTTCACCTCACCACGGCCCGTGATTTCGCGGCGCTGTCGGCGTCTGTGAAAAGATCCGCCGGGACGACCAAACCGTTCAACAACGAACGGTCCGTCCTTGGGGCCGTTGGTACCAGATGATCCGGGTCGCGGTCGTCAAACGGACCGGCCGGGGCCCGGTGGGTCGATCACCCGGGGTTGGATGCGCCAAAAACGCCGGGCGGGTGCCGCGCTCAGCGCCCTTCGTAATCGGGTTTGCGTTTTTCGTTGAACGCGATCACGCCCTCGGCGAAATCGCGGGTCTTGCCCGCCTGCCCCTGCACCTTGGCTTCGAGCGCGAGTTGCGTATCAAGATCGTTCGTCAGGCTTGCCCGCAGAACCCGCTTGATCTTGCGATAGGCGGCGGTCGGCCCTTTGGCCAGGGTTTCGGCGCGCGCGCGTACGAGCGCTTCGAAATCGGCTTCGGGCACCGCCTCCCAGATCAGACCCCAGTCCGCGGCCTCGCGGCCCGATATTCTATCGGCAAACAACGCCGCGCCCATCGCCTTGGCAAATCCCATGTTGCGCGGCATGAAATAGGTGCCGCCCGCATCCGGAATGAGGCCGATCAGCGAAAAGGCCTGCATGAAATAGGCATCCTCGCGCGCGATCACCACATCGGCGGCCAGCGCAAGATTGGCCCCGGCACCCGCAGCCGCGCCGTTGACGGCGGCGATGGTGGGGATACGGCACTCGTAAATCGCGCGCAGCATCGGTTCGTATTCGTCGATCAGCGTGCCCTCCAGATCGATCGAGCTGACGTCCGTGGCCCCACCCAGATCCTGCCCGGAACAAAAGCCCCTTCCGGCGCCGGTGATCACCAGAACGCGGGCGGATTTCGCGGCCTCGCGGACCGCGTCCGCCACTTCGGCCCGCATCTGCGCGTTCATGCCATTCAACACGTCCGGCCGGTTGAGCGTCAGCGTGGCGATGTCGTCTGCCAGCGATAAAGTGATGGTGGAATAGATCATGATCGGAAACTCCAGAGAGGGGGCTTGCGGTTATGTCTACAGCGGACGCGCCCGAACCGCGACTGCCAAGATCAAGAACGCCGCGTCAATCTTCCAGCAATTCGGCCAGTCGCGCGGCTTCGGCGTCGCTCAAATCCCCGACGACCGGTTCGGCCCGCAGCCTGCCCGCGCGATAGCCGAAAAACAGCGCCACCAGCAACAGGACCGGCCCCGCCGCCCACAGGATCAGGTTCGCCCCGCCAAGGCGCGGTTTCAGCAGCACGAATTCGCCGTAGCGCGCGACGATGAACGCGACGGTCTCGTCGTCGGTATCCCCGGCGGACAATCGCTCGCGCACCAGCAGGCGCAGGTCGCGGGCCAGCCCGGCATCGCTGTCGTCGATGTTCTCGTTGCGGCAGACCAGACAGCGCAATTCGCGGGAAATATCCCGCGCGCGCGTTTCCAGTGCGGTGTCGGCCAGCACCTCGTCCGGCTGGACCGCACCCAGCGGCGCGCTCAGCGGCGCGACCAGCACCACCAGACATGCCAGCAGCCGCGCGAACCGCATCATTCCGCCGGTACCGCATTCTTGGGCCGCTTGCGCGCCGCGCCTGCCGCGACCCGATGGCGGCGGTCGCTCAGGCTCAGGCAGCCCCCCAGCGCCATCAGCCCGGCACCGAACCAGATCCAGTTGGCGAACGGTTTCACATAGGCGCGGACCGCCCAGCCACCGTTTTCCTGCGCATCCCCGATCACGACATAGACGTCCCGCGTCAGTCCGGCATCGATGGCCGCTTCGGTCGTGGGCATGCGGGACACGTTATAAAGCCGTTTTTCCGGCAACAATCGCGCGATCTGCCGGCCGCCGACGGACAGGGTGAAATCGCCCCGCATCGCCGCATAGTTCGGCCCCTCGATGGCGCGCACATCGTTCAGGCGCAATTCATAGATCGTGCGCGGGCCCGAAATCCGGAGACTCTCGCCTGGTTGCAATACGCGGATATCTTCGGCCTGCCAGGCGGTGATCGCGCTGATCCCGAAAATGGTGACCCCAAGGCCCGCATGGGCCAGCGCCTTGCCGAAATCGGCGCGCGGCAGATGGGCCAGTCGCCGCAGGCTGTTGCCAAGCGGCACCGCGCCAAGGCGCACCCGCGCGCCCAGATCGGCCAGCGCGCCCAGAACCAGCCACAGCGCCAGCGCCAATCCGACCGGCGCCATCATCCGCGTGCCCGTCTGCAGCACCAGCACCAACGCCCCGGCGGCCACCGATACGGCCAGCATCCCCCAAAGCGGACGCATGGCCCGCAGCGGATCGGCGCGCTTCCACGGCAGCACGGCCGCCAGCGGCAGTACCATCGCTGCGACCACCATGAACGGCGTGAAGGCAAGGTTGAAGAACGGCGCGCCCACCGATAGTTTTCGCGAAAACGCCAGCTCGGCGACCAGCGGCCAGACCGTGCCGATGAACACGACCAGCGCGGCGACCACCAGCAGGATGTTGTTCGTCACCAGCCCGCTTTCGCGGCTGAACAGCCCGAATTGCGCCCGCGTCGTCAGCGCCGACGCCCGCATCGCGAACAGTGTCAGCGACCCGCCGATCGCCACACCCAGTATCGCCAGAATGAACACGCCGCGCTCTGGATCGTTGGCAAATGCGTGAACCGACGTGATCACCCCCGAGCGCACGATAAATGTCCCGATCAACGAGAACGAGAATGCCAGAATCGCCAGCAGAACCGTCCAGCTTTTCAGGCTCTCGCGCTTTTCGACCACGATCGCGGAATGCAGCAGGGCGGTCGCGAACAGCCACGGCATGAAGCTGGCGTTCTCCACCGGGTCCCAGAACCACCAGCCGCCCCAGCCAAGCTCGTAATACGCCCACCATGAACCCAGCGCGATACCGATGGTCAGAAATACCCACGCCGCCAGTGTCCAGGGCCGCACCCAACGCGCCCATGCCGCATCGATGCGCCCCTCGATCAGGGCGGCCACGGCAAAGCTGAACGCCATCGAAAGGCCGACATAGCCGAGATAGAGAAACGGCGGATGGAACGCCAGCCCCGGGTCCTGCAACAGCGGGTTCAGCCCCTGCCCGTCCAGCGGCGGCACGGCCAGCCGCAGAAACGGGTTCGACGTGAACAGCAGGAATGCCAGAAATGCCACGGCAATCGCGGCCTGCACCGCCAGAACCCGCGCCCTGAGCCGTTCCGGCAGATTGCGCCCCCAATTCGCCACCATCGCGCCGAACAGCGCGAGGATCAGCACCCATAACAGCATCGAGCCTTCGTGATTGCCCCAGGTCCCGCTGAGCTTGTACAGCATCGGCTTGGCGGAATGGGAATTCGCCGCCACCAGCGCCAACGAAAAGTCGGAGACCGCGAAACCGGTCATCAACGCGGCAAACGCCACCAGCGTCAGAAAAAACTGTGCGATCGCCGCCGAATCCCCCAGCGCCATCCAGCCGGTCCAGCCGCGCGCAGCACCCGCCAGCGGCACGACCATCTGCACCAGCGCCACCGCAAAGGCCAGGATAAGCGCGAAATGGCCAATTTCTGCAATCATGATCGGGGTGGTTTCCGGCTGTTTGTTCCCCCCGGATCATACCGGTTTTGCCAGTGGCCGCAAATAACAAAGACCGGAGCGTTGCCGTCCGCCGAACTGCCCAAGGGCCGGTGCGGGTGCAACGCCAGTGGCTCGACGCGAATGATCATGACCGCAGCCCGAATACCTGAATCACATCTCGTGGCGGGCGCCGACGGTGACTCCGGCGCCCAAGACCATCCGATTGTGCGGGATCAAGGGCACCAACCCGCCGTGCATCGCCGGGCCGCCCATCGTCTGAACCGTTCGATGGGGATAGGTCGGTCTTTGGGCGCACTGGTATCAGAACCACCGGAATCTCGCTTGATGGATCGCCTGAACCACGTCGCGCGAACGCACACCTACCGCCCGCGCCCCTGTTGCCAGGCGCGCAGGGCCGCATTGTCGCTGGCCGGTTTCGTGGGCGGCACGATTTCCGGCAATACCGCCGCTGTGCCGGTGCGCCGGACGCGGCCGTGATGCAATTCGCGCGCGCCGAAATAAAACGACACGACCGCGCCAAGCAGCCACCATAATGGCTCCGGTACATAGGCCAGCCCCTGCATCCGCACGGCAAAATCATCGGGCGCCATCATCGCGTATACGAACAGCCCCAGCGTGCCGATCGCCAATGCCGGACGCGGCAACCGGTTGAGAGCATTGACAAAACGGTCGAACCACCCAACGCGCGGGCCTTGGAATTCCAGCCCGTATTGCGCCAGTGCCGCGCGGTATGCCTCGTGGCTCATCACCATCTTCTTGGTGGCGTTAGGCACGAAAACCTCGGCCACGCCCTGCACCGCCGACCCGATTCCCTTGACCGAACCGGGGGTCCCGACCAGATTGCCGATCAATCCCATTGCGCGACCCTTTCATCATGTTGCGCGCGGCTCAGATGATAGGCCGGGACGATGAAGGCCTCGGCCCGCGTGATCCAGCCACCCTTGCCGCCATCCTGTCGGCGCGCGAATTTTCGCAGGACCGGGCGCGCGTCGCCAAGCGCGTAATAGTAATTGCGCCGGGCGATCCCGTAAGCGTCGACCAGATGTCGGGGTGCCGCGCGCATCGCACGATGCGCCGCCTGCGCCGTCTGCGCGCCGATGGCACCGTCGACATCAAGCGGAAAACCCATATCATTCAACAAGTTCTGCAATATTCGGATGGCTTGCGAACCGGCGTTCACCTGCATATCAAACACCGATGCCCGCAGGGGTGCGGGCAGTTTGCCGATCCCGGGGCCGCGATAATAATGTTCGAGGAAAATCTTGACCGCGTCGTCTTTTCGCAACGCCCTGAGGTCGTCGATGGTCACCGCACCATCCTTGTCCAGATCCAGCCCCAACCGCCGCATGGTTCCGATGGTGACGCCGTGATTCGTGGCACCGCCCGGGTCATCCGGATCGTTCACAAAGCCCCCCTCGCGGGCCAGGATTTCCCGTGCAATCTGGCGAACGGTCTGCATATGGCCCTCGGTTCCCAAGCGAAAAACTGCCCGGACCGTCGCCGTTAAGGGTTAAGAAACCCGCTATTCACCGTTCGATGGTTGGAATACGCCCTGTTCCTTTAACGCATCGGCGACCTCTTTTGGCAGGTAATTTTCGTCATGTTTTGCCAATATTTCAGACGCCTGGAAGGTGTTGTTCATGTATTTTCCCGTGGCGATCATGCCCTGACCCTCCTTGAACAGATCGGGCAGGATGCCGGTGAAGGTGACCGCGATGCTGGCGGCGGTGTCGGTGACGTTAAACGTGATGGTCTCGCCCTGCCCGCGTCGCAGGGACCCCGCTTCCACCAGCCCGCCAATGCGAAACACCTCGGAAGGGCCCGGCGGCGCGGCAAGCACCTGACTGGGGCTGCGGAAATACGATATCCCCTCGCGCAGGCCGTACCCGATCAACCCCGTGGCCATCGCCAAAGCCAAAAATGCCAACACGATCAACCAGATACGGCGGCGTTTCCGGAGTCCCGGCATCGGCTTACGGGAACAACGGGGCCAACATCAGCCCCGCAGTTTCATCAAGACCCAGCATCAGGTTGGCATTCTGGATCGCCTGCCCCGACGACCCCTTGGTCAGATTGTCTAGCGCCGAAAAGACCATCACCCGGCCCGGCACCCGATCGGGAATCACCCCCAGATGACAGAAGTTGGAGCCACGAACATGGCGCGTCGCCGGGGCCTCGCCCAGTGGCAGGACGTGAAGGAACGGCTCGTCTTCATACCGTTCGGCGAGCGTGGTGTGAATCACGCCCGCGTCGCCTTTTACATAAGCCGTGACCAGTATCCCCCTGTTTTGTGGCAGTAAATGCGGCACAAAGGTCACCGTGACCGGGCGGTTGGCGGCGCGGCTGAATTCCTGATCAAACTCTGCCAGATGCCGGTGTTTGGCCACGTTGTAGGCGTGGTAGCCTTCGGAGACCTCGGTGTGAAGCGTGCCCTCTTTTGGCGCGCGCCCGGCACCCGATACCCCGGTCGCGAGATCGAGGATGATATCGTCGGTTTCGATCACGCCGGCCAGCAGCAGCGGCAGGATCGGATATTGCCCGGTCGCCGCATTGCAGCCGGTACCCGCGACCAGCCGCGCGTGGCGGATATCGTCGCGGTAAAACTCGGTCAGCCCGTAAACCGCCGATTTCTGCAACATTGGCGCATCGTGTTTGCCCCCGTACCATTGCGCATATACTGCCGGGTCGCGAATCCGGAAATCGGCTGAAAGATCAACAACTTTCACGGCCTCGGGCAGGCCCAGAATGACCGTTTGACTGGTGGCATGCGGCAGCGCGCAGAACACCAGATCGACGTCGGCGTAATCCACTTCCGAAAGCTGGACCAGAACCGGCAGGTCCAGATGACGCAGGTGCGGAAACACTGCGCCCATCGTCATGCCGGCCTTGCGATCCGCCGTCATCGCCACGATTTCCATGCCCGGATGGGTGGCGATCAGGCGCACCAGCTCGGCACCGGTATAACCGGAGGCACCAAGGATTGCGATTTTCTTGGGCGTGGACATGGGGGCGGTGTTTCTCTGAGTCGCAGGACGCTTTGTGAATTACGGTAAATGCAACGCCGACACAATCACGCCGCGACAAACTCGATTTCCCGGCGCAGGAAGCGTGTCGCCTGGTCGGAAACCGATTGCGCGTTGCCCGTGGTCAGGAACCGCGACTCCCTGCCCGCGCCGGGCATGTCGGGGTGGCGTTCAAGGTAATCGACCAGCGATTCGGCTACGATCCTGCCTTGCGAAAACACCCGGACCTTGTCGCCCAGCGCCGCCTGAAATTCGTCGTGCATCATCGGATAATGCGTACAGCCCAGAATCGCGGCTTCGGGTTTGGGCATGCGGCGCAGCAGCGCCTCGACATGGCTGCGCACCAATGCACCTGCCAGAATCTGGTCGCCGTCCTCCAGCGCGTCGACCAGCCCGCCGCAGGGCTGGGCCTCGACATCGACGCCGATGGCGCGAAAGGACAATTCGCGCTGAAAGGCGCGGCTGGCCACCGTGGACGGGGTGGCAAACAGCGCGACGTGTTTCACGCCAACCTCGCGCGGGGCGGAATTGTCGCCCCACTGGCGTTCGGTCAAGGCCTCGATCAGCGGCACGAAAACGCCGAGAACCCGTTTGTCGGCGGGGATCCATTCCTCCTGCATCCGT
>Ga0114932_10004634_pt1 | contig 12724 bp, 13 predicted proteins | sample 2SBtaG_2_FD_87286 | JGI IMG/M metagenome (GOLD analysis project Ga0114932, IMG submission 87286) | Deep subsurface microbial communities from Kolumbo volcano to uncover new lineages of life (NeLLi) - 2SBTROV12_ACTIVE470 metaG | ecosystem: Environmental > Aquatic > Marine > Volcanic ...
CGTTGATCTGAACCAGGCTGGCGTACAGGCCGACCGCGCGCTCGAACAGCGCAATCAACCCGCCGACGCTCGTGGCGTCGACACGGGGGATGCTCATGGTCAGGCTGGGGCGATCTGCCGCATCGAGCGCGCGTCGCGTGCCCATCAGAAAGCCCTGCAGAAAGTCCCCAGCAGTGGCTCCGTCCTCGAGGTCGGTCTGCTGGCCAATGCCGTCTTCGAAGACCTGGATGAAGGAGGCGAAGAAGTCGTTGCGGCCATCGCGCAGCTGCTGGACGTAGGCGTGCTGGTCCGTCGAGCCTTTGTTGCCGTAGACGCTGATGCCTTGGTGCACCACGTTGCCAGCGAGGTCCAGGCGCTTGCCCAGCGACTCCATCACCAGCTGCTGCAGGTACCGGCTCATCAAGAGCAGCCGATCGTTGTAGGGCAGGACCACCATGGCCCGCTCGCCGGTGCCGCCGCCAGTGCGGTGCCAGACGCCGGCGAGCAGTGCCGCCGGGTTCGTGCGCCAGTCGCCGGTTCGGGTCCACTCATCCATCTCGCGGGCGCCGTTGATCAGTGGGGTGGTGTCGATTCCTGCCAGCTCGGCGGGCAGCAGACCGACCGCTGAGGTGACCGAGGTGCGGCCGCCGACCCAGTCCCACATCGGGAAGATGGCCGCCCACTGCTCGCTGTCGGCCTCTTTGTAGAGCTTGCTGCCGACGCCAGTGACCGCGACCAACTGGGAGGGGGCATGAATGCCGGCGCCTTCGAGTGCTTGGCGGACCAGCTTGTACCCATTGCGGGTCTCGGCAGTGCCACCGGACTTGGAGACGACCAGGACCAGAGTGCTGCGCAGGCGAGGGCCCAGGTGGCGGACGGTGCGCTCGACGCCGTCGGGGTCGGTGTTGTCGATGAAGTGCAGCTGCAGGCCGCCCTGGGGCGTCGCACCCTTTGGGGCAAGCGCATCGATCAGCAGCTGGGGTCCTAGTGCGCTGCCTCCGATTCCCACAGCAATGACGTCGGTGAACCGCGAGCCGTCGTCTGCGGTGGTGCCGCCGCTTCGAATCTTGGCGGCGAAGTGGCGAAGCCGCTCGGTGGTCTCGCCGATCTCGCGCGCTTGGCCCATGGTCGGGGCGCGTTCTGGAGAGCGCAGCCAGTAGTGGCCGACCTGGCGGTCTTCATCTGGATTGGCAACTGCGCCGCTCTCTAGGGCTTCCATCTCGCTGAGCACGCGCGCCCAAGGGAGCTGGTCGAGGGCCGCGGGTTCGATGTGCATGCGGCTGCAGTCGAGGACCCAGGGCAGCCGGGGGTGATGGATGACGAGAGGGGGCAGCCAGGTACTCAAGAGGGCTCCGGGGGCGGAGGGTTCGGGTATCCTGAGTGCATGGATCGGGAAAGCGCTCTAGCGCTGCTGCGCACCAACCATTCGTTTCCAGGCCCCTTCGAGTTTCGAGTGGTCGTGCGGCCCGAGTCCGTGACCCCGACCGTCTCAGCCATGGCGCTTGCGGGGGGGGACGACTCCGTGGTCGAGAATGTGCGCAAGCGAGAGTCGAGCAAGGGCACCTATGTTGCCCTTCGGGTGCGAATGCGTGTGCCTGCGGCCGAGCGTGTATTGGACGTCTACGAGATCCTCGGCACGTTGGATGGGATCCTCACCAGCATGTGAGTCCGAGCGCATTAGTGGGGGGCCGATGGTCGACTGTACCCTCACTGTCTATGGAGCAAGTGGCCAGCCCAGTGGTCAGATGGAGACGTCCGTCCCCGTCGAGCCTGACCGCACCACGCTGACCAAGCTCTACAGCGAAGGCATTCTTGGAAACGAGTGCCGCTATGCAGTCGTGCGCCAGGGCCGCGAGGTCCGCGCCTTGTTTCTGGCTGACGACTTAGTGCCGCACTCCGCCGTGCGGTTCTCGACCAGCACCCGCATCCGAGGAAAGTGGGCCACCAGTGCCCTGCAGATGGGCGATTGGGGCGGCGGACGGGTCTTCATCGGCCCCTCGGTGTTCTTTCGACAGGTCGACCTCAAGCCGCGCGAGGCCTGGCTTGCGCCGGTGCTCATGGGCTTTCCCTGCACCCAAGAAGTGCGGCAGATCGCGTTCGGCCCGGACACCGTCTACGAACTCAACCTGAACGGCAGCCGCTACTACTACCTGATGAAGGGCGGCGCCTGGAAGCTGTACGGAGCTGGCAACACGCCCCAGGCCGTCATCGATCGCATCATCCACAAACGCAAGCCCCCGACCGCGATCGCATTCCTGTGGGTGGTCGGCGCCGTCGAGCTGGGCAGCGACTGATGAAGGTCCTGGTGACCGGGGCCACCGGCTACATCGCTGGCTTCTGCATCGAGGACTTGCTGCGCCAAGGTCACTCGGTTCGCGGCACCATGCGCAACCCCGATGCCACTGACCGAGTTGCCCACCTGTGGGCTGTTGCCGACGAGCTCGGCGCCGAGCTTGAGTTCGTTCGCGGCGAGCTGTCCGAGGCCGAGTGCTGGCCTGCAGCCGTAGTGGGCTGCGACTGGGTCATGCACACCGCCTCACCGCTGCCGGTGGCAGATCCAAAACACGAGATGGAGCTGATTGGGCCCGCGGTCGATGGCACCCGCCACGTGCTTGCGGCGGCCGCCGACGCCGGGGTCAAGCGCGTGGTGCTGACGTCCTCGAGCGCCGCCATCATCAACGTCGATCGCCCCGAAGGGCACGTCTACACCGGTGACGACTTCTCTGATCCCGAGCAGTGCAGCGCCTATCCAAAGAGCAAGACCCTGGCCGAACGAGCCGCGTGGGAGCTGCACAAGGCGCTGCCCGACGACAAGCGCTTCGAGCTGGTGGTGGTCAATCCGGTTCTGGTCATCGGCCCCGTGCAGCACGCGCGGGCCAACACGTCCCTCGAGCCCGTCCTGCGACTGATGCGCCGTCAACTCCCTGCGGTGCCACACCTGGGCTTTACGCTCGTCGACGTCCGCGACGTGGCCGTCGCTCACCGGCTTGCGCTCGAAGTGCCAGAAGCCGCGGGCAAGCGCTATCTGCTGTGCAGCCAATTCATGTGGATGCGCGACCTGTCTGTCGAATTGGCCGCCGATGGTCACAGCGTGCCCACCGGACATCTCCCGTACGCGGCTCTGTGGCTGGCTTCGTGGTTTGACAGCGCAATCGCCTACATCCTTCCCCAGGTCGGACAGCGCTTGAGCCTGTCTTCAGCCAAGGCGCAGCGTGAACTCGGCTGGACGGTCACGGACGTGAAGCAAACGGTACGGGATTGTGGCCGTAGCATCGCAAAGTTTGGACTTGCGGGCTGATGGCGTTTTCGCACAGACCCGACGGCTGTATGATGCGTCGATGGCCGACAAGGATGTACAAAAGGTTCTGACCCTGTTGGGGTTGCCGAGCGAGGCCAGCGCCTCGATCGAGAAGGTCCTGGACAGGTGGTCTCCGGGGCATACGATCATGCCTGGTGCTGGCCATACGCTTGCTCCAGGCACCGTAATCGAGCCTGCCGGCAACCTGGGCGACCTGGTCGAACCGGGCGCCCCGATCACCCGCGGCTTTCGCGAGACCTCCAAGACCCTGGTCATGGACTTCGAAGAACTCAACGAGGTGCTCGAGACGGGCCGCGAGCGGCACGGCCTTCCCGCGTCCAAGAAATCCGTCATCTATTTCGACCACATCGACGATTCGCCGACCACCGAGATGGCCATCGTCGAGGCAGACACCAAACTCGATTCTGATGACGACGAGGGCCTCAGCGAATGGTCCACCGACGAGATGCCGATCGCCCGGCGAACGTCGGGTACATGGCATCCCAATCGCCCGCCAGGGGACCAGACAGAGCAGCCTGTCCAGTACGACTCCTCGCGGCGCTATCAGGACCTGGGCCTGCTGGGCGAGGGCGGCATGGGCGAGGTGCGACGCGTCTACGACCGCGACCTGAACCGTCCGTTGGCGCTCAAGATCATCCTTCCGCAGCTGGTCAACGACAAGAACGTCGTCTCTCGCTTCATCTCCGAGGCCCAGGCCACGGGGCAGCTTCAGCATCCCGGAATCGTTCCGGTCCACGAACTTGGGCGCTTGGCCGATGGCCGCTACTACTTCACCATGCGCGAAATTCGCGGTGCGAACCTCGGTGACATCATCGACGAGTTCCACATCGCGCGGGACGACGGACCACCGACCGAATGGACGCTGCGGCGCTTGGTCGATGTCATGCTCAAGGTGGCCGAGGCCACCGCCTATGCGCACTCTCGCAACGTGCTTCACCGCGACATCAAGCCCGAGAACATCCTGGTCGGTGATTTCGGCGAGGTGCTGCTAGTGGACTGGGGCCTAGCCAAGGTCATCGGCACCGATGATGGAGACGAGCTCGAGACCGGTCAGTTCTCGGTGACCACGCAGCGGACCGAGGGCGACGGCGAGGCCCTGAAGACCGTGGTCGGCAGCGTCGCCGGCACGCCTTCGTACATGCCGATCGAACAGGCGCTCGGTGACAATGATGCTCAGCAGAAGCACTCCGATGTCTATGCGCTGGGCGCCGTGCTCTATGACGTGCTCTGTGGGCACCCGCCCTACCAAGCCGACACGGCGGTGGGCACGCTCAAGCTCCTTCTCAAGGGCAAGGCCGAGCCAATTCCGGAGGGGCCGGAGTACCCCGAAGAGCTGCGCGCGATCTGCATGAAGGCGATGGCCCGCAAGCCAGAGGATCGCTACGTCGATGGTGCCGCGGTCGTCGACGCACTCTCCGGATGGCTCGAGGGCGCACGGCGTCGCGAAGAAGCGCTGAACATGCTCAACGATGCCAAGGAAAAGACTGAGGGCCGCGTTCGATTGCGTGCACGCGCAGATGCGCTGCGGTCCGAGGCTGTCCAGATGCTGGATGGGGTGCCGGTCCTGGCACCGATGGAGCAAAAGAAGGCGGCGTGGAGGCGTTTCGACAGCGCCAAGCAGCTCGACTCCGGGGCCGAAGTCCTCGAGATGCTCGCGATTCAGCTGGCTCGCGCGGCCCTGGCCCACGACCCAGACCTGGGCGAAGCCAACGAGCTGCTCGCCAACCACTACCGCAAGCAACACGAGGAATCTGAAGAAGCGGGCGACGTCGCGGGCGAAGAGCGCGCCCGAGCCATGCTGCGAGCCCACGACCGCGGTCGCTACGCCGATTATCTGCTCGGTGACGGTGCCCTGACCTTTGTGCCGGACGCCAAAGACGCCGACATCGAGATCTTCCGCATCGAAGAGCGGTCGCGGCGCCTGGTGCCGCTGCCTTGGGGCAAGCCGCAGAAGGGCGCTCTCAAGGAATTTGAGCTGCCCATGGGCAGCTACCAGCTGATCGTGCGCGCCGAGGGCCGCGTCCCTGTGCGCTACCCCGTACGAATCGGCCGCCAGGAACACTGCACAGGCATTCGTCCAGGTGGCAACGCGCCCTACCCGATCTACCTCCCCGAAGTGGACGAGCTGCGACCCAGTGAAGTCTACGTGCCCGCTGGGTGGTTCATTTTCGGCGGCGACCCCGCAGCACCGAACGCCGCGCCTCGCGGAAAGGTCTGGGTCGACGGCTTTGTGATGCAGAAGTACCCGGTCACCAACATCGAGTACGTGCGCTTCCTGTCCAGCTTGGTCAAGTACCGGCGCGAAGACGAGGCCAACGCATTCGCCCCCGCCATGGGCATGGTTCAGGACCAGCATGGCAACTGGTGGCTCCCGATTGGCGACGACGAAAACGCCGAGGAAGACGAGGAGCAGGGCGCCGAAGAACCGGTGCTGATGGTCAACTGGCACGCCTCGATGGCCTATGCCACATGGCTGGCCGAGCGCGAGTCCCTGATGTGGCGCCTGCCTCACGAGCTCGAGTGGGAGAAAGCGGCACGTGGCGTCGATGGTCGTGCCTACCCCATGGGGCCATTTCTCGACCCCACTTGGGCCGCGACCGGCCGAAGCCACATCGATGTCGCTAGCCACAAAGATATCTACGCGTTTCCCGATGACGAGTCGGTCTATGGCGTGCAGGGCATGGCGGGAAATACCCGTGACTGGTGCCGTACGCCGTTCTCTGAGACCGACCTCGACGTCAAAGAACTGCTGCTTGACGTCAAGCGTATTCGTCCCCAGGCCGAAGGCCCGATCTACCGGTCAACGCGCGGTGGTACCTGGAGTGGCACCGCGAACGAGTGCCGTCCGGCCGCACGGTATCGACGCCTGCAAGATGCCGTCTCTGCCGAGCTTGGCTTCCGCCTTGTGCGGTCTTTTGGCGCGCCCAGGTAGTCAGGTCGCGCGGACGAGTCGCTCCGCTTTGGCCCGGGCTGCATGAAGACTCCGATTCAGGCTCCATTGGCCCTTGGCTCGCAGCAGGTTGTGCTCGCCGCGGCCGCCGTATTTGGCGTTCCACCCGAAGTAGCTCTCTTGCAGTGCGTCGGCGGCAAATCGAGCAGTCAGGTTCAAGCTGATGCGCTCAATTCCCGGCACGATGGCGGACCACTCGTCTTCACTGACGTCACGTGCCTGTGAGCGGTATCCGCGCATGCCCGCGGCGAATAGGTCCAGATCGAACACCGACTGCGGTGCCTCCTCGGTGGCTGGATTGCACCACGAGCGGAAGGCGTCGCCCAGGTCGACGTCCAGTGTGCAAACGGCCAGCGTGTCCAGGTCGATCAGCGCCGTGGCCTGAGCCCCGCTGAAGCGCACATTGCTGATCTTCAAGTCGCCGTGGATCACCCGTTGGGGCAAGTCGGTGGGGCCTTCCCATGTCTGCCAGGCTGCATGCACTTCATCGGCCACCCGGGCCACCTCGTCGTACAGCCGGTGTCCTCGATGCTTTGCGGTGGCGGCTGTGAGGTTCCGCAGGTGCTTTTTGGTGTCTTGGGACCCGGGTCGGACCGATCGAAAGTCCCAGTCCAGGTCGCGCACCGCCGCGTGAAACCGGGCCACGAGACCGCCGGCGGCGATTGCGTCCGCTGGGTCGGCAATCTTGTCAATGGTGCGGTCGCCGACCGGTGTCAGGCAACGCCATACCCCGCCATCGGGGTCGGTGGCCCACAGCGAGCCGTCGCGCGTCCTCATCAGACGGGGGGTGGTCAAGCCATGCTGCTGCAAGTGCGAGGTGACCGCTTCAATGTCCTCGTGCACTTGGGGAACGAAGATGTCGGTGTTCAGTCGCTGGAGCACGGCGGCGACCGTTCCATCGACATGCACCATATGCGTGATGTTGATCAGGCCGGAGTCCACGCCAGAAAGCGAGGGCGAATGGGACCAGTCCCAGTCCCGGAGGATGTCGGTAGCGTGGCTCATGCTCCGAACCTTAGGATTACTCATGGCAAGAGTCGACGAATACCTGGACCTAGTGGACGACCCGTCCCGACAGTCCCTCGTTCCCGGTGACCCCGCAGACGATGCATTGCTGGCTCTGCTGGCTCATGTGGCGTTCTCAGATGGACATATTGATGCCGCTGAGCTTGGTTTCCTGGCCAAGGTGCTGCCGGGAAGGGCACCCGCTGAGCTTGAGCTGTGGGCCAATCAGGCGGGCAGCCGGCCGCTCGATCTGGAACAAGTCGCGAGTGCATTGCCCGGGGTCGCCGATCGCTGGAAGGGGCTTCGTTTCGCCGTGCGCATGGCTTGGCGAGACGGCGAGCTGCACACCGAAGAGCTCGCCCTGCTGCAGCGGCTGGTCTGGGCCCTCGAGCTGCCCGAGGGGGCGCTGTCCCGCATCATCGACGAAGTCCGTAGCGTGGCCGAGCAGCCGGTCACCAGAAAGCACCTGGCCAAGGCACTGCACTCCACGCCCTGGGCGTCGGTTCAGCTCGCCGACGGTGGCTGTCGCGACAACCTCAAGGGCGTGGCACCTGAACATTGGGAGGGTGTGGCCCGACTCGGCCTCGAGATGGTTGAAGTGATGGGCTTCTATGTCCAGGGTGTTGTCGGTGGCTTCCTCGAGGGTTCGGTGGCGCTGACCTGGGGCGAGATCGTCGCCTATACCCGCATGCCGACACTGGGTGCCGCGGTCCAGCTGCACACAGATTCCGGGCGAACACTGACGCTGGTCGACCACCGCATGAGGGGGCTGGTGCCCTTCTTCGACCGCCTGTACGGGCCCGAGGAGCGCGCCAAGACCAGTCCGCCGCCTCCGGTTCGTCAGGTGCGCGGCCGCTCCTCAAACAAGACCAAGAAGAAACGCGGCAAGAAGTGAGCGTCGCTTTCTTTGACCTGGACCGAACCCTGGTCGACGTGAACAGCGGCAAGCTCTGGATTCGCAGCGAGCTCAAGGCCGGTCGGCTGACCTATCGAGACGCTCTGAAGGGTGTGTGGTGGCTGTTTCGATACAGCATCGGGCACCACGATCTGGACCACGCCTACAAGTCGGCGGTGCGCAAGCTCGAGGGGGCCAGCGAAGATGTCGTTCGCCAGCGCACCCTCGACTGGTTCGCGCGAGATGTCGCCCACCGCGTTCGCCCTGGGGCCCTCGCAGCGTTGGCGGCCCACCGCACTGCGGGAGATCGGCTGGTGGTTGCCACATCATCGTCTCCCTATGCAGCGGAGGCAGCGCGGCTCGCCTTCGACCTCGATGAGTGCCTATCCACGGTCTTCGAGGTGCACGCGGGCCACTTCACGGGGCACATCAAGAGCAGCGCCTATGGTCCGGCCAAGGGTGATCGTCTGATCGACTGGGCCCAGGCACATGAAGTCGATCTGGCGCAGTGCACGCTGTACACCGACTCGGTGAGTGACCTGACCGCCCTTGAGGCCGTCGGCAATCCAGTGGCGGTCAATCCAGATCGGAAGTTGGCTGTGATCGCCCGGGATCGAGGCTGGCAGCTTGTGGACTGGGGCGAGTCCGGCTGAAGCCGACCTACTTGATCTTTACGTCGGGGATGTTGGTGATGAGCATGCCGGTCTCGATGCCGTGCTCGGCAAACCAGCCACGATTCACTTCGAGCGCGTACTTGGATGGGTACAGGCTCTTGGTGGCATTCTGGTCCAGCGGCGTCATGTCGGCGATGCGCATGATCTTGCCATCTTCGTTGGCAAACGCGATGGACAGAGGAATGCGGGTGTTCTTCATCCAGAAACTGCGCTTGCTCTCTTCAGTGTACAAGAACAGCATTCCCTCGTTTTGAGGGATGGAATCGCGATGCATAAGCCCCAGGCTGCGCTGCTCGGGGTCGGCCGCAAGCTCGACCGTCATCGAGGTCTGGCCGACCATGATGTTCGCAGTCGGAAACTGGTGGCTGCCACAGGCCAAGACGAGCAACAACAAGCTCATAGCAGTGCCTGCTGGCCGGAGTTCCCGTTGCCAGTGTCGGGAAGGCCCATGTGGGCGCGGCCGCGTGGAGTGACAATGCGGCCCCGGGGAGTTCGCTGCAGAAAGCCCTGCTGCAGCAGGAAGGGCTCGTGGGTGTCCTCGATGGTGTCCTTGCTCTCGCCGATGGCGGCAGCGAGGGTGTCGAGGCCGACGGGTCCACCGGTGAACTTCAGCTCGATGGTCTCGAGAATGCGGCGGTCCATCTTGGTGAGGCCCGCATGGTCGACCTCGAGTCGCTCAAGGGCGGTCCGGGTGATCTCGGCGTCGACAGTGCCATCTCCGTCCACGTCGGCGAAGTCGCGGACGCGGCGAAGCAGGCGGTTGGCGACTCGGGGAGTGCCACGGGATCGGCGGGCCAGCTCTTTGGCGCCGTCGGGGGTCAGCACGACGTCGAGCTGCTTGGCCGAGCTCTTGAGAATCTTCTCGAGCTCTGGCGCGCTGTAGAAGTCGAAGGTGGCGGTGATGCCGAAGCGGCTGCGCAGAGGGGCAGTCAACAGACCCGAACGCGTGGTGGCGCCGACCAGGGTGAACTGCTGAAGCGGAATCTTGATGGAGTTGGCGCCGGGGCCGGTTCCCAGCACAATGTCGACCTCGAAGTCCTCCATTGCTGGGTACAGAATCTCTTCGACGGCACGGCTCAAGCGGTGGATTTCGTCGATGAACAGCACATCGCCCTCTTCGAGCTGGGACAGGATGGCTGACAGGTCGCCCTTGTGGTCGAGGGTCGGACCGCTCGCCGTGCGGCACTGCACCCCCATTTCTTCGGCGACGATGTAGGCCAGACTGGTCTTGCCCAAGCCGGGAGGACCCGACAACAGCACATGGTCGAGTGCCTGGCCGCGCTTCTTGGCGGCCTTGATATAAATGCCCAGGTTCTCGACGATGCGGGGCTGTCCCACGAACTCGAAGAGGGTCTGTGGGCGCAGGGCCGGGTTGGGATTCGGCGTCTGGTCGTGTGGGTCGAATTCGCTCATGCGGGCCTATCGTCGAGTGTAGAGGATGCGAAGCGCCGCTTTGAGGCGGTCGCTGATCGGGTCGTCTGCCTCGACCCCTGTGCCAGGCAGTTCGCGCTGCACCATGTCGATTTCGGTCTTGCTGTACCCGAGTCGAGACAACGCCATGACCAACGTGTTCGCGTCCGGTCGAGGGGTGTGCTGCTGCTGCAGCTCGTCGCTGTGATCGAGCGGGTTGAAGACGGCGGGGAGCTTGCCCTTGAGCTCGAGTGCGAGTCGCTGGGCTGTGCGCTTGCCAATGCCGTTGATGCGCTGCAGTGCGGGAATGTCTTCGGTCTCGACCGCGCGGCGCAGCTGGTCGATGGGCACCGCATCGAGGCAGGCTAGGCCCAGCTTGGGCCCGACTCCGCTCACCGTGAGCAGGACCGTAAATCCCTGGCGATCGGTGTCGCTCGAGAACGCGTAGAGCGTGATGGAATCTTCGCGCACTTGGGTCGAAATATAGGCTTCGACGGGGTCTTCAGCGCGGGCCCAGACTTCGAGAGTGCGGGTTGGCGCGAATATTTCGTAGCCCACGTCTCGCACATCGAGGATGCCTCGATTGCCGGTATGAGCCTTGAGCTTGCCTTTGAGCATGGCGATCACTTGTGGGCTCTCCTGAGGTGGGCTGTGCGGCTGTGACTGCAATGCGTAATCGCGATGGCCAGCGCATCGGTGACGTCGGACGGACCGGGAACATCGACACCGAGCAGCAGCTTGACCATCTTGGCGATGGCGTGTTTATCGGCCTTTCCGTGGGCACCTACGGTGCTCTTGACGGTGCTCGGGTTGTACTCGAAAGGCTCGTAGCCGTGTTGTGTGGCGGCCAACAAGGCGACGCCGCGCGCCTGTCCCAGGCGAAGTGCGCTCTCGGAGGACTTGTGCCTGAAGATGGCCTCGATGGCGACCTCGTCGACTGGGTAGGCCGCCAGTGCCTCGGATAGGGCGGCGTGGATGATGCTCAATCGCTCGCCCATCGGGGTCTTTGGGGTGGTCTTGACGCAGCCTGCGTGCACCAGACGCACGCGGCCGCGATTGGATTCGACGATGCCAAATCCGGTGACCGTCGAGCCGGGGTCGATTCCAAAGACGCGCATGGAGTGCCGAGGGTGAGAGAGAGAGGAAGGACGAGGGGGAGGGTGCCGCATTCTAACCCGCGATCGCGTGTTGCGGTGCTCCGCGTCCAGATGGCTTAAGGCCCTCCCATGGACGAGTTCGCCCCTCCCGCTGATTCCGGTCCCTCCCGTAGCTTGGACAGGCACGGTGGCGACCTCGACAGTCCCGCCCGCACCGCCGCTATTCTGGGCATTCTGGCGTTGACCATGAACATGTTGGCCTGCTGCTTCAGCATCTTCGCCATCATGGCAGGCACCGTGCTCGGAACGGTCGCTGCGATCATGGGCAGGAGTGTTCTCGACCAAGACCCCGAGGGCGAGGCGCTCGCATACGCCAACGTTGGGTTCTGGTCGGGACTGATCGCAGCACTCTGGGGGGTCTTCGTGGCGTTCCTGGTCTTCTGCTATGTCATGCTCTACGTCGGTGTCATCGTGCTCGCGATTGTGGCTGGCGCGTGATTCGACAGACGCTGGCGACGGCGTTCACCAGGCAGGGCATCGGCGTCCACACCGGCAACCCCTGCACCGCTCTGGTGGCCCCAGCCGAGTTCGGCACGGGGTTCGTATTTCAGACCCCAAGCGGCCGACAGGTGCAAGCCAGGCTGGCCCATGTGGCGCCTATGGCGGGCATGACAGTGCTGAAGCACGGGCGGGTAGCGTTGGGCATGGTCGAGCACCTGCTCGCGGCGCTGTACGCCCGTGGCATCACCGACGCACGCATCACGGTCTTCGGCCCTGAAGTTCCCGTGCTCGATGGCTCAGCGCTGCCGTGGACCAGTGGGCTCGACGAGGCCGGAACCAAGCGCGGCCCCGAGACCGAGCCGCTGGTGGTGACCGAAGTCGTGCGCGTCGAAGACGGTGCGTCCTGGGCCGAGCTGCGCCCCGCCGACCAGTGCGAAGTCGCCGTCACCGTCGACTTTGGCCCGACATTGCGCGGGGGGGCCGAGGTCGTGTTGGGCCAACAGGCCTTTGCCACCGATGTGGCGTGGGCGCGGACCTTCGCCCTCCAGAGAGACATCGCCAGGCTGCGCCAACAGGGCCGGGGAGCGGGGGCGAGCCTCGAGAACACGGTCGTGCTGCGACCCGATGGCAGCGCGCTGAATCCTGGGGGGCTGCGTCAGCCTGACGAATGCGTGCGGCACAAGCTGCTGGACGCCATCGGTGACTTGGCTCTGATCGGCGCTCCGCTGCAAGGGCGCATGGTCGTGCACCGTGGCAGCCACGCTCTGCATCAGCAGTTGCTGGTCAAGGCGTTTGGAAAGTGGGGACCCGAAGGCGACGTCCTGCCGGCCTAGGGACAGCTCACCGTGGCCAGGTAGCCTCTGACCTTGTCGGCGCTGAGTGGGCCGCCGTGGC
>Ga0114932_10004635_pt1 | contig 12723 bp, 11 predicted proteins | sample 2SBtaG_2_FD_87286 | JGI IMG/M metagenome (GOLD analysis project Ga0114932, IMG submission 87286) | Deep subsurface microbial communities from Kolumbo volcano to uncover new lineages of life (NeLLi) - 2SBTROV12_ACTIVE470 metaG | ecosystem: Environmental > Aquatic > Marine > Volcanic ...
TACTCGGCTGTGAAGGTGAAGGGCAAGGCGCTCTACAAGTACGCGCGTGCCGGCGACACCGTGAAGGCCGCGGCCCGCGCCATCAGGGTCTATGGCCTCGAGGAGATCGAGCGGGGTGACGACTCCTTCCGGTGCACGATCTCCTGCAGCCGTGGCACCTACGCACGCGTGCTCGCCGAGGAGCTCGGTGTCGCCCTGGGCAGCGTCGGGCACCTCGCCAGCCTCCGCCGGCTCCGCTCCGGCCCCTTCGAGATGGAGCACGCGCTCGACCTGTCGACCCTCGCCCAGTTCGTGGCCGACACCCCGTCCTGGGAGCGTGCCTTCCGACGTCCCAAGGAGGGTGAGGAGCGCCTCGCGTGGAAGCCGCGGGCCGAGGTGTTCGCGTCGCTCGCGCCCTACGCCTGGCCGCTGGAGCGGGCGCTCGGCCACCTGCCGCAGGTCCAGCTGTCCGGTGCGGTCGCCGACGGCGTGCGCAAGGGCAGCCTGGAGCCGCCGGGGCCGGCCGAGCTCACCCCGGGTCAGCGCTTCGCCGTGATGGGCGAGCAAGGCTTCCTCGCGGTGGCCGAACGGCACGCCCAGGGTGCGAAGGTGCTGCGTCGACTGGGCGAGGAGCGCCAGGCCAAGCGCCACCGCGACAAGAGGCGCCGCCGCCGTTGACGCGCCGATCGGGCCGCGCTATCAGTGCGCGGCCTCTCTTCTGAGGTGAACCCTACGGTCTCTGTGGCCGGGCGGGATGCGGGCCACGCGGCCCGCGCCATCGGCCCACCCCGCTGCGGACACCGTCACGACAAGGAGACACTCCGATGGCACTGCATCAGTCCGAGAAGGCTGCGATCATCCAGAAGTTCGCGCGTGAAGACGGCGACACCGGCTCCCCCGAGGTGCAGGTGGCACTCCTGACGGAGCGGATCAAGCAGCTCACCGGTCACTTCGAGTCGCACAAGGGCGATCACCACTCTCGCCGGGGGCTGTTGAAGCTCGTCGGTCAGCGTCGGCGGCTCCTGCGCTACCTGAAGTCGAACCACGAGGACCGCTACTTCAGCCTGATCAAGGAGCTCGGCCTGCGTCGTTAGGCCGGCTCGTCGGGTCCGGGTGCAGAACCCGGGCCCACCCGCTCTTTTTCCCCAAACACACCACCACGCGTCACGCGGCGGACGGCTCTCGGGCCGTAGGTCTCCGCGGGCTGAGCACGTCGGTTTCTCCGACCCGCGCGCTCACTCCGAGCAGGTCTACGGAAACCGGCACGGGTTCCGGTCGCAGCAGGGGCGTGGTCCATCAAGAGGACAGCCATGCACGGCGTCAACGAACACTCTGTATCCGTCGAGATCGGCGGACGTACCGTCACCTACAGCACCGGCAAGTACGCCAAGCAGGCGGGTGGAGCCATCCACGCCACCTGCGGCGAGACCCACCTGCTGGCCACTGCGGTCTGCGGCACCAAGCCCAGCCGCTTCGACTTCCTGCCGCTCACGGTCGACTACATCGACAAGGACGGCGCGAGCGGCAAGATCCCCGGCGGCTTCCTGAAGCGCGAGGGTCGCGGCAACGAGCGCACCACGCTCACCAGCCGCCTCATCGACCGCCCCATCCGGCCGATGTTCCCCAAGAACTTCCGGGCCGAGACGCAGCTCATCGCCACCGTGATGAGCTTCGACAAGGACGCCGAGGCCGACTGGCTCGCGCTCGGCGCCTGCTCGGGCGCGCTGCACGTCTCCGATGCCCCCCAGAGCGAGTGCGTCGCCGGCGTGCGCGTCTGCGAGGTCGACGGTGAGCTCGTGCTCAACCCCGACTTCGAGGGCCGCGTCAACGCCACCCTGAACATCATCGTGGCCGGCACCAAGAGCGCCGTCAGCATGGTCGAGGGTGGAGGCCTGGAGGTCTCCGAGGAGCGCATGCTCGAGGCCATCTACATGGGCCACGCCGCAGTCGCCAAGCTCATCGGCGCGCTCGACGAGCTCCGCGAGAAGGCCGGTGTGCCGAAGCGTGCCCACGAGGAAGCGGCCGGCGTTCCCGCCGAGGAGCAGGCCCTCATCGACGAGAAGGGCATCGAGGCCCTCCGTGCCGCGTTCGCCTTCCAGGGCGGAAAGCACGAGAAGTCCGCCGCCATGAAGGCTGCTCGCAACGGTGTCATCGACCCCGAGCTCGAGGGCCTCGACGACGAGGCCGCCGAGGCTCGCCGCGAGGTGCTGAAGGCGGCGTGGGCCCAGCTCGTGAAGAAGGAGATGCGCCGCGCGGTGATGGAGGAGAACCGCCGCATCGACGGCCGTGAGCCCGCCACCATCCGCCCCATCTGGTGCGAGGCCGGCGTGGCGCCCAAGGCCCATGGCTCCGCGGTCTTCACCCGCGGTGAGACGCAGGCCTTCGTGACTGCCGCTCTCGGCACCGAGCGTGACAACCAACGGATCGACTGGGCCGGCGCGCTCCGGCCGACCCGCGAGTGGATGCTCACCTACAGCTTCCCGCCGTTCTGCACCGGTGAGGCCCGCCCGCTCCGCGCTCCCAAGCGCCGCGAGGTCGGCCACGGCGCCCTGGCGCACCGGGCGCTGCAGGCTGTGCTGCCGAGCTTCGACGAGTTCCCCTACGTCATGCGCTGCACGAGCGACGTGCTCGAGTCCAACGGCTCGTCGTCGATGGCCACCGTCTGCGGTGCCACCCTGTCCCTGATGGACGCGGGTGTGCCCCTGAAGGCGCCGGTCGCAGGCATCGCGATGGGCCTCATCAAGGAGGGCGACGGCTTCGCGGTCATCAGCGACATCCTCGGTTCCGAGGACGCGCTGGGCGACATGGACTTCAAGGTCACCGGCACCCGGGAGGGCATCACCGCGTTCCAGATGGACGTGAAGATCGCCGGCGTCGACGAGGAGATCATGAAGGCCGCGCTCGCGCAGGCCCGCGAGGGTCGCCTCCACATCCTCGACGAGATGGGCAAGACCCTCGACGCCCCCCGCGCCGAGCTGTCCGACAACGCTCCCCGCATCACCACGGTGCAGATCAAGTCCGACAAGATCCGCGACATCATCGGCCCCGGTGGCAAGACGATCCGCGGCATGCAGGACAAGACCGGCACCCAGAACAGCGTCGACGACAGCGGCAAGGTGCAGGTGGCCGCCACCGACCAGGCCTCGGCTGACGCCGCCCTGGCGATGATCAAGGAGCTGACCCAGGAAGCCGAGCTCGGCAAGCTCTACATGGGCGTGGTCAAGCGCGTGGTCGACTTCGGCGCCTTCGTCGAGATCTTCCCCGGCACCGACGGCCTCGTGCACGTCAGCCACCTCGCCAAGGAGCGCGTCAACAAGGTGACCGACGTGGTCAACGAGGGTGACGAGGTCCTGGTCCGCGTGATCGACATCGATCGCAGCGGCAAGATCCGCCTGTCCCGCAAGGAGGCCATCGACGCCTCCGCCGGCGCCTTCTAGCTCCGGTGAGCGGTCCGGTCCTCCCGGTGCAGGTCCTTCCCCATGGGGAGGGCCTGCCGCTTCCGGCCTACGAGACGGCCGGCGCTGCTGGGATGGACCTGCGAGCCGCCCTGACCGAGCCCATGACGCTCGGTCCAGGCGAACGCGCTGCGGTCCCCACGGGGCTCGCGATGGCGGTGCCGCTGGGCCTCGAGGCCCAGGTGCGCGCACGCTCGGGCCTGGCGTTTCGCCACGGCCTGGCGGTGCTCAACGCGCCCGGCACCATCGACGCGGACTACCGCGGCGAAGTGAAGGTGCTGCTGGTGAACCTGGGCAACGAGTCCTTCACCGTCGAGCGCGGCATGCGCATCGCCCAGCTGGTGCTCGCCGCCGTCGCGCAGCTGCCCCCCGCCAGGGTCGAGCGGCTGGACGGCACCGACCGTGGGGCGGGCGGCTTCGGCTCCACCGGCGTCTGAGCGCCTGCGCGGCTCCTACAGGCTCCTACAAGAAGCCGTTCTCCACCAGGTAGCTGCAGTCGCCCAGGCACGCGCTGCCGTAGCCGGCGCCGAGGTTGACGCACTGGAACCCCGACGGGCAGGGCTCGTCCTCGACCGCCGAACATTGGCTGTAGCAGTAGTCGAGGTGGCAGAGCTTGCCGTACCCGGTGAAGCTGTCACACGCGAAGCCGGGGTCACAGTCCTGGTTCGAGTTGCAGCTCCCGCCCACCGTATCGATGTAGCAGGTCGCGCCCACGCCGCACGTCGAGGAGAGCGCGGTGATGTCACAGGTCTGGCTGCAGTGCGCGTAGGCCGGGTCGTCGTAGCAGGCACCGGTGGTGGTGTCGCAGAGCTGTCCGGCGGAGCAATCGAGCGTGGCGTTCCGGCAGTCGCTGGCGATGCAGGTGGTGCTGTCGACGTCGCAGGTCTCGCCCGCGTAGCAGTCGTCGTCCGCCCCGCATCCCGACTCGCACGCGTACGAGTCGACGTTGCAGTAGTAGCCGACAGAGCAGTCGGCGGACTCCAGGCAGTCGGCTGCCTCACAGACCTCCTCGACGCACGCGAAGCCCTGCTCGCAGTCGCCGTTGTCGACACACTCTCCGCCACTGCTGCTGCCGCTGCCGTTGCACGCCAGCGTCAAGAGGAACACGGTCACGCGTCACCTCCCGTGTCGCCCGAGCTGCCCTCGTCGCCCTCGGACTCGCCGGTGCAGAACTCGTCCACGTCGCCGCTGCCACGGTCGTAGCGGATCGAGATCTGGGAGCTGGGCGGCGGCATCTGCGAGCGATCGAAGGCCACGGCGGGCTCGTCGTCGTCGGTTCGCACGAAGGTCCACTGCCCGTCGTCGCACGGGATGATGTCGTCGTCGTCGATCGAGACCTGCAAGGTGGACGGCGCAGGCTCGGCCGACAGCACGAAGGTGTCGTTGAGACGGCTCGCGTTGAGGCTCAGCTCGGTGACGATGTCGGAGAAGTCCTCCTCGCAGATGCTGCCCACGATGCCGTTGGTCTGCGAGGCCACGTCCAGGTAGCGGGTGCCCTCCGTGGACTCGAGCGCCACCCCGAAGCAGTCGTTCAGGTCCTTCACGACCAGCGCCGACGCGTTGACCACGTCGCGGTCACGGTGCCCCTTCACCTCGTAGAAGGTGTTGATGTAGTCGGCGGTGGGGCGCGGCGAGGCGTCTTCCTCGTCGCTCACGAAGATCAGCGACAGGCTCGCGTCCTCCCTCAAGAAGCCCGCGTTCACGCTCGAAGCGAGCGGCTCGCTCACGGCCATCAGCGCGCTCTCCAGCCCCATCTCCTGGCCGTTTCCGCAGGTGCCGACGCTCACGAGGTTGGCGAAGGTCTGGTCGGCGTCGACGGTCTCGTTCGTGATCACCGTGTCGCCGACCAGGTAGCCCCCCGCCGGAATGGCGGACACGTCGGCCAGAGAGCAGGTGTCGAAGGCCTCTGGGACCTCGACGGTCGTGGTGCCCACGGCGATGTGGTAGTCGACGTTGGCTTCGTCGAAGAAGGTGATGAATTCGTTGAAGTTGCGGGCCAGGTTGGCCTGGTACGGGCTCATCGAGCAGGAGTTGTCGACGATCATCAGGATGTCCACCTCGCTGGGCGGGTCCTGGTAGAACACGTCGGCGTTCTCGAACTGACGCAGGTCGTAGTCCGAGCACGCGAGCGCGAAGGCGAGGAGCACGGTTTCCTCCCGGAAGGACCACGGACTAACCTCTGTGGGAGCGGGTAAGGGAGCCCCAACGTGCAGCGACACCCCCTGGGACGCCGTCTCGACCGGCTCTTGACACCTCTCTTTCGCCTGGGCGGACGTCTCCTCCGCCGGCCGGACGAGCGGCACCTGCACCACCTGACCGGGCGCTCGAAGGGCGGCGGTGACGGTCCCACCGGTCCGAGCTTCGGCGCGCTGCTCGCAGCGGGTCGGCAGGCCTTGGAGGACGAGCGCTTCGGCGAGGCGCTCGTGGCCTTCGCCCGCGCCGCCGAGCTCGCCCCGCAGGACCCCTGGCCGTGGCACGGTCGCGGCGACGCGTTCCAGCTCTCCGGCGACCACGAAGCAGCGCTCAAGGCCTTCGATGCCGCGCTGGAGCGGCAGCCGGATCTGGCGCTGTCCTGGTCCGGCCGCGGCCAGGCGCTCGAGGGCCTCGGTCGCGTCGAAGAGGCCCTCGAAGCGTGGCGTCGCGCTCTGGAGCACGATCCGGAGCTTTCCTGGGCGCTCCAGGGGCTGGCCCGGCACCCGTAGGCGGGCTACCTCGCGCACCGGAGACTCCCGATGCTCGAGACCCTGACCAAGGGCTTCCGGAACGCCCGGCTGAAGCTGCAGGGCAAGGCCCAGCTGTCCGAGGACAACATCTCAGAGGCCCTGCGCGACGTGCGCGTGGCCCTGCTCGAAGCCGACGTCGAGCTGAGCGTGGTGAAGGGCTTCCTGAAGCGCGTGCGCGCGCGCTCGGTGGGTGAGGTCGTTCCGCTCAAGGCCAAGCGCGACCCACGCGGCATGACAGTGACCCCCGGCGACCACTTCGTGCGCATCTGCCACGACGAGCTGGTCGCGCTGATGGGACCGGTCGATGCCACGCTCGACCTGTCGGGCGCGCCGGCCTTGATCATGATGGTCGGCCTGCAGGGGTCCGGAAAGACCACGACCGCCGGCAAGCTGGCGCGTCGGCTCGTCAAGGAAGGCAGGCGTCCCCTGCTGGTCGCCGCCGACATCTACCGTCCAGCCGCCGTCGACCAGCTGATGGTGCTGGGCCGCAAGCTCGGGGTCCCTGTCTTCTCGATCAAGGGCATGAAGCCGGTCCAGCTCTGCCAGCTGGCGGTGCAGCAGGCCAAGAACGTCGGCCGGGACGTCGTCATCTTCGACACCGCCGGGCGGCTCGCGATCGACAACGCCCTGATGGAGGAGCTGGAGGAGATCCGCGCCACCACCCAGCCCGACAACGTCCTGTTCGTCTGCGACGCCATGATCGGCCAGGACGCCGTGAAGACCGCCGCGGCGTTCGACAAGCGGCTGGACTTCACCGGCTTCGTGCTCACGAAGCTCGACGGCGATGCCCGCGGCGGCGCGGCCCTGTCCATCAAGGAGGTCACGGGCAAGCCCGTGAAGTTCCTCGGGATGGGCGAGACCCTCGACAAGCTGGACGAGTTCCGTCCGGAGGGCCTCGCGCAGCGGATCCTCGGCATGGGCGACGTGGTCGGCCTGGTGAAGGACCTCGAGCAGCACGTCGATCAGGCCGAGGCCGAGGCCGACGCCAAGAAGATGCTCCAGGGCGACTTCACCTTCGACGACTTCCTGAAGCAGCTCGAGACGCTGCGGAAGATGGGCTCGATCAAGGACCTGCTGGACAAGCTGCCAGGGTTCTCGGACCTGAAGGACCAGATCCCGGCCGAAGCGCTCGACGATCGCGAGATGGATCGGGTGAAGGCCATCATCCAGTCGATGACCAAGCAGGAGCGCCGCCTGCCTCAGCTGATGGAGGAGCCGGGCCGCGTCCGACGCGTCGCCCGCGGCAGCGGCCGCGAGGAGCAGGACGTGCGCGAGCTCTACCAGCGCTTCGAGCAGGCGCGTCAGATGATGAAGGGCCTCGGCCAGATGAGCGGCATGTTCGGCGGCGGCAACCGTGCGGCCCGTCGCGCTGGGGGAGGGGGCCTGGGGGGCATGGGAATGCCCGGGATGCCCGGGATGCCCGCCGAGGATTCCGGTCGGCCCGGCTTGAGCGCTGCCGACAAGCGCGAGCGGAAGAAGCGGCAGAAGGAGAAGCGCAAGGCCCGCAAGAGGCAGCGCAAGAAGTAGCGGCTGCCCTACAGGGTCGCGGTCTGCGATCCGTAGAGGGAAGCACGGTCCCTGGACGGAGGTGCCCGTGCGCTACGACCGAGAGTCCCTGAAGACGCTGCTGAAGGAAGCCACCGAGCTCCAGGCCACCGACGTGCACCTGAAGGTGCCGGGCCGGCCGAGCTTCCGCGTGGGCCGCGATCTGGTGCCGACCACCCACGACCGGCTCTACCCGCAGGACATCTACAGGGCGGCGCACAGCTTGATGGAGCTGGCCCAGACCGATCTGCACCTCGCTGCGGTGAAGGAAGCCGAGTTCGGCCTCGGCCTGGAGGGCGTGGGCCGCTTCCGCGTGCAGCTCTACCGGCAGCGCGGCAGCTTTGCGATCGTCATCCACCGGATCGAGGTCGAGGTGCCGACGACCGATACCCTCGGCGTGCCCGCTCCGTACGCCGATCCGCAGTCGTCCTTCGGCTTGTTCCTCATCTCTGGAACGCGTCGCCGGGAGCTGCTGGCGGCCGTGGTCGACGCGCGCAACCGAGCGGACGGCGGCCACCTCGTGGTGATCGAGGACCAGCTGCAGTACCTCCACACCGACGCGCGCTCCGCCATCTCCCAGCGCGAGGTCGGCATCGACACCGCCAGCTTCGAAGAGGCCCTGCGCACCGCCTCACGCCAGGACCCCGACTGGATCGTGCTCGGGGACGTGCCCGACCGGGAGACGGCCGAGACCGTGCTCCGGGCCGCCGAGGAGGGCAACAGCCTCGTCGTCGCCTGCCTCCCCAGCTTCACCGCCGACCGCGCGGTGGAGTGGTTAATCGGTCGCTTCGGTGCCGACCGCGAAGCGGAGGTGCGCCAGCGCCTCGCCGAGGTGCTCGCCGGCTCGGTCTGCCTTGGAGACGCGCCGTCCCGCCTCTACGTGGACGGTGGGGTGCGGCAGTGCATCCGACTCGGCAGTCCGCTCCCGTGCGCAGCGGCCGAGGGCTGACGGCTACTCGGGCACCGCCCAGGCGCCCGTGACCGCTGCTTCGATCGTCGCGAGAGCGTCGTCGGGAACCAGGAAGGCCGGTCTTCTCTCGGGCTCCCAGCCGACCCGTCCGCCGTCGACCTCGTCGCCGAGGACCACCGTCACCTCGTGGGTGGCCGTACGCGCCACCAGCCGTCCGTGTTCGGCCGTGGGCTCGAGCAGCACGGTGCGGTCGACCTGCGTCGCTGCCAGGAGCTGCGCCACCTGCTCCTCGTCCACTGGGCCGGCCGCGCTCGCCCAGCCCGTGTGGCTGCGCGTGAAGGCGACCTTCGCGTCTCCGAGATCGATGCTCAGCTCGTCCGCGCCGAGCACGTCGATGGACAGGAGGCGATCTTCGAGCACGTCGCTGGTGCTCCTGGAGAGCCGCGAGGCGTCGGGGATCGTGCCGACCACGCCGCTCGGGGTCTTCACGAGCACGCCGCCGGTGTGATCAGCTCCCAGCAGGATCGTCTCCACCCCGGCCTCGGTCTCCAGGTCGAGCTGTCCCCGAGGCGGCGAGAAGCCTGCATCCTGGTCGCTGAGTTCGTCCCAGAAGCTGTCGAGGCGCAGCTCGGCGAGCGCCTGCAGCCACACCTCCACCCGCTCGGCGCGTGCCCGCCGGCCGTCCGCGAGCCACCAGCCCTGGTCGTCGCGGAGCACGTCCAAGCCCTCGTCGGCGGACCACGTGGCGCGCCGCACCGCGCTCGTCGGCAGACTGTGGATCGCCGCGTCACGGAACGTCGCAAACCCGCGGGCCAGGGTGTCTCCCGGATCCCCGCTCACGTACCGAGGCTGGCCGTCCGCCAGCGACACGTAGGCCTTGTGGCCCACCGGGGCCCGGCTGCCCACCGTCAAGACCAGGGGTTCACCGCTTCGGCGGAGCTCGAGCACGGCCCGTGGACGATCGAGGCCGAAGCTGGCAGGCGCTCCTGGTAGGGGGTCGGAGAAGGTCAGCCGACTGACGGTCAGCGCGATCTCGTCGAGCGCCTGGTCATCGCCGCGGGTTGCGAGGGGGCGGCTCAGGAGCCAGCCCTCCGCATGACGCACGGCCACCAGTTCCCCTTCGTCGGTCTCGAGGGTCAGGCCCGTGACCTCGGCCGGATCGACGTCGATCAACGCGACCAGCTCCTCGCTGTCGTCGGCGGGCTCGTCCGGCGGCGGGTCGGAGACGACGAGCCACGTCGTCATCGCGAGCAACACGGCGACGAGCGACACCAAGAGCTTGAGTTGTCGGTGCTCCACAGGGCCCTCCACCGCTCGGTCTAACCCGGCGGGTGGTCCTCCGGAAGCGTTGACGGCCACCGCCCCGCGGTTAGTTCCAGGGCCCGGAGGAACCATGGACGGCACGCAGCACGGGCCCCTCGACGAGCAGGACGAAGCGACCGATGAGCAGGTCGCCGAGGTCTCCGGCATCGGCCTGGTCGAGGCGGACCCGATCGAGGAGCTCAAGGCCGAGCTCGCGGGCACCGAGGCGCGGCTGCGCACCGTCTCCGCGGCCTACAAGACCCTCCAGTCCGACATGAACGGCTACAAGCAGCGCACCACGCGCCAGCTCGAGCTGAAGCTGGAGATCGCGAAGGGGGACGCTGTGAGCCGGCTCTTTCCGGGCGTCGCCAACCTCCGGCGGAGCATCGACGCAGCGCGCGACACGGCCGACGCGGGTCTCGTCGAAGGGCTCGAGATGGTGCACAGGGAGCTGATGGGCGGCTTCGAGAAGCTCGGCCTGGAGGAGGTCGCCGGCATCGGCGCGGTCTTCGATCCGCTGGTGCACGAAGCCCTCTCGGTCATTCCGGTCCAGGACGAGGCCTTGCACGATCGTGTCGTGCAGGTCTTTTCGGACGGCTACCGGGTGGGCACACGCCTCATCACGCCCGCCAAGGTCATCATCGGCGCGTGGACGGCACCGCCGGCCGAGGAGTGAGCGAGCCGCTCTTCCACCTCGCGCTCGTCGAGCCGGAGATTCCTGGAAACACCGGCAACATCGGTCGTCTCGCGGTCGGCCTGGGCGTGCCGCTGCACCTGGTACGCCCTCTCGGCTTCTCGCTCGACGCGAAGCACGTCCGCCGCGCCGGCATCGACCACTGGCGCGACGTCGCGCTGACGGTGCACGAGGATCTCGGTGCCTTCCTGGCCTGGGCGCAGGGGCGTCGGCTCCGCCTGATGAGCGCCCGCAGCGGGCGCAGCTTCAACGCCATCCCCTGGGAGCAGGGCGACGTGGTGGTGCTCGGTCGGGAGTCGGTCGGCTTGCCGGACGCCCTGGTGGAGCGCTTCGGCGGCTGGCGGATCCCGACCCCTGGCACAGTGCGCAGCCTGAACCTCTCCAACGCCGCGGCGGTCGTCGCCTACGACGCGCTCCGCGCCCTGGCCCCACACCACTTCGTCACGGAGATCCCATGAGTGCCCCGCACGCCGTGATCATCGCCGGAGGGCGCGGCACGCGCTTCTGGCCACGCTCGCGTGCCCACCTCCCGAAGCAGTGCCTCTCGCTCGACGGTGGACGCACCTTGATCCAGCGCACCGTGGACCGGATCGCTCCGCTGGTGCCTCCCGAGAACGTCTGGGTGATCACCGGGCAGAGCATGGCCGACACCATCCGCGCGCAGCTGCCGGCCGTGCCCACGGCCAACGTGCTGGTCGAGCCGATCGGTCGAAACACCGCGCCCTGTGTCGCCTGGGGCACTCGGGTGGTGCAGCAGCAGGCCGGCGACGACGCAGTGGTCTTCGTGCTCCCCGCGGACCACGTGATCGCCGACGAGCCCGGGTTCCGGGACTGCCTGGAGCGCGCAGCAGAGGCCGCCCGCGAGAGCGGAGCGCTGGTGACGCTCGGCATCCGTCCCACCCGCCCCGACACCGGCTTCGGCTACCTCGAGGTGGGGTCCGGTGACGCGGTCTGTCCGGTGCAACGCTTCGTCGAGAAGCCCGACGCAGAGACCGCCAAGGGGTACCTCGCGTCGGGCCGCTACCTCTGGAACGCGGGCATGTTCGTCTTCACGGTCGCCTCGATGGTGGCGGAGCTGAAGCGTCAGCTGCCCCAGCTCTGGCGCGGCGTGGTCGCCATCGTCGACGACCCGGATCTGCTCGCCGAGCGCTTCGCGCGCCTGCAGAAGATCTCGGTGGACTACGGCGTGATGGAGGGCGCGCACGCCGTGCTGACGGTGCCTGCGGACATCGGCTGGAGCGATGTCGGCTCCTGGGCTGCGGTCGCGGAGCACCTGCCGGAGACGCCGCTCGGCCCAGGACTGGTCGGTCGGGCCATCGCGGTCGACGCGTGCGACAACGTGGTGCACGCGCCGGAGAAGCTGGTCGCGCTGGTGGGTGTCTCGGGGCTCGTGGTCGTCGATTCGGGCGACGCGTTGCTGGTCTGCCCCCGCGACCAGGCCCAGCGTGTGCGGGAAGTGGTCGACCAGCTCGAGGCGGGCGGTCTCGAAGCCTGGCTGTGAGCGTCGGTCGCTCCACCCCCGGTGGTTGACCGCGGCGACGTCATGCCGCATTCTCTGCCCGTGCAAGACCAACAGGCGATCACCGCCTGGAGAAGCTTCCGCTTTCGTGAGCGCATCGGGAGAGGAGGCTTCGGGGAGGTGTATCTGGCGGAGATGGCCACCAGCGGTGGCTTCTCCAAGCTCGTGGCGGTGAAGCTCTTGCGCGGCCACTTCGCCACCGACACCGACATCGTCAGCCGTCTGAAGGACGAGGCCCGCTTGCTCGGCCAGCTGCGCCACCCCGCCATCGTGCAGGCCGACGACCTCGTCGAGCTGCAGGGCCGGCTCGCCATCGTCATGGAGTACGTGCCGGGCTGCAACCTGAACTGGCTGCTGAGCACTCGAAACAACCCCGAGCCGATCCCTGCGTCGGTCGCCCTGACCATCATCCGGCGCATCGCGGAGGCGATGGAAGCCGCCTGGTCGCGCCCGAGCACCCTGTCCGGGGAGCCGCTCAAGGTGCTCCACCGCGACATCAAGCCGAGCAACGTCCGCATCACCGCCGACGGTGAGCTCAAGGTGCTCGACTTCGGCATCGCCCGAGCCGAGGCCATGGATCGCGAGACCGACACCCA
>Ga0114932_10004638_pt1 | contig 12720 bp, 9 predicted proteins | sample 2SBtaG_2_FD_87286 | JGI IMG/M metagenome (GOLD analysis project Ga0114932, IMG submission 87286) | Deep subsurface microbial communities from Kolumbo volcano to uncover new lineages of life (NeLLi) - 2SBTROV12_ACTIVE470 metaG | ecosystem: Environmental > Aquatic > Marine > Volcanic ...
ATCAAATCAGAATGAAAATCGGTGTTATGTTTGGTAGCCCGGAAACGACAACCGGGGGTAATGCACTAAAATTTTATTCTTCTGTGCGACTTGATATACGTCGCATAGGCGCAATAAAAAAAGGCGACGAAGTGGTGGGTAATGATACCCGTATTAAGGTCGTAAAAAATAAAGTCGCACCACCCTTCAGGCAAGCGGAATTCGAAATTTTGTACGGTGAGGGTATCTCCCGTGAAGGTGAATTGATCGACCTCGGCGTAAAACATGGATTTATTCAAAAGTCGGGTTCCTGGTACAGTTTTCAGAAAGACCGAATTGGTCAGGGTAAGGAAAATGTCAGGGAGTTTTTGAAGGAAAATCCAAAAATTGCGCAGCAACTCGATAGTGATATTCGCAACCAGGTTTTTGGTATTACCGACAAAAAAAAATCCAAGGAACTCGAAACTTAGTACGTTCTGGCCCACTAATTATCGCATTCAATTGCTGAGAGAACGGGGTTGGAATCTTTGGAACGGGCTGAACACTTAAAATCTATTTGTTTACGCCTTCTGGCTCGACGTGAACACTCAGCTTTGCAGTTAAAGTTGAAATTAAAAAAACGTGGCTATGATGGTATTGAAGTTGATCGGGTTATTGAGCAACTGTCAACTCAGGGTTTACAGTGTAATAAGAGATTTGCCGAAGACTATTGCCGATACCGCGTGGCTCGTGGATACGGGCCGTTACGTATTCACCAGGAACTGCGCGAACGGGGGGTTTCAGAATCTGTAATTGGTCAGTGTTTATCGGAGTTGAATGATAGTTGGCATGAAGTGATTGCGGTGGAATTTAGAAAAAAACAAAAGAAAAATTTCTTGCAGAGTGACGATAGTTTACTCAAAACGATTCGATTTTTGGCGCGGCGTGGGTTTACTTCCGAGCAGATCAGGAAAGTGCTTGACGGGTACTCGGCTTCGTCGGTTATAGATCGGGTGTAAGTGGCCAGGGTGTCAATTTAACTTATCAAGAATTAATTTCCCTCGCGTGGATAGATTCCAAAACAAGTAGTGAATTATGCAAAAAATGTCCAGCGCTGATTTGCGCGCTGCCTTTCTGTCTTACTTCGTTGAGCATGGGCATGAATATGTGCCTTCGGGTTCTTTGGTACCCGCCAATGATCCTACGTTGCTGTTTACCAATGCAGGGATGGTGCAATTCAAAGACTATTTTCTGGGGCGTGAGTCCAGAGACTATCAGCGGGCGGTATCTACTCAAGCTTGTGTTCGTGCAGGTGGAAAGCACAATGATCTTGAGAATGTTGGTTATACAGCAAGGCATCACACATTTTTCGAAATGCTTGGGAATTTCAGTTTTGGCGATTATTTTAAAGTTGAAGCCATTCGTTATTCATGGCAATTTTTGACCCAGGTATTAAAGATACCCTCCGAGCGTTTGTGGGTTACGGTATTTGAGACCGACCATGAAACCGCGGATATTTGGCTGCAGCAAATTAAAATAGATCCTTCGAGGTTTTCCAGATTGGGCGCAAGCAGCAATTTCTGGTCTATGGGTGAAATTGGTCCTTGTGGTCCGTGTACCGAGATATTTTATGATCACGGTGCAGAGATTTCAGGTGGTCCTCCGGGTTCCGTGGATGAAGACGGTGATCGTTACGTGGAAATCTGGAATTTGGTTTTCATGCAACATGAGCGATCCAGGGATGGTGGATTGACTGATTTAGCCAAACCTTCAGTGGATACGGGTATGGGCCTGGAGCGTCTTGCTGCTGTTTTGCAGGGAGTACATAATAATTACGATACAGATTTATTCCGTGATCTGATATTTGAGGCTGCGCAGTTGGCCAATATCAGCGATTTGAAGAACAGTTCTTTGAGAGTGGTCGCGGATCATATTCGCTCCTGTGCCTTTTTGATTATGGATGGGGTTGTTCCATCTAATGATGGACGCGGCTATGTGCTACGCAGAGTTATCAGACGAGCGATCAGACACGGATACCAATTGGGAATTCACGAGTTATTTTTTTACAAACTGGTTCAGCCTTTATGTAATCAGATGGGGGAAGTATTTCCTCGCCTGGTATCGTCACGCAGTCAGATTGAAACGGTATTGCAAAAAGAGGAGGAGCGGTTTGTAGAAACTCTGGGTCAGGGTATGAAAATACTGGAGGCCTGTGTAAGCGGTTTAAAAAGCGGGAATATACCTGGAGAAACAGTATTTTTGCTTTACGATACCTATGGGTTTCCGGTGGATTTGACTGCTGATTTTGCACGTGAACGCAGGCTGGGCATCGATTTTCAAGGTTTTGAAGAGGCAATGGATGCGCAGAAACAACGAGCAAGAGCCGCAAGTCGTTTTCAAATGGATGCAGAGTCTGAAATCCAACTTGAAGTGGAAACAGAATTTTGTGGTTATCAGGAATTAACATTAACGACCGAAATTGTCGCGATAGTACAAGATGGACAAACAGCACCCGGCCTGACTAAAGGCAGCGAGGGTTTATTGGTTCTAAAGCAGACGCCATTCTACGCTGAATCTGGTGGGCAGGTTGGTGATGTTGGGTTGATCACGACCCGGGCAGGAACATTCGCGGTCTCCGATACAAGAAAACAGGCAAACGGGGTCATTGTTCATTCGGGAGTTGCAACGGTTGGGGCGTTGTCTGTTGGGGAAGAGTGTACCGCAATTGTTGATTCCGATATTCGCACGGCGATCACCTTAAATCACTCGGCAACTCATTTGTTGCATGCTGCGTTGCGCCAGATTTTGGGAGACCATGTTGGGCAAAAAGGCTCATTGGTTGATAGTCAGCATTTAAGGTTCGATTTTTCGCATTTCGCTCCATTGTCGATTGATGAGCTTAAGGAAATAGAAAAACTGGTCAACCAGCAGATTCGGAGTAATTCAGAAGTGACCGCTGAAACTATGAATAAAGACGATGCCTTGAAAGTGGGTGCAATGGCGCTTTTTGGCGAAAAATATGGGAATGAGGTTCGGGTATTGAGAATAGGCGAGTTTTCTACAGAGTTATGCGGTGGAACTCATGTTAACCTGTCCGGAAATATTGGCTACTTTAAGATTATTAGTGAAACCGGCGTTGCAGCTGGAGTAAGGCGCGTGGAAGCAGTGACAGGAATCCGGTCCGCGGAATGGGTAGGGCAGTGTGAAGAGATTTTACAGAGATTATCCAGTCAGGTGAAAGGTGGGCGTGATAATCTGGAGGATAAAGTTTCTCAGATTATTGATAAAAATCGTACACTGGAAAAGCAACTGGAACGTCTGAAAGCAAAACTTGCAAGCACTGTTGGCGGAGATTTATCTTCCGAAGCTGTTGATATAAAAGGGGTAAAAGTTCTGGCAGCCAAGTTGGATGAGGTTGATTCCAAATCCATGCGTGATACTGTAGACCAGCTTAAAAACAAACTTGGAAAAGCCGTTATTGTCTTGGCGACGGTTAATGGTGGACGAGTTGCGCTGATCGCTGGAGTCACGAAAGATTTGGTCGGTGATCTTCATGCCGGGGAGCTGGTGAATTCAGTCGCCTCGAAGGTTGGAGGAAAAGGAGGAGGGCGGCCTGATTTGGCTCAGGCGGGTGGCTCTGATCCTTCGCAATTAGATGCTGCAATGGCAGGAGTGAGTGATTGGGTTCGCTCTAAGCTTGACTGAGATTTTGTTTTGTATCGGTAGTTTGATTCATGGCTTTATATATATTTAAATTTGGTGGTACTTCCGTCGGTACAATTGAGCGGATTAAGCAAGTTGCGGATAAAGTTATTGAGGCGCATCGTCGCGGTGACCAAATTGTGGTTGTTGTGTCGGCGATGAGTGGTGAAACTAACCGCCTGGTTGGTTTAGCGCACGAGATTCAAAAACAGCCGGATGCACGACAGATGGACGTATTACTATCAACCGGAGAACAGGTTACAATCGCACTTCTTAGTATGGCAATTATCAATCAGGGTGTTCCGTCAGTATCGTATACCGGGGCTCGCGTTCGAATAGTAACGGATGATACTCATTCTAAGGCAAGAATTGAAAAGATAGACACAGACAGGATTTACCATGACCTTGGGCAAGGAAATATCGTTGTTGTAGCGGGTTTTCAGGGGGTGTCCGCAAGCGGGCAAATAACAACTCTGGGACGTGGTGGGTCAGATACAACGGCAGTTGCTCTGGCGGCAGCGTTAAAGGCCGACGAATGTAGAATATTTACCGATGTTGACGGAGTCTATACGACTGATCCCAGAGTTGAGCCCAAAGCCAGGCTCCTGGATAGGATTACTTTTGAAGAAATGCTGGAGATGGCCAGTCTGGGTTCGAAAGTGTTGCAAATCAGAGCGGTTGAATTTGCCGGTAAGTATAATGTTGCTCTTCGCGTACTGTCATCATTTGGTGAGGGACAGGGTACGCTGATTACTTATGAGGATACCCAGATGGAAAAAGCATTGGTCTCGGGAATTGCATTTAACCGGGATGAGGCGAAAGTGACAATAGAAGGTGTACCGGATAAGCCGGGTATAGCATCCAATATTCTGGGTCCTATTGCTGATGCCAATATCGAAATTGACATGATTATTCAGAATGTTGCAGAGGATGTAACTGCGGATTTTACTTTCACGGTGCATCGGAACGATTATCGGCGAGCGTACGCAATTCTGGAAAATATTTGTGAATCATTGGGTGCCAGAAAGGTCACAGGGGATGAACAAATAGTGAAAGTATCGCTGGTCGGTGTGGGTATGCGTTCCCATGCAGGTATTGCGAGTACAATGTTCAGATCTTTAGCGGGCGAAGGTATAAATATTCGAATGATTTCGACGTCGGAAATAAAAATCTCGGTGGTTGTCGATGAAAAATATCTGGAGTTAGCCGTGCGCACGCTCCACGATGCATTTGACCTGGATCAAGTGCCTGTCAATACAGTAGAGTGATATTCCATAAACTTGGATTAATGTTATACTTGTTGGTTGATGTAGTAATTTTAATTTTAGTTAGCTAAGTACGTGGTTGCGCTATAACGCAATTTACTAAATTTAGGGATATGAGGCAATTTTATGCTTATTTTGACGCGGAGAGTAGGTGAAACCTTAATGGTTGGTGATGACGTAACTGTTACTGTTCTGGGGGTTAAAGGGAATCAGGTGCGTATTGGGGTTAACGCACCCAAAGAAATTGCCGTTCATAGAGAGGAAATTTATGAACGGATAAAAATGGAGCAAGCTGCTCAAGTTGATAATGAAGATAACTGATTCGTCAGTGAACCCGTAGTTTGATATGATTATGTCACGGTTCAGTACCCTCTGGCTTATAGGGTAGTCGTCTCTTGCATTGTTATTGAAAAATGGGTCGTTAGTCCTTCTGTATGCAGCGGATGATATTACTGATTGCTTCGAAAATCTGACAGCGCACCTTGGTTGGAATGTTATTCGCGTCGGACTGCTAATAATACTTCGTCAGTGTCGTATTGGCGCACAGGGCAAGTCGCTGATCGCAGGCTGGTGGGCCATTTAAGTGATTGTAAGGAGCGAGGTTTTAATAAAATGCGAAAGATTGACGCAGGATTATTGTTTGTCTTCAAGGCGTAGCAACAGGCGCATAGCCGGGCTACGCAACTGTTGCTACAACGCAGAAGACGGACAATAAGACAAGTCAAGATTCGTATATTATTGAGTCCTCGCTCCTAAGTACAAATGATAGCTTATTGGCTTGAGATAGATGTCAATATAGGAGTAGTTAGGCAATTGTTTGGTTATTTTCGGCGTTGTATTTAAGCGGGTATTCGAAAGTCCGTTTCGGAAATAGATAAGAATTAGGAGAGATGGCCGAGTGGCTGAAGGCGCTCCCCTGCTAAGGGAGTATGGGTTAATAGCCCATCGAGGGTTCGAATCCCTCTCTCTCCGCCACATATGAAGGTGCTTTCATAATAAAATATCTTGACACCAAGGCAACAGAATACCAGAATACTCAGTTCATTACGCGCCCGTAGCTCAGCTGGATAGAGTACCTGGCTACGAACCAGGCGGTCGGGAGTTCGAATCTCTCCGGGCGTGCCATTTTGTTTTCATCCCCACAAAAGCTACCTAAAGCCTTGAAAGCTAAAGTAGTTTCTGGGGTTCGAAAATCTTCTCCACGCACATACGCCAATCTGTCTGCAAAGGTGAGTTTCATCACTGCATGACGGTCTTCTATGCGCCCTGAAACCCATAGTTCATAAGGGTTTGAGAGAAAATCCATCGCAGTTCGAAAACTTTCATCAAAGCCTCTTAACGGACGATCACACAGAGCGACTTTTTCCTGCATGATCTGCTTTTCGAGCTGTAGTTCGCCGATGCGTTTCTCATAGGCAGTGACGACAGCCGTTGATTCCGCATCCACGATACGATCCAGCACACTCGATCTTTTTCTCGGTCTTGTTCATCTCCAACTGAAGGGATTTGCCGTGTGTTTTCTGGTATTCCAGACGGTATTCCCTCAGCGCTTTAAACATCGCCAGTGTCAGGTTGAATAGCGCCTTGATGGGTTTTAGAGAAAACAAGCTATTGAATGCAATGCAAAAATATACTTGTTTCTCACAGCTCTGATTGTTGTTTCCTATATTTTCCTCTATTCTCTCCATAGCTATAAGGGCAATAAATACTATGACTGATCAGATTTTGACCTTGAAAGAGGTGGCGGCGTACCTAAAACTTGCTGAAAAAACGGCTTATAAACTCGCCGCTGCTGGAAAATTGCCTGGCTTCAAGGTGGGTGGTAGCTGGCGTTTTAAAGAAGCTGATATTGAGCGCTGGATTGAAGAAAAGAAAAACAACAAGCCCTGATTGGGGTTACTTTCCAGGCACTCAAAGAGACTGAGTTTGGGTCAATAAAACAATGAAGAGCAAAACATGACAGATTTTAATCGGTATAAAAAACAAAGTGACGATATTTGGGAAATTGCCAACTTACTGAGAGGCCCATATCGACCACCACAATACCGTAGGGTGATGATCCCCTTGACTGTCCTCAGACGTCTTGACTGCGTACTAGAGGAATCAAAGCAAGATGTTCTCAAAGAGTATAAAAAGCTTAAGGCGCAGGATAAGCCAGAAGAGCAGATCGAAACGATCATAACTCACAAGTTTAAAATTAACTTTTACAACACCAGCGAGTTTACATTTAAAAAGCTCTTAGGTGAGCCGGATGGTTTGGCAAAAAACCTCAATAACTATATTGCAGGTTTTTCGAGCCGCGCTCGTTATATTCTGGAAAAATTTAAGTTTGATGAAGAAATCGAGAAGCTGGAAGAAGCCAACCGCTTATTCGACATCTTTAAGAAAATCGCCGCTCAAGATTTGCATCCCGATAAGCTCGACAATATGGGCATGGGCTATTTGTTCGAAGACCTTGTAAGGCGCTTTAACGAGCAAGCCAATGAGGAAGCGGGAGATCACTTTACACCTCGTGAAGTCATTAAGCTGATGGTAAATATCCTCTTCAGCGGTGAAGAGCAAATCTATAAGGCGGGTAAGCTCACTAAAATATACGATCCGGCTTGTGGTACAGGCGGAATTTTGTCCGTGTCTGAAAACACTATCCTTGAGCAAAACGATAAGGCGGAGGTTCGCCTATACGGCCAGGAATACAATCCAGAATCTTACGCAATATGCGGTTCTGACTTCATGATAAAAGGCGAAGATATGAGCAATATCGCCTTTGGTGACACGCTGGGTACAGGCAAAGTCTACCCAGGGCGTGTCGATGGTGATGGTCACCCCGATGAACGTTTTCACTTTATGGCGGCGAACCCGCCATTTGGCGTTGAGTGGAAGCCCGAGCAGGATTTCGTGACGGATGAACATGAAAAGCTTGGCTTCAGTGGTCGCTTCGGGCCAGGCCTGCCGCGCATAAACGATGGTGCGCTCTTATTCCTGATGCATATGATTTCCAAAATGCAGGCCCCGCCAGAGAACTATACCCTTGGCCCAATCAAGGGTGAAAAAGGCGGTGAAGGCTCAAGGATAGCAATCGTCTTTAATGGCTCACCGCTGTTTACCGGTGATGCAGGTAGTGGGGAAAGCAATATCCGCCGCTACATTATCGAGAACGATATGCTCGAAACGGTAATCGGTTTGCCAGACCAGATGTTCTATAACACAGGCATCTATACCTATATTTGGATTGTGACCAATCGAAAAAGTCCAAAGCGCCAGGGCAAAGTGCAACTGATTAATGGCACAGACTTCGCGTGGAAGATGAAGAAAAGCCTTGGTGATAAACGCAAGAAGTTAGGTGAAGGCCCTACGCCTGAAAACCCAGGTGAACCCAATCATATCGAAGAGCTAACGAAAATATACGCAGATTTTAAGCACGACGATCAACGTAAGCTCTCTGAAATCAAAACCAATGTAGAGCTGCCGAAAAAAGCCTTTAGGGATCAAAACAAAGAGCACTTCGTCAGCAAGATATTTTTAAATCAGGAATTCGCCTATCTCAAAATTACGGTGGAACGCCCCTTGCGTTTAAATTTTGCTGTAACCGATGAACGAATAGAAGCTTTTACGGAGAGCACCTATTTCATCAATTTAGCGGTTAGCAAAAAACGTAAAGACAAAGCCTCGATAGAAAAGGAAATTGTTGAGGGCAAACAACAACAGCAAGACATCATAGCGGCACTTGAGGCAATGAAGTCACAATTCAGCAAAGGTGAGTTAATCAAGAACAGAGACGAATTTGAAGTTTTAATTACCGAAGCGTTCAAGCCAAGCTCTGTCAAATTGGATGCAGCATTGAAAAAAGCACTGCTTGCACCAGGATCGCTGGCTGAACGTGATCCTAGCGCTGATGAATGCATCGATAACAAAGGCAATCGCGAGCCGGATTCGGAGTTGCGAGATACAGAAAATGTACCGCTACCGCTCGATATACCGCTGCCTTTGCCGCAGGATTACGAAAACAAAAAAATCAACAAAGGCAAGGTTGATAAAACAGCATTGCTGGCATTGGTTGAGCAGCACTGTGAAGAGTATCTGGCAGAAGAAGTCTTGCCCTATAGGCCAGATGCTTGGATAGACTTCGATAAGACTAAATTAGGTTATGAAGTTCCGTTCAATAGACACTTCTATCAATATGAACCTCCGCGAGATCTTTCTGAAATAGAGTCTGATATTAAAGGGCTTGAGCAAGAAATTCTGAATATGTTGGCGGAGGTTGTTTGATGCAATATCAGCCATATAAGAATTATAAACTTTCCAATGTGGGATGGATACATGAAGTCCCATCTCACTGGGCCACTTGGAAAGTAACGCATGGGTTTGGCTTGATTGGCAGTGGGACTACTCCCAAAAGCAACAATTCCGCTTACTATGAAAATGGAGATACAGCATGGATAACAACAAGTGAGCTGAGAGAGAAGGTAATTTTTGAAACTAAATTTAAGGTTTCAAAAGAAGCTTTGCGCGACTACTCGACATTAAAAGTCTATGAGCCAGGTGCGTTAGCCTTTGCTATGTATGGTGCTACGATTGGTCGTTTAGGAATTCTGGGCATCAAAGCCACCGTAAACCAAGCTTGCTGTGTTTTTGACAAGCCCGAAAAGTTTGATACAAAGTTTTTCTTTTATTGGCTATGGATGCGGCGCGATGTACTTATTTCGTTGTCCGTTGGTGGCGGACAACCAAATTTAAGTCAAGATGATTTGAAAGCAATCAGAGCGCCTGTTCCACCTATCGAAGAACAAGCCCAGATTGCTAGGTTTTTAGAGCATAAGACTCGCCAAATCGACGACCTAATCGAAAAGAAAAAGGCTCTCATCGAAAAGCTGGATGAACAGCGCATTGCGGTTATCACGCAGGCCGTTACCAAGGGAATTAACGGAAAAGCCAAAATGAAACCTTCCGGAGTTGATTGGATAGGTGAAGTCCCAAATCACTGGGAAGTTAAGCGCCTAAAGTTCTTTGTCAAATCACTAAACTCTGGTGTTAGTGTAAATGCTGAGCAAGTCCCAGCTCAAGGAGATGAATATGGTGTTTTAAAGACAAGTTGTGTCTATGGAAATGAATTTCGAGCATCGGAAAACAAAAGAATATTTAGCTCTGAGATTTCGCGCGCTAGTTGTCCCGTAAGAGCCGACAGCATAATAATCAGCAGAATGAATACCCCAGAACTAGTAGGCCATTGTGGGTATGTAGGCAAAGATCACTCGAATTTATTTTTACCTGATCGATTATGGATTGCTCGATTTCATCGCGATTTCGACGGAGTCGTGAAGTATTTTTGGTACTTACTTAGCTCGAAGGGCGCGCAAAGCAAAACAGAAACAATGGCTACCGGAGCGAGTGCGAGTATGAAAAATCTCACTCAGCCAGACTATTTAAGCATGCGATTAGCTGTTCCGAATTCTATTGAGCAGAAAAGTATAGTTGATTTTTTGGATGTGGAGATAAGTAAAATATGCAAACTAAAACGTGTTAATTATTACACCATTGATAGGCTACTTGAATATCGCCGCGCACTAGTCACAAGTGCTGTCACAGGAAAGATTGACGTAAGAAATATACAAATACCAAAAGGCGAGTAACTCTGATGGCAGTGGATGCAAATAAATATTTCAGAGGGCTTCGCTCCTACTTGAATACCAATGAATATGAAATAACGAAGCGTGACAACGATCGGATCGTTCTTGAAGAAAAGATATTTTTAAAAGGTGGAGCAGAAAGAAAGCAAAAAGTTCGCCTCGGATATAGCGGTGATGTGATAGCAATCCAGTTGGACAAGAAAAATCGAAGAGGCAATAGTGACCCGCTGTTTCATTTTTTTGATGACAATGCCAAACCATGGTCGAAGCGCTGCGATTTTGTGATTTTTCAGCTCTTGAATAATCGGATCGGCATATATTGCATTGAATTTAAGTCTTCCACTTTGCCCGATGGATTGGTGGATCAGTTGAAGGCAAGCGAGGCTTGGTGTAAGGCTGTTCATAGTGTGATCAACCTTTACACAGGTGAAAAAAAGCAATTGCGGCTAAAGAAGTTTGTTTTTTCCTGCATGGATGACCCCAGTCGGTTCGTGGATGACGAGGGTTATATCATGAGAGATCACAGTATTAGGCATTACCAATACGATGATTTGTCGAGTATAAAGTTAGAAGAGTTAGAAAATGCATGCCCGGTTTTGGTGGGTTAAGGAGGAACAATGAAAATACACACTGAAGACCGTTTGGAAGATGCAATTGAGCACCAGCTTGTTGAGGTTGATCGCTACCACAAAGGTAGCTCTAGTGATTATGATGTGGATCGAGCCTTTGATCCTGCCCGCGTTATCTCCTTCATTCAACTTACACAATCAAAGCTTTGGAATTCTTTAAAAAGCATTCATGGGGAGGATGCTGAAAAGGTCATCCTGGATGACTTGTACAAAACCCTCGAAACACAAGGCATGCTTAATGTATTGCGCTACGGCTTTAAATCATACGGTAAAAAAATTAAGGTCGCGTTCTTCTCCCCCAGCACAAATCTAAACCCCGAAACACTTGAGCTATATGATTCAAATGTTTTGAGTTGTACCCGTCAGCTTTACTTTTCTAAGAACGATACAAAATCTCTTGATGTTGTGCTGTTCCTCAATGGCTTGCCTGTCATCACTATGGAACTGAAGAACCCGTTATCAGGCCAGACAGTGGAGCATGCAAAAACACAATACAAAGAAGATCGAGACCCGAAAGAAAAGCTCTTCGAATTTAAAAAGCGCGCATTAGTACATTTTGCCGTAGATCAAGATTTGGTATTCATGACCACTCGTTTGAGCGGAAATAAAACGTTCTTTTTGCCATTCAATTTAGGATGTAATGATGGGGCAGGCAATCCTCCTGCATCTGATGGAGGATACCGCACTGCCTACCTTTGGAGAGAGGTGCTACAGAGCGATAGCCTGCTGGATATTCTAGGCCGCTTTATGCATTTGCAAATCGAAGATAAAAAAGTGGTTACGGATAAAGGCATCAAAAAAATCCGTAAAGAGACCATGATCTTTCCGCGCTATCATCAATTGGATTCAGTCAGGAAGCTAATCATGCATAGCCAGGAAGCAGGTGCAGGAAGAAACTATCTAGTCCAACATTCCGCTGGATCAGGCAAGTCCAATTCAATTGCATGGCTTGCCCACAGGTTGTCTAGCCTGCACAACAAAGACGATGAAAAGATATTTGATACGGTTGTTGTTATCACCGACCGTCGCGTGCTCGACCAGCAACTACAAGACACGATTTACCAATTTGAGCACAAACAGGGTGTCGTACAAAAGATTAATGAAGATACTCGACAATTGGTAAAGGCTCTGAGCACAGGAACACCAATCATCATTTCAACAGTTCAAAAGTTCCCGTTTGTTACTGAAACAATAGAGAAGTTGAATAAGGAAGAAGGCGAAGGTAGCGCCGCATTAAGCACCAAAGGCAAGCGATTTGCCGTTATCGTTGATGAGGCTCATAGCTCCCAGTCAGGCGAAACAGCTATGGAGATGAAATATGTCCTCAATAAGGATGGGATCGAAGAAGCCGCCGCGGAATACCTTGTTGAAAATGAAGAAGATGACGAAGACCTCGTGATTAGAAGCATGCTTAAGCGTGGTCGCCAGTCAAACATTAGCTTCTTTGCTTTCACAGCGACACCAAAATTTAAAACCAAGCATGTCTTCAATGAGCCTGGGGAGTCTGGTGAAGCGCCATTCCATGAGTACACTATGCGCCAA
>Ga0114932_10004642_pt1 | contig 12719 bp, 24 predicted proteins | sample 2SBtaG_2_FD_87286 | JGI IMG/M metagenome (GOLD analysis project Ga0114932, IMG submission 87286) | Deep subsurface microbial communities from Kolumbo volcano to uncover new lineages of life (NeLLi) - 2SBTROV12_ACTIVE470 metaG | ecosystem: Environmental > Aquatic > Marine > Volcanic ...
GAATTATAGGTGTAAAAGTTTGGGTCTGTGTTGGCGAATACCAAACAAAATAAAACAGAAAGATAAGCCATGTTGATGCCAAAAAAAATAAAGTTTAGAAAAACTCAGCGCGGAACGATGAAGGGTGTTTCAAAGGGTGCGCGTACTATTGAGTTTGGAGAATATGGGCTTCAAGCAGTTGAGCCATCTTGGTTGACAGCTCAGCAAATTGAATCCATGAGGATGACAATATCTCGTAGGATAAAAAAAATTGGAAAACTCTTTTTAAGAGTGTTTCCTGACAAGCCGGTGAGTAAAAAGCCCTTAGAAACTCGAATGGGTAAAGGGAAGGGGAATCCAGAGTTTTGGGTTTCTGTGGTGAAAAGAGGGCGAGTAATTTGTGAGTTGGCTGAGGTTGATGAAGAGATAGCAAAGCAAATTTTAAAAATAGCAGCTTACAAACTTCCTATGAAAACAAGGTTTGTAAAAAAGGGCGCTGAACTATGAAGAAAACATTAAAGAATGATTTAAGTCAAATGACGCTAGAAGAGCTTGCAAACCGTGCTCAAGATTTAAGAAAAGAGCTTTTTTTGTTAAGAATGAAAAAAGTAGCAACTCCTGAGAAAAATACAGCCTTAGAAAGAAACTTGCGTAAAGGGTTGGCTTGTGCTTTGACTTTTTTAAAACAAAAGGAATTACATGGCGAATAATAAGACAAAGTTTTTTATAGGAGAAGTTGTTTCAGATAAAATGAACAAAACAATTGTTGTTCGGTATGTAAGAAGCTTTAAACATGAAAGATTTCATAAAGTTGTTCGTGTTGCGAAGAAATATAAAGTTCATGATGAACAAGGAGCAGCAAAGGTTGGCGACAAGGTTGAGTTCTTTGCAGGAGCTCCAAAGTCAAAAACAAAGTATATGTATCTACATCGAGTGGTTACAGGGGTGAATGTATGATACAGAAAGAATCCTTTTTAAAAGTTGCTGATAACTCTGGGGCTAAGTTGCTGAAGTGTTTTCATATTGTTGGAAGCACACGTAAGAAATTTGCTTATGTTGGAGATATTGTTAAATGTTCTGTGAAATCAGCTATTCCAGCAGGCACCGTAAAAAAGGGTGATGTTGTTGATGTGATTATTGTAAGAGCTAAAAAAGAATTTCGTAGAGCAGATGGATCATATATTAGATTTAGTGAAAATGCTGGTGTTATCGTCAAAGATGGACAAATGATAGGAACAAGAATATTTGGTCCAGTAGCAAGAGAGATTAGGGCTAAGGGTTATTCTAAGATTATTTCTTCAGCACCTGAAGTTGTATAGGAAAAATATGAAGAAAAGATTGAAGAAAAATGACAAAGTGATGGTAGTCACGGGGAAAGACAAAGGAAAAGTCGGAGAGATTCTAGAACTTTGTGGCAAATATGGTAAAGTGAGAGTAAGGGGAGTAAATGTGGTTACTCGACATGTAAAGGCTCGTAAGCAAGGAGATGTTGGTGGGATACAGAAAAAAGAGGCGTTTATTCATGCTTCTAATATTATGCCCATTGACTCTATGACAGATAAGCCAGTTCGAGTAAGAAAGATAACACGAAGTTAACGAGTGCATAATAAGAACTGGTAAGAAGGTTTAAAAAGTGAAAAGTAAAAAATCTCGATTAGAAATTTTGTATAGAGAACAATTGGTTTCCGCATTGCAAAAAGATTTGAATTTAGAAAATGTAATGCAGGTCCCCAAAATTTCTAAAATTGTTTTAAATATTGGTGTTAAGGAAGCTGTGACAGATAAAAAAGTGTTGCAGGGGGTCCAAAAAATCTTAACAAAAATAGCAGGCCAAGCTTCAGTACAGACTGTAGCAAAAAAGTCTATAGCTGGTTTTAAAATTAGAAAAGGAATGCCTCTTGGGGTAATGGTGACATTGCGAGGAAATCGTATGTATGAGTTTTTGGACATACTTATTAATGTTGCTTTGCCAATGGTCCGTGATTTTAGAGGTGTTCCTCAAAGATTAGATGGAAATGGTAATTATAACTTGGGTATGAAAGAGTGGGTTGTATTTCCTGGTGTAGATTATGATACATTTAGTAAGATATATGGTTTAAATATATCTATTGAAACTTCTACAAAGGATGATGCAAAAGCTTATGCATTATTAAAAAGTTTAAATATGCCCTTTGTAAGAGAGACGAATCGATAGGTAAAACATGTCAAAATTGTCTATAGTAGAAAGAAATAAAAAGCGCGAACGATTGTTTGCGAGTCTTGGAAAAAAAAGATTAGAGCTGAAAAAGCAGGTAAGTGATGTGAGTCTATCACTAGAGAAAAGATTAGAAGCTCAGGCAAAGTTATCAAAGCTGCCGAGAAACTCAAGTCCTGTTCGGATAAGAAAGCGTTGCTCTCAAACAGGAAGACCTCGGGGTTATATAGGCTTTTTTGGAGTTTCGCGAATAGTTTTTAGAGAATATGCTTCTTCAGGGATTTTGCCTGGAGTAAAAAAATCAAGTTGGTAATATAGCTTGTTATAAGGGATTGCTGTGTCAAAAGATATGATTGCTGATTTTTTAACAATTTTACGTAATGGAATTATGCGTTCAAAGAGCTCTGTTACGTCTTGTTATTCGAAAGTAAGATTTAACCTTGCTTCTATTTTAAAAGAAGAGGGTTTCATAACAGATGTGTTTGTAGAAGAAGAGGGTGGAAGAAAAACAATAAGAGTTGTTTTAAAGTACGTTGATGGTGAATCAGTAATTCATGAAATTAAGCGTGTAAGTAAGCCAAGTCGACGGATTTATGCAGGTGTTGATAGTATTAAGCCAGTTATAGGAGGTTTGGGGGTTTCTATTTTAACAACAAGCCAAGGGTTTATTACTGATAAAACAGCAAAGCAGCAGCGTATTGGTGGCGAATTAGTTTGTACGGTATGGTAACAAAGGGAACAGCATATGTCTAAGATTGGAAGAAAGCCTATTTCAGTTCAGGATCTTGAAGTAACATTAGAAGGACAAACAGTACGTTATAAAGGAAGTAAGGATTCTGGTACATATGAGCTACCAGATTGCTTGTCTGTAAAGTTGGAAAATAATTTTCTTATTTTAGAAATGGCTGATTCTCAGGATAAAAAAAATAAGAAGTTTTGGGGAATGCATCGAGCTTTATTGGCTAATGAGTTAGCTGGAGCAAAGCAAGAATTTTCAACAGATGTAGTTATTGTGGGATTAGGTTATAAAGGAGAGTTAAAAGGAAATTTCATTGAGTTTTCCCTGGGCTATAGTCATAAAATCAATTTTGATTTACCTGAAGGTGTTAAGGTTGAAATTGATAAAAGTGGACAAAAGTTAAAAGTGAGCTCTTCTGACAAATTTTTAATGGGTGATGTTGCTCAACGCATTTGTGCTTTAAGGCGTCCTGAACCATATAAAGGGACTGGAGTGCGCTTACAAACACAGCAGATTTTAAGAAAAGTTGGTAAGAGCTAATAGGGTTTATAGCAAAGGGTTTTGAGTTGAAAATTAAAAAAATACATCATGCTCGTAAGAGAAGAGCAAAGCGAGTTCGTAGGTCATTATCTTTATCTCATATGAGAGTATCTGTATTTAGAAGTCTAAATAATATATATGCACAGCTAATTGATGATGAAAGTCAAAAGACAGTTGCATCTATTACTTCGTTAAAATTTGAAAAAAAGCAATTGGATAAAAAAGCAGTGGCAAAACAGGTAGGTGTTGATTTAGCAAAAAAAGCTTTAAGTTTAGATATAGATAAGGCTTGTTTTGATAGAGGGCACTATCTTTATCATGGACGTATTAAATCTTTGGCAGAAGGCCTAAGAGAAGGTGGCTTGAAAATATAACATTATAAATATTGGTAAAAAATTATGAGTAAAAAACAAATTCAAGAAGATGCAGCAAATTCTTTTGAAAGAGCAGTGTCGGTACGTCGAGTTACAAAGGTAACAAAGGGTGGTAAGCGTTTTGCATTTTCAGCATTTGTCGTTTCAGGAGATAGGCAAGGTAATGTTGGTGTTGCAATAGGCAAAGGAAGAGATGTTTCTGCGGCTATTTCAAAGGCAACTTCAAAGGCAAACAAATCGAAGATTGCAATTCCTTTATACGGAACAACTATTCCGTATGGAGTTGAGGGTGCTCACGGAGCATGCAAAGTAGTAATTAAGTCAGCTTCAAAAGGTACTGGAATTATTGCAGGGGGTGCTCTTCGTGCAGTTATGGAAGCTGTTGGAATAAAAGATATTTTGACAAAGTCTCTTGGCTCTTCAAATAACATTAATGTAGTCAAAGCTACATTGAATGCTTTGGCTAAATTAAGATCAGCAAAGCATATTGCAAAGTTAAGAGGAAAAACTGTTCAACAGGTAGTGCGAGGAAATGATGTTGCAACTAAACAGCCGAGTAAAGTTAACTCAAAAAAGAAAGCGTGTTGGGCGAGGAGGAAGCAGAGGGGGAACTTCTGGTCGAGGTCATAAAGGACAAAAAGCTCGTTCTGGAGGATCAGTTCCAGCTCGTTTTGAGGGTGGACAAATGTCAATCTCTCGTCGTTTGCCAAAACGAGGATTTACTAATTATAAGTTTAAAACAGAATATGTATTGATTACGTTGCAGCAAGTAGACAAATTATTTGAAGCTGAGCAAACAGTGACAAAAGATTTGCTTATAGAAAAAGGCTATATGAAAAAAGGCCAAAAGGTAAAACTTTTAGCAACTGGATCATTAGAAAAAAAAGTAAAACTGGAAATAGATGCATGTAGTCGTTCTGCAAAAGAAGCTGTAGAGCGAGTAGGTGGTGAAATTAATCTTTTGTTGGGGTAGTACAACGTGATTTTATTAAAAAGCTTTCAAAATATTTTTCGAATTTCAGAGCTTCGAAAAAAAATAGCATTTACTTTGGGGGTTTTGATCGTTGATCGTTTAGGCACATATATTCCTGTTATTGGGGTGGATGTGTTAAAGTTGACAGAGGTAATGCAAAAGCAAATGGGAATGGGCGGATTGTTAGGCTACTTTGATTTATTTTCAGGAGGAGCTTTAGGTCGGTGTTCAGTTTTTGCATTAGGTATTAGTCCGTATATTACAGCATCTATTATGATGCAAATATTAGGGATGACTATTCCTTCTTTGGAGCAACTATTAAAGGAAGGTGAGTATGGCAGGAAGATAATTAATCAATATACTAGATACTTAACACTTGGTTTAAGTATTATGTACAGTTTATCTTATGCTTTTTATTTAGAGCACCAGGGGTTGGTTCTAGCTACGGGATTCACTTTTAAGCTGCTGTTTGTACTTACTTTAAGTGCGGGTGCTATGATGGTTATGTGGCTTGGTGATCAAATTTCACAGTATGGAATTGGAAATGGTGCTTCTGTAATTATTTTTGCAGGGATTGTTTCACGTTATCCAGCTATGGTTGCGAAGTTGCTGTATCAGGTGCAAGAAGGAAATATACATATATTTATGGCACTTATAGTTTTAGCAGCATTTTTATTTATTACGGCATCAATTGTATTTTTGGAAAAAGGGGAACGCAAAATTCCTGTACAGTATGCTCGTAGAATTGTAGGTAATAGAATGTATGGTGGACAAAGTAGTTACATTCCTTTTAAAATTAATAGTGCTGGAATAATGCCTGTTATTTTTGCATCTACAATTTTGAGATTTCCTGCAATGATGGCAGCAATGTTAGCAACAAAGCTTCCTATGTTGAATACAATTGTACAGTCATTTTATAATGGACCATTATTTTTTGTTTCAGAATTTCTGTTGATTATTATGTTTTCTTTCTTTTATACGGCATTATCTGTTAATTCAGATGAGCTTGCAGAAAATATAAGAAAAAATGGAGGATTTATTCCTGGAATTCGTCCTGGTAAGTCCACGGTGAATTACTTTGAGTATCTATTAAATAGAATAGGGCTGGTAGGAGCCGTTTATTTGGCAACCTTAGCGTTATTTCCTGCGATGTTGCAATTTTTATTTAACGTTCCATTTGAAGAGTCAGGAACCTCAATGTTAATTGTGGTTGGTGTAGCTCTTGAATTAGCAAGCCAAGTAGAGTCTTATCTTATTGAGCATCGATATGAAGGATTCCTATCTGGAGGAAGGTTAAAGCGTTGAGTAAGAATAAGATATTTTTGTTTATGGGTCCTCCTGGGTCAGGAAAAGGTACATTATCCTCTCTGTGTGTAAAACATTTTGGATGGTGCCAATTGTCAACAGGGAACTTGTGTAGAGATCATATTCAAAGAAATACTGAAATTGGTCAAAAAATTAAATCTGCAATGCAACAAGGGCAACTTGTTTCAGATGAGGTTATAGCGGATATGATCAAAGATTGGGTGTTGGTGCAAGATCAACTTCCTCAAGGTATTATTTTTGATGGATATCCTCGTACAAAAAAACAGGCAGAACTTTTATATTCTTTTTTGAAAAATACGCTTCAAGATTTTGATTTAATCTTAGTGAAACTTCATGTTGATGTAGATCTTGTATTAAATCGAATTTTATCAAGAATATCTTGTTCTAATAAGAAGTGTCAGCAGGTATACTCTTTATTGAAAGAGTCGAATATGCACCCTAAGTCTTCTATGACATGTGATGCATGTGGTAGCACGTTGGTGCATCGGTCAGATGATACAAAAGATACATTGAAAAATCGTATCCATGTATATTATCAGCACGAGCAAGACATTATTGATTTTTATATTCGTAAAGGAATGAGTATTGGAATGATTAATGGAGCACAGGAAGTACAAGATGTTTTTAATGATTTTAAAAAATTAGCACAGCAAAAAGAATATGTCTGTTAAAATTAAAAATGAACAAGCTATTGAAAAAATGAGAGTTGCTGGAAAGCTTCTGGCGGCAATTTTTGAAGATATACAGTTACGAGTGAAAGAAGGTATATCAACTGCAGAATTAGATGCTTTTATTGAAAAAGAACTAGAGAAAAAGCAGTTTGTTTCTCAGTCAAAAGGATATCATGGTTATAGACATGTCAGCTGCATCTCTGTAAATGATGTTGTTGTGCATGGAGTTCCAGCTGATCAGGTGATTTTACAGCAAGGGGATGTTGTTAGTGTGGATGTCTGTGCAGCTTGGCAAGGATACTGTGCAGATATGGCTCGATGTTATATAATTGGAGAAAAAGGTAATGAGCAAAAAGAGCATCTCGTATCTGTAGCTCAACAGGCACTAGATAAAGGTATACAACAAGCAGTTGTTGGTAAAAGGGTGTTTGATATTTCAGCCGCTATTCAACAATATGTAGAAAAGCATAATTATGGGATAGTCCGTGATTTTGCAGGTCATGGAATTGGTAAAAAAATGCATGAAGAGCCGGATGTTCCAAATTATGGAGTTCCTGGAACAGGCATGAGATTAAAGGCTGGAATGGTATTTGCAATAGAACCAATGATTACTAAGGGTTCTTATGAAATTGATATTGATCGTGATGGTTGGACGGCGAGAACAAAAGATAGATCTTTAGCGGCACATGTTGAAGATACAGTATTAATTACTGATCAAGGTCCAGAAATTTTAACAAGACCATCAAAATAAGGTATACTATAAGGGTTATATGAAACAAAAAGATGATATTGTTCAAATTGATGGAATTGTCAAAGAAACATTGCCAAATGCGATGTTTCGGGTAGAAGTAGAAGGCGGGCATGTAGTACTTGGACATGTTTCAGGTAAAATGCGTATGAACTACATTAGAATTTTACCTGGGGATAAGGTTAGTTTGGAGCTTTCTCCTTATGATTTAACAAGGGGAAGAATTGTGCGTAGGTATAAAAAATAGAATTTTCTTTTAAAAGAAAGCTGTTATAATGAAAGTAAGAACATCTGTTAAAAAAATTTGTGGCGATTGTCGAATAATTCGAAGAAATCGTGTTGTACGTGTTATTTGTGAAAAAAACCCGAAACATAAGCAACGTCAAGGATAAAGGTCATATATGGCAAGAATTTCTGGAGTGAATTTACCAGCTAAAAAACGAATAGAATACGGACTTACCTATGTATATGGGGTAGGGGTCAAGACATCTCGTGATATTTTACAAGCTTTAGATATAAGTTTAGATACAAGAGTAAAAGATCTTACTGATCAACAAGTGTTTGCTATTCAGAAAAGAGTGACGGATGAATATACAACAGAGGGTGATCTAAGAAAAGAAATGCTTATGGATATTAAGCGTCTTCAAGAGATTAGCTCTTATCGTGGTCTGCGACACAAAAAAGGCTTGCCTTTACGTGGACAACGTACAAAAACAAATGCTAGAACACGAAAAGGACCTCGTCGTGCGGGTTCAGCAGTTGCATTGAAGCGAAAAGTAACAAAGAAATAAGTTTTGTTGATTAGGTAAAAATACTATGGCGTTTAAAAAGAAATCGAAAAAAAATAAACGACAGCTTACTGCTGTGGTTGCTCATGTGAAAGCTACTTTTAACAACACGTTGGTAACGATTACATCTATAGAAGGTGATGTTGTGTTATCAAGTAGTGCTGGAAAATTAGGTTTTAAAGGGTCTCGAAAAGGAACTCCATTTGCGGCATCTCAGGTTGCAAATACATTGTCTAAAGATATGCAAGGTATGGGGGTAAAAACATTAGAAGTAAATCTACAGGGCCCTGGCTCTGGAAGAGATTCTGTTGTACGAGCGTTTCAAGGATCAGGGTTACATGTTTCTGTTTTAAGAGATGTTACGCCGCTACCTCATAACGGAACTCGTCCTCCTAAAAAACGTCGTGTATAAAAGGTTAATATTCAAAGTTAGTGGTTGAATTAATTATGATAAATAAGCAAAGTCCAAAAAATAAAGTAAAAGATCAAAAAATGTCTGCTAATCAGTCAGAGCAGAAATCTGTTGCAAAAAAGAAATTTAAAAGAACGTCAGAGTATGGTCGACAACTTGAAGAAAAGCAAAAGGTAAAGCGTTTATACGGAATGAGAGAAACGCAGTTTCGTAATTTATTTGCTAAAGCTACTCGTATGCAGGGAGCTCCTGGTGAAAATTTACTTTGTTTATTGGAGCGACGTTTAGATAATGTTGTTTATAGGTTGAAAATGGCTGTTACGTGTTCTCAGGCAAGACAAATGGTTGGACATGGGCATGTTTTTGTCAATGGAACTAAAGTAACGATTCCTTCATTTTTGGTTTCTATTGGAGATGTTATTACTTTACACGAAAAATCTTTGAAAAAAGAGAAGTTCGTTGAGGTAGTTGTAGATAAACGTATGAACATTGCAATTAAAGTTCCTGAGTGGTTAGAACTTACAAAACAGTCTCGAACTGGAAAAGTATTACGTTATCCAACAAGAAGTGATGTACAATTCCCTGTAGAAGAGCACATGATTGTTGAGTTGTACTCAAGGTAGTAGGGAGCTGATAAGAGTGAATATAGATTTTTATACTGTTATTATTGATTAGGGAATATTATGTTAAAATCGACGTATAAACCATTAATTATTCCTAAGTTGGGTTGGGATAAAGCTTCAATGACTAATACATTTGGAAAATTGACAGCTCAACCATTAGAGACTGGGTTTGGAGTAACTCTTGGAAATGCTTTAAGAAGAGCTCTCTTGGGTGCAATTGAAGGAACAGCTGTTACTTCAGTTATTATTAAAAATGTTAATAACGAATTTGCTACACTTCCAGGGGTAGTAGAAGATATTATGCAACTTTTGTTAAACATTAAGCAAGTTGTTATTAAAAACAAAGAAAATAAATCTGGAACTATGAAATTGTCAGTAACCGCTGATGCAAATGATCGAGCAGTTACAGTTGGCGATATCGTAGCAGATGAGCATTTAGAATTAATAAATAAAGATTTTGTACTTGCTCATTTATCAGCAGAAGGTTCACTTGATATAGAGTTTTTTGTTGATTCTGGAAGAGGGTATCAGGCTGCTCAATGGCCAATTGGAACCTCTCTGGATAAAGATGGAAAAATTTATCTTGATGCAATGTTTTCACCGGTACGTAATGTTTCATTAAATATAGAAAAAACTCGTGTTGGAAAAGATATTGACTATGATCGGTTGATTTTAGAAATCACAACAAATGGAGCAGAAGCTCCTGTGGATGCTGTGAATTATGCAGTTTCAGCTTTAAGAAATCAATTAGAAAATTTCTTGGTTGATGATGAAATTCCATTTAATGAAATAGCTGTTCCAGAAAAGCAGGATGTGTTAGAGCAAGAAAGTGATGTGGATGATGAAGGATTGGCTGATTTACCTCTAGAAGTATTATTAAAGCCAATTGATGAACTAGAGTTATCAGCACGGGCACATAATTGTTTAGCAAATGCTAATATTAATCGAGTCATTGACTTGGTTAATGTTTCAGAAGATGACAGCTTAAGAATCAAAAACTTTGGTAGAAAGTCTTTAGATGAAGTAAAAGATGTTCTAAGATCATTAGGTTTGGGTTTTGGTATGAGTCTAAAAGAAGAAGTTATAGAAAAAGCATTGAAAAAACGAGCTGCTACAAATAAATAATTAGCTTTGAGATAGGTATATTGGTAAGGAATAAGTTGTATGAGACATCTTAGTAATAAAAAGAAATTAAATTTAAAAGGTCCACACCGAAAAGCGTATATTAGAAATCAAGTAATTCATTTGATTAATTATGGATATATTACAACAACTCTTCGTGGAGCAAAGGAAGTAAGGCGATTTGCAGAAAAAATGGTTACTTTAGCTGCTAAAGGTACTGATTTTAATACAAAGCGTCGTGCAAAACAATTGCTACCATATTCAGATAGAGCTTTGAAAAAGCTATTTGATGAAGTTGCACCACAATATACAAATAGACCTGGTGGATATACTCGAATTTTTCGTTTAGGTGTTCGTCCAAGCGATAGTGCTAAAATAGCACGTTTGCAATGGGTGTAATGGAACCTGAACAACAGTTAGATACAGAACAGTTGATTTCTCAGGAGCTTGATAAACTACAACCATATATTGCATCGCATGGTGGTAAAATTGAGTTTGTTAAGCTTCAAGATTCAGTTGTATATGTGAAGTTATATGGGACATGCGTTGGCTGTCCCCTCTCTTTTTATACATTGACGTATGGGATTGAGCGTCAGTTGAAATCAAAAATTTCTACAATTTCTCGTGTTGAAGCTATCGAGTCAGAAGAATAGTTTTTTAATCTTGAATCATGTTATAAAAATATTATGAGCCTTTTGTTTGTTTTCTTAAGAGATGTTATCTTATTCTTAGGGTAAAAAATAAGATTTAGGGACACAGATGAATAAAAGTTTATTATTATTAGCATTTATATGGAATGGGCTTCTTTTTTCAGGTTTAGATGAAAAATTAGCAAAATTGAATATAACATATTCACGTCCGTGTCATAATGTAGAGCTTCAAAAAACTTTTCAAGAGTTAAAACAAAAACAAAATATTTCTTCTGAGGTTTCTTTAGGAAGATATCATTGGCTATCTCCTTTTGCACTATTGAGAGTGGCTTCTTATTTTGGGAAAAATAAAAAAGTTTTATTATCCCCTCATTTTACGATAACTCCTCAATCTCGAAAAATATTTGTGTTAAGGCATGAACTTGCTCATGCAGAGCAAATGTCTCGTTTAGATTGGAATTATGTTAATAATTTAAGATATCAGTATTTAAGTGCAAGGCCAGATAATACGCTGGTTTTACAGCAATTTCAGCAAGTTGTGCAAAAGGCTATGGAGTATGATGCAGACAAGCAGGCTTGTGAGCAAACATCTTGTTCAACATGTTTAACAATGGCTAAAAGATCAGCTAGTTTGATTCCTTTTTTTACAGATTTTTTTTATGAGTTTACTGATAGAATATTTCGTCCTAAAAAAGGATATTTTTCAGAGGAAGACTTTGATCCATTTATAGCAAAAAGTTTACAACGAAAAAAGTATTGCAAGGCGCATGATAGTGCAAACTTTAGACAAGTAACTGAGAAGTTACATAATAAACCAATATGGCCTGTAAAAGTTGCTTATCATAAGTATTTAAGCTGTATGGATAGAATCAGTGGAACATTAACAGATAGATTAAAAACAAAAGAGGAAGATGTGCTGAATCTTCCTCTTTTGTCGGTTTAGTTTTACTTGACTGATTTTACTGCATTGACAAATTCTTGAGGTGTCATTTTATACGGTTCGCTAGACCATTTCTTTAATACTGTTTCATTACTTGGATCAACAATTAAAATAGCAGGTTGAGCAAAAACTTTATACTTAGGTTTAAGTTTTGCACAATCTGGATTGCTACTAGAGGTGCAGTCTACTTTAACAAATACAATATTTGGATCTAATCCTTGAGCAACAGTTTTTGTATCAAATATTTTTTTCTCAATTGCTTTGCAGATGGTGCAATGATTTGCCCAAAAGTCGAGCAGAAGAAGTTTCTTTTGATCTTTTGCCTGTTGTAGAGCTGTTGCGTAATCTGTTGCCCATACAACTCCACTTCCTTGAGCTTTTTCTGCTGGTTTTTGACTGGTGATTTCATAAGCTTTAAATCCTGCAAATACAGTTAATGCAAGAAGTATAATACCTATCAGACTTTTAATTGTTTTTGTTTTATCATCAAAGCTTTTTTGTGCATCGATGATATAAAATAATGAAGCAAAGAGTAAGTATGCAACAAAGAGCCACATAACCATATACAGTGGCATGATATTACTTAGGTAGTAAAAACAGGTTGCAAGCATTACAAAACCAAGAAGCTTTTTGATTTCTA
>Ga0114932_10004643_pt1 | contig 12718 bp, 9 predicted proteins | sample 2SBtaG_2_FD_87286 | JGI IMG/M metagenome (GOLD analysis project Ga0114932, IMG submission 87286) | Deep subsurface microbial communities from Kolumbo volcano to uncover new lineages of life (NeLLi) - 2SBTROV12_ACTIVE470 metaG | ecosystem: Environmental > Aquatic > Marine > Volcanic ...
ACTCTAGTGTGCACAAGTTTGAGGAGTGGGGCCTGCCGATCATGAAAGACCCGGAAACCGGGCGATATCTGCGTGAAGGGAAATGGCAGATCATGATACACGGCGAAAGTTACAAGCCGATCGTGGCCGAGGCGGCCAGGAAAGCTGCTACCGAAGTATATAACCGCATTATGGTGACCCATCTGCTGATGGATGAGGCAAAGCCTAACCGAGTTGCGGGTGCGGTCGGTTTCAATGTTCGAACGGGAGATTTCTATGTTTTCCGTGCCAAAGCTGTCATCGTTTGCGCTGGCGGTGCTTCACACATCTTTAAGCCGCGGGCAGTCGGTGAGGGCATGGGTCGCACGTGGTACGCCCCTTGGAGCAGTGCATCGGCTTATGCATTGCCGATACTTGTCGGTGCAAAAATGACGCAGATGGAGAATCGGATAACGCTGACCCGATTTAAGGATGGTTACGGGCCGGTTGGCGCCTATTTTCTTCACCTCAAGACGTACACCGAGAATGCCTACGGAGAAGAATACGAATCTAAGTGGTATGACCATACGAAGGAACTGGTCGGAGATTATATCGATCGGCACCCTGTACCTACCTGCCTTCGCAACCACGCTTTCCTAGAAGAAACGAAAGCTGGCAGGGGTCCTATTCGCATGGTGACCAAAGAAGCTTTCCAGGATCCACACAAGGAGCAGGTTGGTTGGGAGAACTTCTTGGGAATGACGATCGGACAGGCAGTCGTCTGGGCGTCGCAGAATATTGATCCTAAGCATGTTAATCCCGAACTGACCACCTCGGAGCCTTATGTTATGGGATCTCACGCGACCTGTTCGGGTGCCTGGGCGAGTGGACCTTCAGATTATGCACCGTCAGATTACCAGTGGGGGTATAACCGAATGATGACCGTCGACGGGCTATTCGGCGCCGGCGATACGATCGGTGGTACCGCTCACAAATTCTCATCGGGATCGTATACGGAAGGACGAATTGCTGCAAAGGCGGCGGTAAACTATGTGAATGACATGAAGAACGACAAGTTTCAGGTCAGTGAAAAACAGTATCAAGACCTAAAGGAAACGATCTTCCAGCCTCTAGAGAATTACCAGGTTGGTCGAAATGAGATTGTCGCAGGAACCGTGTCGCCGAGTTATCTCCTGCCGCTGCATGGGTTACAGCGACTCGAAAAGATCATGGATGAGTATTGCGGCGGTATCAGTGCTAACTATATAACCAACGAGCCAATGCTGACCCGTGGATTAGAGTTGCTGGATATGCTGAAAGAAGACCTCGACCATCTCGGGGCTGAAGATCTTCACCAACTACAACGGGCCTGGGAGCTACAGCACCGGGTTCTGGCATCTGAATCAGTGACTCACCACACAATGTTCCGCACTGAGACCCGTTGGCCTGGGTATTACTATCGGGCCGATCATCCAAAACTGGATGATACTGATTGGCACTGCTTTACCTTATCCCAATACGACCAAGAGTCCGGCGAGTGGACAATGGAGAAAGCCCCCGTGTATCACATTGTTGATTGAATGGGGGCCCATCTTTCAAAATATGTTTCTGCGATGACGTGACGGTTGTAGCACAACCGGGTGTACGAATAATGAGTCTTTCGCCCAGGGACGACGTCAGACAACACACCGATACAGATGATCCTGATGTCGTAGTGGTGAAATGAAGGTTTTGCTGCTCGGTGATACCCATGGCTGGGTCGATGACTCAATCGTGGAACTGGCAGCCGGTATGGAATTGGTCGTTCACACGGGTGACATCGGCAGTGCCTCGGTGCTGGCAGTGCTCAAATCCAGGTGTGGAAATGTGCTGGCGGTGGCAGGCAACAACGATGTCCCTAAGAAGTGGCCTGAAGATGAACATCTTGTCTTATCCAAACTGCCGAAAAGCCTGCAGATTGATCTACCAGGCGGTGTTCTTGCCATCGAACACGGCCACCAGATCTGGGACACCGCCAATTACCATAGCCGACTGCGGCACAAGTATCCTGACACCCAAGCGATCGCTTACGGTCATACTCACATCCGGCGAATAGATACAACAATTCATCCGTGGGTTGTTAACCCTGGTGCCGCAGGACGGGTCAGAACTAAAGGAGGCGCATCATGTCTTGTACTGACTGCAAAACCTACTCGATGGAGCGTCCGGGAATTCGTCGTGGCGTAAATGCAATCGAATTGACCGAGACAGTTCTGTAAATTGCCTGTGAAGTATCACTACTTTATTTGTGACGTGTTTACTGAACAGCGGTTCGGTGGTAACCAGCTGGCTGTGTTACCAGACGCTCAGAAATTATCAGATTGGCAGATGCAGCAGATTGCGCGGGAGTTCAATTTCTCAGAGACAGCATTTGTGTTACCTGCTGAAGCAGGCCACACACGGAAGGTACGAATTTTTACCCCCACAACAGAAATTCCTTTCGCCGGCCACCCAAATATTGGAACTGCATTTGTTCTGGCCGAAACCGGAGCGCTGGGTAAAGAGATTCCAGGTACCGTCTTGTTTGAAGAGAAGGCAGGCCTCGTATCAATCGAGATTCAGGTCGATCCAGGCGCTCCAACCTCGTTTGAGCTCAAGGCACCACAGGTCCTGACACTGCAAGAATTCCCAGCGATCGGGTCGGTGGCTAAAGCTTTGTCGTTGCGTGAAAACGAAATCGTTGTGACCACACATGCTCCAACGGTCGCATCGGTGGGGCTTCCTTTTCTTTTTGTGGAAGTCGTAGACTCGGCCGTTCTAGCCCAGGTACGAATAGATATGGCTGGATTCGAACGTCTTCTTGTTGAGGGCGCAGTGCCTTATGTACATGTTTATACATCCAAGACTGGTGGTGCGGACATTCAGGCCCGCGTATTTGCTCCTCTTGACGGTGTTGCCGAGGATCCGGCAACTGGCAGTGCCAACTGTGCACTGGCAGCTCTTTTGTCACATCATCGATCAGAGGGTGACGGTGAATTCAGCTGGTGCGTATTTCAAGGAATAGAACTGGGCCGGAGAAGTGTTCTGCGGATTCGTGCGAGGAAAGAAAACGGTTGTGTTGTTGCCAGTTGGGTTGGCGGTACTTGTGTGATGGTCAGTGAGGGCTGGATCGATGCTGGCTGTAGCTAACAAAACTGAGTCAGGATTGTTCACCGCTGAGAAATAACCAGGTTTCAATGACGCTGTCAGGATTTAAAGACACGGTGTCGATGCCTTGTTCCATCAGCCAGCGCGCCAGATCAGGATGGTCAGAGGGGCCTTGGCCACAGATCCCAACATACTTACCCTGTTTTTGACAGGCTGAAATTGCTAGTTGCAGTAGCATTTTGACAGCTGCATCGCGTTCATCGAACAGATGAGCAATGTCAGCCGAGTCGCGGTCCAGACCCAAAGTGAGTTGGGTCATGTCATTCGATCCGATCGAAAATCCGTCAAAATGCTGTAGAAACGATTCTGCGAGGAGTGCATTTGATGGGAGCTCGCACATCATGATGATCTTAAGATCGTTCTGACCTCGGTTAAGACCATTTTCTGCTAGCAAGGCGATCACTTGTTCTGCCTCTACCACCGTGCGTACGAATGGCACCATGATCCAGAGGTTTGTTAGCCCCATTTTCTCACGAACATATTTGAGAGCACGGCATTCTAGTTCAAAGCATTCACGAAACCCTGCGTCTAGGTATCGAGATGCGCCTCTCAGCCCGAGCATTGGGTTCTCCTCATGAGGTTCAAAGGCACTACCGCCGATGAGATTTGCGTATTCATTGGATTTGAAGTCGGACAACCGAACAATCACGGGATGTGGAGAAAAGGCGGCTGTAATCGTAGAGATTCCCTCGGCAAGCTTGCGTACAAAAAAGTCTATGGGGTCGGCATAACCAGCCGACGCGGTATTGATTTGATCCCTGACGTTCTGAGGGATCTGGTTACTGTGGAGCAGGGCCTTGGGATGAATACCAATAGTGTTATTGATAATAAACTCTAAACGCGCCAAGCCCACACCTGCATGTGGTAGTTTCTGAAAATCAAAAGCTCGGTCGGGGTTGCCGACATTCATGGTAATTTTGAAGGGGAGATTCGGCATATCACCGAGCGGGACAGTTTCGATCTCGAAATCCAGTTCTCCTTGATAAACATAGCCAGTGTCGCCTTGAGCACAACTGACAGTGGCGGTGCTAATTTTAGACAGTTGCCGTGTGGCATCTCCACAACCAACAACGGCCGGAATGCCGAGTTCCCGGGCAATGATAGCAGCGTGGCAGGTGCGACCTCCCCGATTGGTGACAATTGCTGCTGCCCGTTTCATGATCGGTTCCCAGTCTGGGTCGGTCATATCAGTTACCAGAATATCACCCGTTTTAACTAAATCTAGTTCGGTGATGGAGTTCACTACGCGGACCGTACCGCTGCCGATTTTCTGACCAACGCTGCGACCTTCTGTCAGCACTATCGCAGTTTCTTGAAGATGATATCGCTCAAGCGACTGTTGTGTGACACGGCTCTTTACCGTTTCCGGTCGTGCTTGGAGGATCCACAGTTCTTGCGTTTCGCCATCGAGGCCCCACTCAATGTCCATAGGGCGGCCATAGTGCTGTTCTATTCGGATCGCCTGCTGTGCCAGTTCTTCGATCTGCGCATCAGACAGCGAAAAGTGCTGTCGTTCGGCTGCGGTTGTTTCGATGACCCGTGTGGTTTCGGTTGCGGAATCGTCCGCATAGATCATCTTGCTGGCTTTGCTGCCAATTTTGCGGCGAAGGATAGCTGGTCTCTGGGCACGCAGTGTGGGTTTGTGCACATAGAACTCATCCGGGTTCACAGCGCCTTGCACGATGGTTTCGCCAAGCCCCCACGAAGCTGTGATAAACACGACATCGTCGTAACCAGATTCAGTATCAAGTGTAAACATCACACCACTTGATCCAAGATCACTGCGAACCATTTGCTGTATACCAACTGATAAAGCCACTTCACTATGATCGTAGCCCTGGTGGGCTCGATAAGAAATTGCCCGGTCATTAAAAAGCGATGCAAATACTTCGCGGACGGCTATCAGTACGGGGGCTATGCCTCGCACATTGAGAAAAGTTTCCTGCTGGCCAGCAAAAGATGCATCGGGGAGATCCTCGGCGGTGGCAGATGACCGCACTGCGACAGGTGTGTCAGCTGAATTCCCTAGTTTCAGGTACGCAGCTTCAATCGCATCTTCCAGATTGCTGGTCAGTGGCGCGTTGACAAGCCACTCTCTGATTGTAGCTCCCACCTCGGCCAGCTGTTTCACATCGCTGACGTCCAGTTGAGCCAGGACAGCTTCAATCCGATCCTTCAATCCGGAGGCCACCAGATGATCCCGGTAGGCATGGACAGTGGTCGCAAATCCTCCGGGAACTTGAATTCCAGCAGAGGAAAAGCTCGAAATCATCTCGCCCAATGATGCGTTTTTGCCGCCAACGCGGCTTACATCATCCAAGCTTATCTGATCAAACCAGGCAATATATTCTTTCACTTACCCACCATTTGTTAGACAATATTATGTGGCCGGACCGTTGCCATCTTATGCTCCGGTTGTCTGGAACAGAACCGATAACTTGACGGCCAGGGCCTATTTTGCTCGACAGACCCATTGCGAGGCTAGACCAAATTGTCAAAAAGAACCGTATTTGTTGTGTCCGATCGAACCGGGATCACTGCAGAGGTCCTCAGTCACAGCCTGTTGACTCAGTTCCCGGATGTAAAATTTCACACAAGAGCCCTGCCATTTATCGACACCCCTGAAAAGATGGTATACGTTGTTCGCGAGATCAACGAAGCGGCTGATAATGACAACGCAAGGCCCTTGATCTTCGCCACTTTCGTCAGTACACAGCTTTTTGAAGGTATTCGGCAAGCCCGCGGTTTTTTCGTCGATTTATTCGGAACGTTTCTGAAGCCGTTAGAGACGGAACTACAGTCGGCGTCGAGCCACCAAATCGGCCATAGTCATGGTGTGGTCGACCGAGATCGCTACACTTCACGTATCAGTGCAGTCCACTATGCGATGGACTGTGACGATGGTGTCAGTATCGATGACTATAATAAGGCAGATCTCATCATCTTGGGCGTGTCGAGGACTGGTAAAACCCCGGTCTGTTTGTATCTGGCCATTCATTTCGGCCTGTTTTGCGCGAATTATCCACTGACGGAAGAAGATTTTAATGACGGTGCACTGCCAGCGATTTTGCAGCCGTTTCGCGCTCGCCTGTTTGGCCTGACCATAGAGTCTGAGCGACTCTGCCAAATTCGTACGGAGCGCAGACCAGACAGCCGATATTCATCCCGACAACAGTGCGAATATGAGTTGGCCCAAGGCCAGGCTACTTTTCGGCGCCACTCGATTTCATTTGCGGATACGACTCAAATGTCGATAGAAGAAATAGGCACGACTATTCTTCAGAAGATGAAGATTCGACGCGAACTGCTCGGCTAAGCCTCTCCTCAAACGAGTGTTAAATAAATGAAGAGCCCCCGAGTCGGATTTGTCAGTCTTGGTTGCCCCAAGGCCCTGGTTGATTCTGAGCGGATACTGACCCAGCTGCGTGCTGAAGGCTATGTAATTTCGGACAACTATTCCGATGCGAGCATAGTGGTGGTTAATACGTGTGGCTTTATCCAGGCTGCCGTTGAAGAATCCCTGGAGGCAATAACCGAAGCACTCGATGAGAACGGGAGAGTCATTGTTACTGGATGTTTGGGGACTCGAAATCAGGAGATGCTGAGACGCTTCCCTGAACTGGTTGCTGTAACTGGACCCGATTCTGCAGAGTCCGTTATGGAGGCAGTTCGAGCGGAGTTGCCCCCTGGTCATGCCCCATTTCATGATTTGTTGCCACCCGGGGGAATAAAACTAACGCCGCGCCATTACGCGTATCTTAAGATCGCTGAAGGGTGTAATAACTCCTGTACATTCTGCGTGATTCCAGGAATGCGTGGCCGTCTGGTCAGTCGATCCATCCACGACATTATTGATGAAGCCAGCGCATTGGTCGATGCAGGTGTCAAGGAGTTGTTGGTGGTCTCTCAAGACACTGCTGCGTATGGTGCGGACGTGAAGTACCGTACGGAACTGACCCGTGGGCGTCCGATGCGTTCGCATATCAATGACCTGACCCGGGTGCTCGGCGAACTGGGCATCTGGGTGCGACTTCACTATGTGTATCCTTATCCCCACATCGACGAATTGATACCGCTTATGAGTGAAGGGTTTGTCGTGCCATATCTGGATGTGCCGTTCCAACACTGTGTACCGCGTGTTCTCAAGCGTATGAAACGTCCAGCCAATGCTGAAAATAATCTGGCGCGTATTCGTATGTGGCGAAGTATTTGTCCAGAACTCACTATCCGCAGTACTTTCATAGTTGGGTTTCCTGGCGAGACGGAGGATGAATTTAAATTGTTGCTTGATTTTTTGACCGAGGCACAACTCGACAGAGTGGGCTGTTTTGCCTATTCACCGATACAGGGAGCTGCTGCTAATGAGTTGGATAATCCGGTTCCTGAGGAAGTCAGGGAAGAACGTTTGGCCCGTTTCATGGCTGTACAGGAAGAAGTCTCTGCTCAAAGATTGCGGCGTAGAATTGGCCAAACATGTGCGGTTCTAGTCGATGCTCACACCGAGTCAGGTGTGCTCGCCCGCAGCACTGGAGAATCACCCGAGATCGACGGTGTTGTCATCGTTCACGATGGTGTTGATATTGAACCGGGGCAGTTTGTTGATGTCCGTATTACCGGAAGCGACAACCATGATCTGTATGCCCAAAAAGTCTGATAGTAGCTAATGGACCGCCGTAAGTTCCTGAAGGACTCGCATTAAAGCGCTGGCTAGAATCACCATGGGGGACTCCGACGGCTCGTTGTTCGCTATAATTCGCGCTTTTTTCACACGCTAGCTGGCTTGAGTTATGGATGAACACGTGAACCAAGTTAATCGTCGGCGGACTTTCGCCATCATCTCGCATCCCGATGCGGGGAAGACGACCCTGACGGAGAAATTTCTTCACTATGGTGGCGCGATCCAGGCGGCGGGCACGGTGCGAGCCCGTAAGACAGGACGTTATGCGACTTCAGATTGGATGAAGATGGAGAAGGAAAGGGGGATATCCGTAACGTCTTCAGTCATGCAGTTTGAATATCGTGAACATGTTATCAATCTGTTAGATACGCCGGGGCATGCCGATTTCTCGGAGGATACCTATCGTACTTTGACAGCGGTAGATTCCGCACTGATGGTAATCGATGCAGCAAAGGGCGTAGAAGACAGAACCATTAAGCTGATGGAGGTGTGCAGGCTGCGCGATACACCGATTATGACGTTCATCAATAAGCTTGATCGGGAAGGCCGCGATCCGGTAGAACTGCTGGACGAGGTGGAGTCGGTGTTGGGAATTCGGTGCGCACCCATGACATGGCCTGTGGGGACTGGGCGCCATTTTTGTGGGGTCTACCGACTTTACGATGACAGCATTCACCTGTTTGAAAGAAAATCAGGAAATTCGGTGTCGGGTGAAAGGACAATCTGCGGTCTTTCAAATCATGATCTGGACGACGCGATTGGTGCGGATGCTGATCGGCTGCGGGAGGAGATCGAGCTGCTGACTGGAGCCAGTTACACTTTTGATTTGCAGGCCTATCTGCAGGCGCAATTAACGCCTGTTTTTTTCGGTTCAGCACTTGCCAGTGAAGGTACTGACGAGTTGATTGACTGTTTTGTAGACTACGCGCCCTGTCCGGGGCCTCGGGATGCCGGCTCCAGGAAAGTCGATAGCGGTGAGAAAAAATTTACGGGGTTTGTCTTCAAGATTCAAGCCAACATGGACCCCTCACATCATGATCGGGTGGCATTTCTACGCATTAATTCCGGTGTTTATCGGCCGGGTATCAAGCTTCATCAAGTCCGAGCAGATCGGACCACGCCGATTCACAGGGCCATCACCTTTCTGGCCTCAAAACGCGAGTTGGTGGAGTCTGCATACGCGGGTGACATCATCGGTTTGCACAATCACGGTACTATCCAGATTGGAGATACATTTACCGAGGGCGAGAATCTAAAGTTTGCAGGTGTGCCCAATTTTGCCCCGGAGCTTTTTCGCCGGGTACGCCTCGATGACCCGTTGCGGGCAAAGGCGCTGCACAAAGGGCTAGATCAGTTGAGCGAAGAAGGTGCGACCCAGGTGTTCAGGCCACTGATGTCGAATGATGTAATCCTGGGTGCGATCGGAATACTGCAGTTTGACGTGGTCGTACACCGCCTGCAGCATGAATATGGTGTGGACTGCAGCTTTGAATCGGTGCAGGTAGCGACTGCTCGCTGGGTTGTCTGCGATAAAAAGTCTGATTTTGAAGCATTTCAGAGAAAAGCTAGACAGAATCTGGCACTCGATGCGGGCGGAGATCTAACCTATATCGCGCCGAATCTGGCTAATTTAAGTTTGGCCATGGAGCGCTGGCCGGATGTTCAGTTCAAGAATACCAAAGAATTATAATAATATAATTATTTAATAAACTAATAACTAATTAAAGTTTCAATTTTGTTCAATCATTCCAATGAAATGGTCGCGACGGTTGAATATCTGTCCGCCTTAGTCACTGTACCGTTGATTAATACCGCTGATGCCGGGCATCAGGGCAACCGGATGTCAGTGTCGTGGCCGGAATCTGACGGTTTCGGATCAGAGAAACCTGATCGAAATCAAAGTGCCGACGCTATCTTGGGTTACGACCCTTGCAGCATTCGCGATACACTTCCCTGTGAGAGATAAACCCCTGGAGAGTTTAGATGAGATTTACCAAAGTACTGGTGCTGGCCTCAGTGATGATGGGCTCAGTTGTATGGACAAGTGTTAGCGCCGATGGAGAGGCTGTCTACAACAGTGGCTGTATGGCTTGTCATATGCCCGGTGTAGCCGGCGCGCCTAAACTGGGCGACAAAGAAGCTTGGGCCGCCCGTATCGCACAGGGTATAGAGGTGATGTATGAGAATGCAATTCAGGGATTTCAAGGCCAGACCGGCATGATGCCTGCCAAGGGCGGTTTCGTTCATCTGAGTGACGATGACGTCAAAGCGGCGATCGACTACATGGTGAGTCAGTCCCAGTAAATTGTTGAGCTGATCTACATCAGCGCCACAGAGACGTTTGATCAAGGAAGCCCTTGAGCGCGCGGTAGAGTAGTGTTGGATCGTTGCGCCCGGTGAGCTCGCGCACGGAGTGCATGGCCAGCTGCGGGGATCCAATATCTACTGTTGCGACGCCCAGTTCGGCCGCTGTTATTGGTCCGATGGTGCTGCCACACGCCATATCATTTCGCATGGCAATCTGTTGAACGGGTATATCAAGGGATTGGCATAAATTGCGAAACAGCGCTGCAGTTTCACTGTTTGTTGCGTATCTCTGGTTAGCGTTGTATTTGATGACCGGACCACCGTTGAGGCAAGGCCGGTGCTGTGGGTCATGCTTGTCTTCGTAATTAGGATGCAGCGCATGCGCATTATCAACGGAAAGCAACACGGACGAGTCCATGGCCCTGTCCATCGTTTCTCCAGTCCCACATAGACGTTCGAGTGTAGAACGTAGAAATGGTCCTTGGGCACCGCTGGCCGACAGGCTGCCAACCTCCTCGTGATCATTACAGACCATCACAGCAGAGGTATCTCCAGAGGTGTCGATTATGCTTCGACAAGCGGTATAACAACTCAAAAGGTTGTCCAGCCTTGAGGCAGCGATGAAGTCATCATTTAGCCCGATAACTGCAGGTGGTTGCACGTCGTAACAGCTGATTTCGTAGTCCAGGACCTCGGCAACAGGTAGGTTGGCGTGCTCATGCTGGATTTGGCCAAGAAGCAGTTGTCGGAAACTTTTGCGGTCGCCATCACCTGAACTCACTAGTAAAACCACTTCTTTTTGTGGATTGATGGTCCTGTTTTTATGCACATCTCGATTTAAATGAATTGCGAGACTGGGCACTGTCGCCACAGGGCGTCGAAAGTCGATGAGCACACTGTTTATCTCTCCGTTTTCCATACGGCAAGTGACTTTGCCGGCCAGAGAAAGGTCTCGGTCAAACCAGGGTGAGAGCAAAACTCCACCGTAAATTTCTACACCCAGCTGCAAAAAGCCCTGACGCCTGATCTCGGGTGCGGGTTTGATCTTGAGACAAGGGCTGTCGGTGTGGGTGCCGATCAGCCTCAGCCCCCCATCAGTTGGATGAACAGAGCCTGTTCTGATTGCTGCGATTGACGAGCCATTGCGAACGACAAAGTAACGTCCTCCAGGTTTAAGCGACCAGCTGTTGTGTTCTGCAAGTTGTTCAAACCCTTCCGCTGTCAACAGCTGCTTTAGTTGTTTCACTGCATGAAAAGGAGTCGGTGAGTTAGCTAGAAACTCTAGTAGCCCGTTATTGAAATCTGATTCATTCATAGCCTGGTATTCTCTGTGTCAATGGTGTTCCCTTCGGGTAGCCATGTTGCGGGCTCGTGACGAGCCCCGAGACTGGCAAAGTCGAAAAGACTTGTGTCGGCGAGTTGGCTGGGTGAGATGCTCGTGACGCTTCGGAATATGGTCGCTGACCGACCAGGGTACTGCTGTTCCCAGTCAGCGAGCATTCGTTTGACAGTTTGGCGCTGGAGGTTCGGCTGTGAGCCACAAAGATTGCACGGAATAATCGGAAACTTTTGCAGCTGGGCGTATTGCGCGATATCTTTTTCAATGCAATAGGATAGTGGGCGTATGACTACATTGTTTCCGTCATCGCTCAACAGTTTGGGTGGCATTGCTTTGAGTCGACCACCAAAAAACATGTTGAGGAAAAGTGTTTCAACAATATCGTCTCGATGATGGCCTAAAGCGATTTTTGTCATCTTCTCTCTTTTTGCAAAGCTGTACAGTATTCCCCGACGAAGTCGTGAACAAAGGCCACACATTGTTTTGCCCTCGGGGATGATATTCTTGACGACACTATAGGTATCCTGATCGATAATTCGGTAATCGACCCCGAGCCCCTGCAGGTAAGCTTCAAGTCGTTCGGTTGGAAATCCAGGCTGGTTCTGGTCAACATTGACGGCGGTTAACTGGAAGTCGATCGGGGCTCTGATTTTCAATCGACACAGAATATCCAGCAGTGAGAAAGAATCCTTACCACCGGAAATACAGACCATAACGCGATCGCCTTCTTCGATCATGTTGTAGTCCTGTATGGCTCGTCCGACCTCGCGACGAAGTCGTTTTTCAAGTTTCCGTGATGTCTGGCTGGGGTGTAAAGTTGTCATTGTCATGTTGTAACCGGATATATCTGTCAGATGTTCTTTCCGAACCCACAATAGTGCGCTTTGTGTTAGGGTCGCGCAATGCGTTCTCCGAAAGGCGAATCATACACAGGGAACAGAATTCTTGCGGCTCGCTAAAGTAATCAGCTGGGTGGTTGTCTGTTTCTGTGGCCTCATTCTGTTTCTGGCGTCCATTATTCAGTGGGTTGATTGGAGTCGCTATCGCGATGCTGCGGCACAGCAGATAAGCAAAGCAATCGATCGACCAGTGTCGATTGACCAGGGTTTGTCAGTCCGTCTTTTCCCCTCAGTTCGGCTAGAGGTCAGGGGACTGGCTGTGGGTAATCCAGTTGGCAATTATCAAGACCATTTTCTGACAGTAGAAAACGTTCAATTTGAACTGGATATGGGGGCTCTTGCCGAAGGGAA
>Ga0114932_10004646_pt1 | contig 12706 bp, 11 predicted proteins | sample 2SBtaG_2_FD_87286 | JGI IMG/M metagenome (GOLD analysis project Ga0114932, IMG submission 87286) | Deep subsurface microbial communities from Kolumbo volcano to uncover new lineages of life (NeLLi) - 2SBTROV12_ACTIVE470 metaG | ecosystem: Environmental > Aquatic > Marine > Volcanic ...
GGGCCCGTGGCGTGATAGGGGCCTCGCTCCAAGCCCGAGGTGCCCGTGATTCTGCTCGCTCTCTTTGCCTGCACCGGCGCCGATCCCGCGGACCTCGTGTTCGAGAACGGCACCATCCACGTCACCTCCGTGAGCTCGACGACGGCCCTTGCGGTGCGAGATGGCGTGGTTGTTGCCGTGGGAGAAGAAGCGTCTGAGCTCGTTGGCGAGGGAACCGACGTGGTCAACCTCGCGGGCTCGACCGTCACTCCAGGCTTCCATGATGCCCACACCCACCTGTTGCCCGGTGGATTCGTCATGGAGCGCATTCTGCTGTTGGGCGTGTCGTCCATGGAGCGGGTGCTGACCAAGGTCGATGACTACGCCAGCGAGCACCCCGAAGAGCCGTGGATCATCGGCTATGGCTGGACCACTGGAGATCTGGTCGACCCAGATGGACGGCTGATCGATGCGATTGTGCCGGACAAGCCTGTGGCGCTGATCAACGGGTCCGGGCACTCGGCTCTGGTCAACAGTCATGCCTTGGAGTTGGCGGGAATCGACGCAGATACCCCCAATCCAGAGGGCGGCACCATCGTTCGTGACGAGTCCGGCGAGGCCACAGGCCTGCTGCTCGAGACAGCCATGGGCCTGGTCATTCCGCTCGCCCTCGATGCATACGACGACGAGGCGGTGCTGCAGCCCCTGCGCGAGAACCTCGATGAGTTCAGCGGCGGCGGTCTGACCAGCATCTCGGAGGTGCTGGCTGCCCCTGGAGTCGATGTCAGCCGGCCATGGCTGTACAACGAGCTCGATGCCGACCGGCTGCTGCCCCTGCGAGTGCACTACTACAGGCCGGTCTTCGAGCAGGCCGACTTGGCCATCATCGACGCCGAGCGCGGGGACTACGAGTCCGACTTGGTGCGCTTTGCGGGGGCCAAGATCTGGGTCGACGGCTCCCTTGGCAGCCTCGAGGGGTGGGTCGAGAGCCCCTACGCCACCAGCGGCACCACGGGCAGTGCCTACTTCACGGCCGAGACCCTCGAAGCCATCGTGCTCGAGGCCGAAGAGCGCAATATGCCCCTCAAGCTACACGCGATGGGCGATGCCGCGATCAATCGCAGCCTCGATGCGCTCGAAGCGGTGAGTGAGGTTCGCGGCGGCCTGGACCAACAGCACACCCTCGACCACTTTGTGCTGGCCGACGGAGCCGCGCGCTCCCGAGCCGCTGCCCTTGGCCTGGTCATCTCGATGCAGCCCGCCCACTACGCGACCGCAGCTCTGGCCGATTGGCACCACGAGCTCGACGATTGGGGCCTCGACGACGGCTACGACTGGGGAACTGCCGCCGACGAAGGGCTGCCTGTCGCTCTGGGGACCGATTGGCCCGTATGGCCCACGGCCAACTTCCAAGTCACCATGTGGGCCGCGGTCAGCAACCACGGCGACCGCTCGCTGACCTCACAACAGGCGCTCAAGGGCTTCACCGCCGACTCCGCACAGAGCGTGGGCATGGGCGGTGAGCTGGGCTGCCTCGAGGTCGGCTGCCTGGCCGACATTGTCATGCTGGACACCGACGTATTGGTGGCCGAGCCGAACGACATCAGCGGCGCCGAGATCGAAGGTGTTTGGGTCGGAGGGCGCCAGGTGAGGTGACTGCGGGTATCCTCCAGGCTCGGAGGCCCTCATGCGTTTTGCCCTCACCCTCGTCCTGCCGCTTGCTCTGCTTGGCTGCCGGGACAACGAACCCGTCGATCTGGACGGGGACGGCTTTATTGCCGACGACTGCAACGACGCCGATGCGCTGGTCTACCCGGGTGCGGTCGAGCTGTGCAACGGCGTTGACGACGACTGCAACGTCCTCATCGACGACGAGCCCGATGATGCGGTGACCTTCTACGCCGACCGCGACGGAGACGGCTACGGCAGCGCGTCGGACACCGAATCGGCCTGCGACCTGCCCAATGGCTTCGTCGTCGACAGCTCCGACTGCGATGACGCCAGCGACGAGATTCATCCGGGGGCCACCGAGGCCGACTGCACCGACTCCACCGACTACAACTGCGACGGCTCGGTGGGCTACGCCGATGCGGACGGGGACGGCTGGCCCGCTTGCCAGGACTGCGACGACGCGCTGCTGGGGGTCAGCCCCGATGCCGACGAGACCTGTGACGGCATCGACAACGACTGCGACGGCGCCTCGGACGAGACCGGCTCCATTGGAGAGAGCAACTGGTACCCAGATTCGGACGGCGATGGCTACGGCGACCCGCTGCAGCCCATGCGGGCCTGTGATCAGCCCACTGGCTACGTCAGCGACAACCTCGACTGCAACGACTCCAGCGCCGATGCGCACCCGGGCGGGGTCGAGTCCTGCGACAACCTCGACAACGACTGCGATGGCGAGGTGGATGACAACGCCCCCGACGCCAGCACTTGGTACGGGGACGGCGACAGCGATGGCTACGGCAACCCCGCGGTCTCGGTCCAGGCCTGCAGCGCTCCCGCCGGTTTCCTCGCCGACAGCAGCGACTGCGACGACAGCGATGTCGGCTCCAACCCTGACGCGGTCGAGGTCTGCGACGACATCGACAACAACTGCGACTCCGACATCGACGAGGGCTTCGACAAGACCTGGTTCGCCGACTTCGATGCCGATGGCCATGGCTACGTCGGCTGGACGGTCGAAGACTGCGTGCAGCCGGTCGGCTTCGCCAGCACCAGCGACGACTGCGACGACGACAACAGCGCTGCCTACCCCGGCGCCACCGAGGTCTGCGACGAGGCTGACAACAACTGCGATGGCACCGTGGACGAGGGCGTATCGGTGACCTGGTACCTCGACGGCGACGGCGATGACCACGGTCGCAGCACGGTCACCTCCGACGAGTGCGTGCGGCCCGCTGGCTATGTGGCAGCGTCGGACGACTGCGACGACACCGACTCGGCGGCCTACCCAGGCAACACCGAGGTGTGCGACAAGGTCGACAACAACTGCGACGGCAGCATCGACGAGGGAGTGACCGCTCTGTGGTTCCTCGACGGCGACGGAGACGGCCACGGGCGCACCGGCGTCACGAGCGACGAGTGCACCATGCCCGCCGGCTTTGCTGCGATCGACGATGACTGCGACGACCTCGATGGCAACGTCAACCCGGACGAGGCGCAGGTCTGCAATGGAATCGACGACGACTGCAGCGGCCTGCCCTCGGACGAGGTCGACGGGGACGACGACGGGTTCATGGTGTGCGAGAACGACTGCGACGACACCGATGCCGCCATCAACACCGACGCCACCGAGATTTGGTACGACAACGTCGACCAGGACTGCGATGCGGGCAGCGACTACGACCAGGATGGCGATGGCGACGACATCGCGTCATCTGGGGGCACCGACCTGAACGACCTAGACCCCACGTGCACCACCGACTGCATCGACGGCTCGACCCAGGCCACCGCGGGCTTGTCTTGCGACTCCATCCTCACCAGCCATCCCAGCTCCGCGGACGGGCCCTACTGGCTCGACCCCGATGACGACGGCGACACCAGCGATGCGGTCGAGACCTTCTGCGACATGACGCGGCACGGCGGCGGCTGGACGCTGGTCTACAAGATCTCAGACAACAGCTCGATGAAGAGCAACGGGGCGGTCAACGTCGCCAACTTGCTGACCGACGACAACAGCCTGGCCACGGTCGGAAAACTGGATGATGGGCACATCCGCGACCTGTACACCGACCAAATTCGCATTGACCAGTACGGCGCGAACAACAACCCGTTCTTCTGCACCATCGACAACATCGCCGCGTACAACGACAACACGGTCAACACCAAGAAGTGCTCGACCACCTATGACTCCGGCGCGGGCTACACCGCGGGCAGCGGCGGCAGCTACGCCTACAGCTTTGGCAGCTGGTACACGACGGGCTCCATCATCGTGCAGCTGAACTACAACGACTCGCGCCTGGGCTCCCACACGGTCTACGGCGGCAGCAGCTCGGATGGTGGCTGCACCAGCAGTGGCGGCTGCCACGCTCAGGTCTGGATCAGGTAGTCAGTCCCAGCGCTCGAGCCACTCGACGGCGCGGTCGCTGTACTCGTCGGGGATGTCGTCCACGATTCGTGCGTGGTTGATGCCCGGCGGAATCCACAGTTCCTTGGGGTCGGGAGCGTTGTCGTAGACCTCGGTCGCGTACTTGGACTGCACATAGTCGTCGGCCTCGCCGTGGATGACGAAGATCGGGGACTGAATGTCTTGGACGGCAGTACCGTTGTCGAAGTCCGAGGCGAACAACCAGCCGTTGGGCAGGTCGAGGCCCGTGCCGTCATTGCCCGAGGCGGTGGTCGACAGGAACATGTCGTGGATGATGATGCTCTGGGCTCCGATCTCGTCGTTGGTGTGCACCAGTACGCTGGCGCCGAGTGACAGCGCGATCATCGGAATGTCCTCTGGCGCCGTGCCCGTGTGGTCCGAGACGTACCCAACCGCGGCCAGCCCGTCCTCTTCGATGATGTCGTAGGTCGATGAGCCTTCGGATTTTCCGTAGCCGCGGTAGTCGAAGATGAAGATGTCGTGCGTGTCCCACTGCCAGTACAGCTCGATCCAGTGCCAGTAGCGACCGAGGTGGTTGGTGTTGCCGTGGAAGTAGATCAGCGGCGGCTTGGGCTCGTCATGGGTGGCCCAGACGCCGGTCAGCAGCGTCCCGTCAGTGCTCTGGAAGGTGATCTCTTCGATGTACTGGTCGGCGATGATGTCTCGGGACAGCTCGTAGCCGGCCGCGTCGGCAGAGTTGGGCTCGTCGACGTCCTCGCCGTCAAGCACCACGAAGTCCAGGTTCATGCAGCCCGAGCCGCTCAGCGCCAGGGCGCAGATGATTGCGCGCCTCATTGGGCACCTCCGAAGTACAGATTGATGCCCATCTGGGTCGATATCGCGCCCTGTTTGCCGGGGGCGGCCCAGCTGGGAGTGAGGTTGTCTGTGTCACTGAACCAGCCGAGCCACTTGGTCTCGAACTGAAAGCCGACGGGACCCGCGCGAAGCTCGGTGCCCAGCATGGGACTGGGGAACCAACGCAGCACCGGGAATGGCTGGATGAAGTTGTCGAGGCCCGTATAGAAGTGGTGGTTGCCGACGGGCCAAGCTGCCACGACTTGGATGTCCGGGAACAGGCGCGCACCGCCCTTGGGCAAGCCCTCGGCGTTGTTGCCCGCAAAGAAATAGAGCGTGCCGTCGACCATTACCCGAGGCCTGGCGCCGTCGGGCTCGACAAGCTCGGTATTGATGCCGATATCCATGCCGAACAAGCCGAACAGGGCCAGCTGAGTCGGGTGAAGCGCAGTGTGAACGGTGGTCTTGCCATTGAGTCCGTAGGCAATTCCAATGTCGCTCTGGGGCAGCGGTTTGTGGCCCCCGAAGTAGTTGACGATGGGTCCGCCCATGGTCGACGTGACTGCCACCTGGCCCTGCTCAAGTGGAGCAAAGGACCGAGAAGCGGCGCATCCGGAGCTGAATGCGATGGCGAGCAGAAATGTGAGGAGTGTGCGCATGCAGCGTGGGTATCCCGTCTAGAATGCTCAGCCGATGCCCCATCGAACTGTCGAACTGTTGCGCTGGATGGCGGTCGAAGCACGCAGACTCAGGAGCGTGCCGCGACTGATGGACGTGCTGTGCAGTCAGCTGGTGCTCTCGGGGGTGCCGGTGTGGCGCTCGGCGTGGGCGTTGCAGCCCAAGGCTGGCAATCAGTTCGGCCGCGGCGTGTTCTGGACCGAGGGCAAGCCTGTCATCGACCAGGAATATGACCACGATGAGCTGGTGCGCGACCGGTTTCAGCAGAGCCCGTTCCGCGTGCTGCTGTTCGGCGGTGAGCCCATCCGCCGTCGCTTGCTGGACCCCGACTGCCCCATGGACTTCCCGATTCTCGACGACCTGCGTCCGGCGGGTGCCACCGACTACGTGGCGCTTCCCGTGCGCCTGATGGACGGGCGCATCCACGCGACGACTTGGTCGACCAAGGACGACTTCGGCTTCGACAACAACCACATCGCGATGCTCGAGGCCGTCAACGACCAGATGGCGCTGCTGTTCGAGCTGTGGGAGGCGACGGACAGATCCTGACCGGTCCGTGCAGTAGAACCACGGCATGGAAACGGTCCCCTGGATGTTGCTCGGCGTGTGCGCTCTCGCGTTGTTCCTGGCGTTGGTCGGGTGGTACCGGGCCTCGACTCGAATCGGTCGCAACAACCGCGCTCGTGGGCGTGTGGCTGCGGTGGGCGAACAGGGGGCGGAACAACTGCTGGTCAGCCAGGGCTACACCATCGAGGACCGACAGGTCACGCTGCGCTGGACCATCGAGGTCGACGGCGAGCCGGTTGAAGTCAGCTCCAGAGTCGATCTGCTGGTGCGCTGCTGGGGCCAGCGCTTCGTCGCCGAGGTCAAGACCGGCGCCCATGCCCCCGACCCGCGACGGCCCGCCACTCGCCGCCAGTTGATGGAATACCTGCACGCGTTTGACGTCGATGGCGTGCTGCTGGTCGACATGGAGTCCAAGGCCGTGCGCACGGTCGCCTTCCCGACGCAGGTCCCTCCGTAGCGGTGGTCTGCAACCGCCGATAGACCAGTCCCATGCGGATGTCCCTCAACCTGTGCGCCCTCGCGTTGCTTGCCGGCTGCGGCAGCAAAGACTCGCCCACGTGGTACCGCGACATTCAGCCGGTCATCGACGCGAACTGCGCCCGCTGCCACAACGGCACGGGAATCGGTCCCGGTGACTTCCGCACCTACGAGGCCGCGGCCGCCAACAGCTTGGCCATGTCGATCTTTGTCGAGTCGGGCCAGATGCCGCCTCCGACCGCCGATCCCACCTGCGCTGACTACAAAGACAGCGAGCTGATGAACCTGACCGACGCCCAGCGCGCGCTGTTCACCGAGTGGTACGAGGCTGGGACTCCGCTGGGCAAGGTGGACGACGCCCCCGATAAGATTGTGGGGTCCCCGCCGTTCACCGCCGACGAGATCGACTTCGTATTTGAGCTGCCCCGGGACTACACACCGAGCCCCGACGCTGCGGGCAATGACTACCACTGCTTCGTTCTAGACAATCCGAGCGAACAGGACATGCTCATCACCGGCTACGAGGTGGCTCCAGGCAACCTAGCGGTCGTGCACCACGCCATCCTCTTTGCCGACCCTCTGCAGCGTGCAGACGCGTTGTTCGGCAACACTGGCGCCTCCGACTTCAGCTGTGATGACCCGGTGATGGATCTCGAGTGGCAGTACTTGGTCGGCTGGGCTCCGGGCGGGCCCCCAACCCGCTTCGACAACAACGTCGCCCTGAGAATCGAGGCTGGCCAGTCTGTGGTGTTGCAGATGCACTACTACGTCGACCCTGCAAATCCGCCCGCCGACCAGGTCGACCGCACTCAACTTCGATTCCGGGTCCGCGACGAGACCGAGGACTTCCCGCGCGTCATGTCCGTCTTTCCCATCGGGCCGCTGGACTTCACCATCCCGGCGAACGAGGTCTACACGCTGCACGACACCCTGGTGAACGACTTTGAGGAGCAAGCGGGCTTCGAGGTGAGGGGGCAGGTCCACACCATCAATCCCCACATGCATGGCCTGGGTGTGTCCTACAAAGCCTGGATTGAGCGCGTTGATGGCAGCCCCGATGTCTGTGTGATGCAGAGTGAGCGGTGGAGCTTCAACAACCAGCCCAGCTACCAGCTGCGCGAGCCCATCACGGTCGAACCCGGCGACACGTTGCACATGGAGTGCACTTGGGACAACACAGCATCCAATCCGAATCAGCTGTTCGATCCGCCACAGGACGTGCACTGGGGCGGAGGCTCCGGCGACGAGATGTGCTTCTTCCTGTCGGCCTTTACCTACGAGCCGGCGCTGTAGCTACCTGCGGGCGGCCCAGCGAGCCATGCCCTCGAGGTTGCCCTTGAGCACCTTGCTGGCGGCGGCGTCCGCTCCCTTGGTCAGGGCCTTCCACTTGAGCCAGCCCACATCGCCCTTCTTGGGGGCCGAGGCCAATGCGTACCCGAGCACGCCGTCCTTGGCGAACCACGCACCGACGTTGTAGTCGCTGCGGAAGCCCTTTGACGTAGAGAGTGCGTCGGTCTCGGCGCGAAGCACATGCCAAGCGGCCACTTGGTACCCGTTCATCTCGCCGACTCGATGCAGCACCAGCTCGTGGTGGACAGAGCCCAACAGGGGGATCTTGACCAGCTGATAGAAGCGCGCCGATGTCGGCTGCTCGTAGCGCGAGTCGGCAATGATGCGGCACTCGCTGACGTGGTCGACGTTGCCGACGTAGTTGTTCAGGTCCATGACCGCGTCGATGACCTTGGCCGGATCGACCCCGGCGATGGGCATGATGCCAAAGCCCTCTTTGGTCGGCCTGCCGGCGTGGGCCCATCCCTGGAACGAGAAGGAGCTGGGGTTGCCGCTGGGCATGCGCTGCATGACGCGGCCAATGAAGTCTTCGTGTTCGCTCAAAGGTACCTCCGAGGTGGAGGCCAGCCTACCCCGTCAGCTCGTGTAGGCAGCGACAGCCTTGCCGAGGATATCGATGGCGCGCTCGATGCGGGCGGGCTCCATGACCGCGGCGAGTCGGATCTGATCGATGCCCCTTGCCGGGTCGCTATAAAAGCCGCCCCCCGGTGCGACGACCAAGCTCTCGCCCGCATCGCGGAAGTCGGTGATCAGGAAACGCGCGAAGCGGTCTGAGTCGTCGATCGGCAGCCGCACCATCGTGTAAAAGGCGCCCTCGGGCTGGTGGCAGCTGGCGCCGTCGATGCGGCCCAGGGCGTTGATCATGGTGTCCACCCGCGCCTTGTAGATGTGGCGCACCTCTTCGTAGTACCCCTCGGGCAGGGACAGAGCCGCGAGTGCGGCGGCCTGGGCCAAGGGCTGGACCCCCAAGCGCGCCTGGCCCAGACGCTCGACCTTCTCCATCAAATGGGCATTGCGGCTGATCAAGAAGCCCACACGAATGCCACAGGCCGAGTAGGTCTTGGAGAGGGAGTCGACGATGATGACGTTGTCGCGAGCGTGCTCGAACTCCAGCGCCGACACTGGCGGTTCGGTGAACCAGATGCGGCGGTAGACCTCGTCCGAGATGATGAAGATGCCGCGCTTGACCGCCCAGTCGATGACCCGCTGCAGCTCGGCGGCGCTGTAGACAGCACCGGTGGGATTGCCCGGGTTGCTGAACAGGATGGCCTTGGTCCGCTCGGTGACGTAGCTGTCGAGGGTCGCGTTGTCAGGGATGTTGAAGCCGTCTTCGAGGTGCGTCGGCACCGAGACGATCTTGGCGCCAGCGACCGTCGCAAAACCGTTGTAGTTGGTGTAATAGGGCTCGGGCACCAGGATTTCATCGCCGGAATCGCACAGCGCACAGAATGCGAACAGCAGAGCCTCGGACCCACCCTGCGTCACAGCAACGTGCGATGCATCGAGCTCTGGGCTCCAGCGCGAGTGGTAGGCCGCGGCGGCCTCGCGGCATGAAGCGAGTCCCGATGCGGGGCCGTAGGCGATGACGTCAGGTCTCCAGCTGTTGATGGCGTCCAGAATGGGGGCGGGCGTCGGCACGTCGGGCTGGCCGATGTTCAACCGATAGAACTGCACATCGACCTGCTGCTTGACGACCATATCGAGCTTTCGAATGGCGCTTTCTTGCAGTACGAGAGCGCGGTTTGACAGGGTGGGCAAGGGGACCTCCGACAAGTGGCGCCTCTAAGCCGGTTGAGTGTTGACGTCCCGCCCACTGGCTGCCATCCTGCAGTCCATGCGGATCTTGCGCTCACACTGGCTCTCTCCGTTCGTCGCTCTGGTGACGTGCGTGATCTTCCTCTTTGCGGCGACGGACGTGGCGATAGCCAACACTCCGACGGATCTGAGCCAGCCTGCAGCGTGGCACGAGGCCGATGTGGGCCTGCCCGCCCCGGTGCCGCTGGTCATGCTCGAGGCGCCGATTCAGGTGAGTGCCGCACATGATGCGGTGCCCTCACCAGACACTCCCGAGGTGATCGCCGCCCCTATCGAGGGTGGCATGGCCAAGGGAATGCTGCTGCTGCTGGGCCTGATGGCTGTGGTGGTCATCTTGGCGGTGGCGCTTGGGGTGCTGTTCTTCCTCGATCTGACCACCGACTTCGACCTGTTCCCGAACAACTAGGTCCATGCTCACTGTCTTGCTGACTGCTGCGGCTCTTGCGGCACCCTGGGTTCATGAGCCAACCGACGCGCGAATCGGCTTCAATCCTGACTGGACCGTGACCCAAGGCGGGTCCATGGTGTCGGGCCAGCTGGCTCAGGCCGTCCACGTGCCGACGGGCGGCGGCCTGATCGTGCGAGCCCAGCCCACAAGCGCCATCCTGGACCTGCCCGAGCGGGTGCTCAACCGAGTCGGCGATGTCGAGGCGGGCATGTCTGCCGATCGATACGCCATGGTGGTCGCCCTGTCCCAAGAGGACGAGGCGTTGATTCTGAACACGCGCTACCTCGGTTTCTCGGATGTGGCGGGAGCTCGAGTCGGGCGGTGTGTCTTCTTCACCGATGCCACCGACACCGAGCCCGGCCGCATGTGGTGGCACACGACCTGGCGCACCAGCAGTCATTTTCTCGAGATCATCAGCTGGGTTCCGGACGACCGCAGTCGCCCGTTCATGGCCGCCATGCGCACCCTCGAGGGCAACGTCGGTCCCGCGGGAGCGTGGCAGCCTGGAGCCGCGCTGTTGTACCGAAAGCCCGTCGGCAAGTGTGACGGCCCAGCAAGCGTCGACCGCATGGCGGCGGTCGCTCGCAGCAAGCAGTACGCGGTGGCAAAGGCAGCCCTGCGCGTTCCTAGTGCGCACCCGAACACCTCGGCCATCGTCGAGCTTGGAATCTTGGGCGCCTTCATCGCCGACGCCGATGCCTGCGTACAAGAGATGGCGTCGTCTGTGGGCGCCTGCAGCGTGCATGAGCGCCGGTCCGACACCCAACGCTCCAAAGAAATGCAGCAGGCCGTCGTGCGCTGCCTCGAGACCGCCGAGCGCTCCAGCTTGGCCGTTGAAGCGCTGCTGGGTTCCACCGAACCCTGAGCGGTGGAATTCAAATGCTAGACTGGGGCGTGCGTACTTCCTTGCTACTTCTCCTCGTAGCGACTGTCGGGTGCCGCCCACAGCAGGGCGACGCCGACCGAGACGGCTCGTATGACGCCGCTGATTGCGACGACAACAACCCCGCCAGCTACCCCGATGCCGACGAGCTGTGTGATGGCCTCGACAACGACTGCGACGGCTCCATCGACGAGGGCGTCGCGTTCGAGGCCTATGTCGACGCCGACGGGGACGGTCATGGAGCCGGAGAGCGCCAAGACATCTGCCTAGGTGATCGTGGGTTCGCGGACGCGGGTGGCGACTGCGATGACATCGATCCCGCTGTGCATCCGGGCGCCGACGAGGAGTGCAACTTCATCGATGACGACTGTGACGGCGAGGTCGACAACGGTGCGGCGGACATGGTGCTGTGGTACCTCGACAACGACGGTGACCAGGTGGGCGGCGACACAACGCAGACGTCATGCGGCACTCCGCCGGGAGATGGTTGGGTCGACGTCGGCGGCGATTGCAACGACGCGAACGACGAGGTGGGACCGTCCTTCCCCGAGCTGTGCGATGGGGCCGACAACAACTGCGATGGGCTGGTCGATGAAGTGCTGCCCACCTGGTTTCGCGACGGCGACGGCGACGGCTTTGGCGATCCGGGCAACACGCGTCAGATCTGCGACCAGCCCGACGACTTCGTGGGCAACGCGACCGACTGTGATGACGATGCGTCCCTGGTGCACCCCGATGCTGCCGAGACCTGCAATGGCATCGACGACAACTGCGACGGGCTCATCGACGACGATGACCCCGAGGTCCAAGACAAGCCGACCTGGTTTTCCGATGGGGATGGCGATGGCTTTGGAGACCTGGGCTTGACCACCGAGGCCTGCCAGGCGCCTGAGGGAGCGGTGTCTGACTTCACCGACTGCGCCGACGACGACTTCAGCATCAACCCGGGGGCCGTTGAGGTGTGCAACGGGCTCGATGACGACTGCAATGGCGCCGACGACGACGGGCTGGTCTTCTCGGATTGGTGGCTCGACGGCGACGGCGACGGGTTCGGCATTGGTACGGCCACCACAGCCTGTGAGCAGCCTGCGGGGACCGCGGCCGCCGATGGGGACTGCGAGGATGGCGACGGCTCGGTCAACCCGGGCGCCGACGAGGCCTGCAACGGCGTCGACGACAACTGCTCTGGAGACGAGACCGACCACTCAGACTGGCAGACCTGGTACGTCGATAGCGATGGCGATGGGCACGGTGTGGGCACGTCGACCATCGATGATTGCGCCCAACCCAGCGGCTACGCGGACGTCGATGACGACTGCGACGACAGCAATGGGGCCATCTCTCCCTCCGATGCCGAGACCTGGTACGACGGCATCGATCAGGACTGCGACGGCGGCGACGACTACGACCAAGACGGGGACGGTGAGCCCGCCTATGAACACGGTGGCGCGGACTGCGACGACCTCGACGATGGGTCTCTGGGGGGCTGCGGCATCACCGCGGGCTCGGCACTGGTCGATTGCCAGGAAGTGAAGGACTTGGTGCCAGGGGTCAGCAACGGGGTCTACTGGCTCAATCCGGACGACGACGTCAGCACCGCGGCCTTTGTGGGCTATTGCGA
>Ga0114932_10004650_pt1 | contig 12693 bp, 10 predicted proteins | sample 2SBtaG_2_FD_87286 | JGI IMG/M metagenome (GOLD analysis project Ga0114932, IMG submission 87286) | Deep subsurface microbial communities from Kolumbo volcano to uncover new lineages of life (NeLLi) - 2SBTROV12_ACTIVE470 metaG | ecosystem: Environmental > Aquatic > Marine > Volcanic ...
AAATTGAACCCGATGCACTTTATTACCTATACGAAAATAATGGGCACGTGGAAGAGGTTAGAAAATTTAATCCAAAACTTAAATCGGAAGCAATTTCATGTTATAAAGATAAAAATTTATCGGAAAAATTAAGATTAGATGCAATTGAATCCTTAATCGAAAAAAAATATGAGGATAAAAATATAACGGATAAAAATAAACATCGTAAAATCACTCAAGAGAAATTAATAAATGAAAAAAGTAAAATATTAACTCAATTACGAGATGAGCAGATACAAAAAGGTAAACATCAAAAAGCATTGGATTACGAATTTAGACTTCAGGAATTGCAATATGAACCAAGTCGTTTAAGAAAATTTAACTTACCAAAAGAATTTGATATTAATTTCTCTGATACACAAAAAGTGAAGGAGTTAGCACTCAATGAGAAATTGGAAATATCGTTAGATACAGAGGCTTTAAAAATAGAGGATATTTCATGTACTGAAAAATATTTAATTAATTTAGATTCTAAAATTTCTAAATTAAATGAAATTAAAACAACCAATAATTGGCTGGTAGATTTATCACCGATGAAAGTAATAAAACCGGTTTATAGTCTAGACAACGAAATTTTAATTGAAATACAAAAGGAGTATTAAATGAACGAAATGATACAAAAAGCTCAAGAAGCAATAAGAGCAAGAGATACGCTGATATTTATTGAAACGGTTGAAGAAGTTGAAGCGATTAAAAGTATTCAGGCATTGGGCTTAGCAATGCAACTAAGTGTAGTAAAATGGAATCCTGTTGAGCATTTTCAGGATATAACACCTGAAGGTGGTATGCAAGCGATGCAACCAATGAACCAAGTTAACGATTTACATAGCATGCTTAATGAAATTGCAAATCATTCTGGTGATACGATCTTTGTTTTACAAGATGTCCATTTTTTTATATCGGAGCAAACACAACCTGCAGAATTAGCAAATTTAATTCGCAACTTCAAACTATTAAAACGAGAATTAAAGTCAACACAAAAGACAATTTTAGTTTTAGGAGTAAATTTTAATTTATCTCAAGAATTACAAGATGACTTTACATTATTGCAACATAAACGTCCCGATAAAAAACAATTGCGAAAAATATTGATTGATTTTATTGCAGCACAACATTGGGAAAATCGTTTAACAAATAATGAAAAAATTAGAGATACAATTATAGATGCAGCGACCGGATTGACTGCTGATCAAGCACGAAGTTCATTTACAAAGGCAATAATAAAAAATGGGCAACTAGATGGGAAATCAATTGAGTTTTTATTAGATCAAAAAAAACAAATCATTCAACGGCATGATATGTTAGAATATTACGAAGCCGATACAACAATGAATGCTGTTGGGGGATTATCCAATCTTAAAACGTGGTTGAGAAAACGAAAAAAAGCATTTTCTGAAGAAGCGCGTCAATTATCAATTCCTGAACCCAAAGGGCTACTTGTATTCGGTGTTCCTGGTGGCGGAAAATCTTTAACTGCAAAAGCAGTTGCAAGTATGTGGGAAATGCCTTTACTTCGATTTGATGTGGGTAAAATATTTAATTCACTTGTTGGACAATCAGAAGCTAATATGCGTGAAGCACTAAACATAGCTGATGCTATCTCCCCATGTATTCTATGGATTGATGAAATGGAAAAGGGCTTTGCCGGTGCATCGGGAGGGCATGAAACGACTACTCGAATACTGGGCAATTTCTTAACATGGATGCAGGAAAAAACATCGACTGTTTTTGTAATTGCTACTGCGAACGACATTACAAAACTACCGCCAGAGTTTATTAGGAGAGGACGTTTTGATGAAATGTTTTTTGTTCCCCCTCCAAATGAAAATGATAGAAAAGAAATTTTTGAAATATTATTAAACAAATATAAATTAGACCCAGAGCAATTTGATTTATCAAGGTTAGCTAGAAATAGCAAAGATAGAACAGGTGCTGAAATAGAGCAGTCAATTATCGAGGCAAAATATGATGCTTTTGATGATAAAAGGAATCCACAAACGGAAGATATTTATAGAAGTTTAACTAGTGTTACTCCAATTTGGCATAATTTTATAAATATTATTAATACCAATGAATACCAACAAATAATTGGTAATGCAAAAAAAGCATCTGAAATGGATAGAGATACAAGATCACAAAGAGGAGGAAATTCTTAATGAATTATTTTTTTGATGAATCGGGTAATTGGGCAGAACCACTAAAAGAGAATAATCTTTTAGTTTTAGGTGGGTTACTCATTAAAGATAAAAGTTTAGAAAGAAACTTATCAAATGATATTCGATTTTTCAGGGATGATAATAATTTGCAAACACTTCATGCCAATGAATTAAATAATCAACAAAGAGATGAATTATATGGAATAATTGATAGATATTTACTATCTGATAATATGACAGCATTAGTGAGATGTTTTTCTCCAAATATTTTTTACAAAAAAACAATTGAAAATATTGATAATGTTTACATTGATTTAGCATCTGTTTTGATTAATGATATTTCATTTGGAGACAATATTGTAAATATTGAATACGATATGAAATTCAACTATTCATATCCTGCAAATGTTGTTTCAAAATTATATAAGAAGTTACCTTATTATTACCATAAAACAATTCTCAATTTTGATATAACAGAAAAGGGGTATACCTTTAGTAGAAAAAGAATTTCAGATATTATAGAAAGAAATTTGGAAAAAGAAAAAAATGATATGTTAAATCGATTTTATCAAAAAATAAATCATACAAGTGAAAAACAAGCTGAAAGCCGTAAGCAAAATATTTCTAACTATCTTTGGACTGAACTATATCTCAAAATTGAAAGTAATGAAACAATGAGAAGTAAGTTTAAAGATAAAATTGAATTTAATTCTGAAAATCGCATGAAAACATTAGGTATAAAATCTAGCAAACAACAATTTATGTTAACGTTTTCAACTAAGCATAAACAAAGTGTTGGGGTGCAAATTATTGATATATTATCAAATATGATTTATAGGTTTGGTATAAAACCAAATAAAAAAGCACCGAGCTCTGTACAAGGAATTTATAAAAATATCACCCTTCAGGAGGTATTATAATGAGTAGTTTCCAAGTGAAAACTAAAGCATTTAATGGTAATGTTATTGATGTAAAAATTGAATTGTTTCTTGATGGATTAATAAAAATCAATAAAAATATTAAAAAAAATGATGTGATTTCAACACGAGTGTACACTGATGCACAATCAATAATATTGGAAACTTTGCAAAACTCATATTCAAAACTAAGGATTGATAAAGTAGGGTTTACAATAATTTCCCGAGATTTGGAAATACTAAAAAATCAAATGTTAATTCCTAATACTAAAAGCTTAGTTAATGCAATTCATCAATTGGTAATGAATAATATCTGTGATAATATTTCAATCGATAATAAATTGGATTTTGATAAAAAAGTTGAAATATTAAATAGAAAAGAAGATGAATTTATAGAGTTCTATTTAGGTAGAAAAAAACAATATATTAAGAATAAAAAATTATTACGGGTAATTCATTTAAATGATGAAAAAAAATATAAGGAAGCATTTACCATACTGGGTGAAATTAATACAAATGAATTATCTAAATTTGAAAATGAAGAATTCGTTTTTACTAGATTTCAGTTATTTTTAAAAAATGTAAAAGAAGATGTCGAACCAATATTTAGGAATTTAATTGATGAATATTCGGAAAATCCACGACAAATAAAAAGGTTATATTTTGAGTATATTCGATTTTTAGAAAATTTACGAGATGAAAGAAAGCCTCAAAAAATGATTCGTGAATTTGAATGTAAATATCCAATATCCTTCTTATCAAATGGTGAGTTAGCATGGTATTATTACCTTAAAGGGCGCGCTGAATATGGCCGTGGTGACTTTTTATTTGCACTAGAGAACCTATCATTTGCACTCGAAAATGTGGACAAAGATAATGAACGACTTTTAGCATCAATTTATAATACATCTGTAAATTCATTTACAGACAATTTATTTTTTAATGAGGCTAAAATTATTGCCAAAAATACATTTCAAATCAGAAAGAAGAATGATTATTCAGAGTTATATGAAACAGTTAGTTTGCAGGGTGGAATTGAATTTAAGTCTGCAAATTTCAAAAAAGCATTTAATTATTTTATAGAATCTGAAATCATGTTTAAAGGGAAAGCATTAACGAATTCAAATCCAAGTCGAGGATATAATTATATATCAAAATCAGCTATAATGTCGGGAAAATTTGATATTGCTAGAAAATATTTAGATAAAGCAAATGAAGTAGGTGACAGAAAGGGTTTCTCAAAAGCCATTGAATTATTATTTTATTTAAAGCAGAATAATTATGCAAAAATGGATGAGGTATATAAAGAATCAATTATGCTACCTGAAAATCACTTATATGGTAAATATGATAATTTTGCTATTGGCTGGGGATATACTTTTATGGCTTTATCGTCATTTGAACAAAAGAAATTTAAAAATGGGATTCAACATTTAGTTAAAGCAATTGATAATTTTATGGACGATTTGTATTTGCTCGAAGCATTTTATGTATCTCTATATTTATATCAATATGCTTTGCCTGAAGATGAAATTCAACGGTTTAGAGATTTGACAGCAGATTTTGATCTTAAAAATGAATTTGAAGAATATATTGCTAAGCATATTATAATTTCAGAACAATACGCTAATATATTTGATGTTGAATCAAACGAAATTAATATACTTAAACAGTTCTATAATGATACAAAAGAGATAAATGATGAAAATTATTATCCAGAAGTTGTTAAACAAATTTTAGATTCAATTTGCTTGATGTAGATAAATATGAATACTCAGGAGCAAATTACTGAAATATTAAATAAAGGTGTTACAGAAAAACGAAAAGGAAATTATTCCCAAGCACTTAACTTTTATTCCAAAGCAAATGATTTAGACCCCACAAATATTTGGACTTATTATAATCCTGCAAAAGTACAATTTTTAATGGGTGAATTTATAAACTCTGCTCAAAATTATTTGAAAGCAGGCCATGTTTCAATTGTTAATATGCTTAATAGAATTGATACTGGGGATCCAATAAGTATGGTTTGGTTACTTCAAATAGATAGGCTAGCTATTGAGGAAAGAAGAATATTTAGAGCAACACATTCACTTGCTGAATTTTTGTTAATTGATAACAACACCCCAAATCATTTAGGCCGAACACTAACTATGATGAGACCGAAACAAATGACTTCCGTAATTCAAAATGATATGAGAGAATATACATTAGGATTACAAGGGAAAAATAGCAAACCAAATATGAAAATAGATGAAAGCATTTTTGAACCATTAGGACGAGAATATTTATTAAATAATATTAATTGGTATCAAATAGAACAAAGAGAGTTAAACCCAAATTTAATTTATTAAAAGGAAAAACAATGTCAGGACCAAAAAAAACCAGTTATTCAATTTCACGGCAATTACGTGAGAAACGTAAAAGAGAGCGAAATGCAAAGCGCTTACGCCAAATTGATGATATTACTACTGAACTAAATCAATGTACTAAACATATTCAAAAATTAAATAATAAATATCACCAAAAAGCAAATTATATTTCTGTAAGAGTCCAAGGCTGGATGAATGATGTAAATGTAGCCATTAATGGCGATTTGCGTGATGCATGGAGAGGATTAAAAGGTATAAAAAATTATTTAAATAATCAAGAAACACGGTTGACAGAAAATGTAAAAAGAGAAAAGAAAAGACAACAACAGAGAGAGAAAAGGATTAGAGAATCTCAGCAACGAGCAAAACAAAAAGAAATAGAAAAAAAAATTAAAGAGCACAATATAGTTAGTAATAAATTGAATTACATTAAATCTGAAATTGATTTATTGGAAAATGAATTTGGTGACGCAATTTCTCAGATTCTAAAAAAACCTCTAGTATGGATTTCAGAAGCTGAACTTGAAATAGATGAAAATCTACAAAGTGCTAAAAACTCAATTGCTGGGGTTGAGAAGTTTTTAGAAAGTAAAAAGGAGCATATTAATTCAATTCGTCAAAACTTAATTAAAACTGAAAAAACAAAAAAAATTATTGAGTCAGTTAGGTCTATTGAAACAGATTTTTCAGAATTCATGAATAATGCGATTAAACAACGGATACAACATTTTATAAAAGCAGTTGAATTAAATTCAGAAAATGTAAATACGCTTAAACAAATTAATGAATTTAAAAAGCAAGTTTCTGAAAAATATGATGAATATGAATTCAAAAAACAAGACCATAAATATGTTTCAGAAACATTTGCAGATGCTTTAGGTGGAGAACCAAAAGACGATGGTGACGGTGGTACGGTGGTGAGTGGTGAGATTGATGGTGTGCCAATTACTGTTAATCTTAATAATTCGAACAATGAGATTAAAATGGACACCCCTACAGATGGTTCATGTAGTCGTGGATTAGAAGCATTGCAAAATAAATTAAAAGATGCACAAATAGAATTAGGAGATATAAAAGTAGTCAATACAGGACAGACTATTAAGAATATGAATAAACCTATTCGTATAAAAGGTAAAAGATTAAATGCTTAATAACAGACTTGTTATCACATTAGGTGCGTCTTGGCAAATTGTGCCAGAATTATTGGGATTTACTAATCCAAAATTAAAAGTTTATAAAAACCACTCAAATTTAATTGAAATTCAAAAATTACGAAATGAATATAAAATTCAACCGGTAGACGAGGTTTGGGTAATTACAACAGGTGGGATTAAAACACAAAATTCAATAGAAGCACTTAAAAATTGGAATAAAAATTATAACTTCGATTTAAAAATATTTAGACTGGGTGAAGTCGATGAATTAGCAACTGTTGAAGAGTGTCGGTTTATGGCTGATTATATTTATAGAACGGTTTTACATGCTTCTGAGAAAGTAAATAAATTATATCTTTCACTTGCAGGTGGTCGAAAAACAATGAGTGCGGATATGCAAAAAGCGGGTGGTATTTTTGGATGCGATGCAATGTTGCATGTTGTGACAAAATCTATTACTACCAGAGATGATTTTACAGCACTGACTAAGCATAAATTTGATTCGGAACTACCCAACTTTCTAATTGATTACATTATACCTTTGGTTACTTTTGATAAGATTGAACGAGATATGGTTTTAAATACGACCCCTCAAATTATTGCTCAGAATTATCCATTATCCAATGATGGACGATTATTAAATAATCTCTATGATGAAATTAATAAACGATCGAAAAATGCAATAAATTTACTTTTTAATTATTCTCAGGAATTACTAGGTACTACGGAACTATCTAATTTCAGGGCATTATATTCTCTACCCCCTGTATTAATTGAAAAATTAAAAACAACTCCAATTACTTATGATATTGCAAAAAAACTCCCTAAAGCAGAATTACACTGTCATTTTGGCGGAATTGCAAACCCAAAAGAAATGATTGAAATTGCAAAGTCAAATGCAATCGAAGTTAAAAAGATATTACATGAAAATTTATCCTTTGCTGAATGGTTAAAACAAGTTAGGCAATTAGTTGTTAGCAATGATATGAAACAATTGTTAGAATTAGTCCCAAATGTTGAAACTATTCGGAAAGAAAAATTTACTGATATTCACGAACCATTTACGGTTGCAGGATTTTTAATGCAGTTTGATGGTTTTTCAGATATGCTTGATAAATTTATTTATGGTGAATTAAATGACGAATTATTCAAAGGTATTGACATTAGAAAATATGAATCATTAGGTGATTTACAAGGATCTGGTTTATTACAATCAGAAAATTCAATTAGAAAAGCATCACAAATTTTAGTTAGTCAATGCAAAGAACATAATGTAAAATATATTGAAGTGAGATGTTCTCCTCACAATTATACTCGAGGGGGATTATGTGCTGAAAAAGTTGTTGAATTAATGATGGATGAATTTGAAAAATCAACTACTTATTTTAATTTGATATTTATTGCAAGTCGTCATGGGAAAATGAGTAATGTCCATAAACATATTGAATTGGCTAAAGATATGTTGAAAAGTAATGAGAAATTTAGAGGTTTTTTTGCAGGATTTGATTTGGCGGGTGCTGAAGATGCGAAGTCAGCTGAAGAACTCAGAAGTGCTTTCTTATCCATTATGGAAGAATGTTCAAATATTACAATACATGCGGGAGAAACAAAAGAAGTCGAGAGTATTTGGGAAGCTGTATATCATCTAAATGCAGACCGCATTGGACATGGTTTAAAATTAAAAGATAGTTCTAAATTAATGGATAAATTCAAAAATCGTAAAATTACATTGGAAATGTGTCCAACAAGTAATGATCAAATTGTTGGGTTTAATAAAAATTATCCATTAATATATTATTTAAATAATGGTATTAGAGTAACTATTAATACAGACAACCCCGGTATTTCAAAAACAAATTTTTCACAAGAATTTGTAAAATTAAATGAAATTTCATATCGTGATTTGACACAATGGGAAGCCATTCAACTTATAAAAAATGCACTTTCCGCATCATTTTCAAGTTTTGATGTACGCCAAAAATTTACCTTATTAGCAGAAAAAGATATTTTGAATATATTTAATTAAGATTTAATGTTGAGAATATATCATTATGATGTAATTAAAGATGTTTTGGGGTTTGGAAATAGATTAGTTTTTTGGGTTTCAGGGTGTCCATTTACATGCAATGGATGTATTGAAGAAAAACTACAAAGTAATAAATTAGGTAAAGAAATCACCTCACCTGATTTATTTAATCAAATTAAAAAAATATTACCACAAATAGATGGTATTACTTTCTCTGGTGGTGAACCACTATCACAAAGTTATCACATTTTAGATTTTTTATCTTATTTACCTAATGATATTGATAAAATGCTCTTTACAGGCTTCAATTTTTCTGAATTAAAAAATGAACAAATTAAATGCTTTAATAAATTTGATTTAGTAGTAGAAGGTCGATTTGATATTAATAAAATGGGTAAATATCTGTGGCGGGGTTCATCAAATCAAAAATTTATATCACCGACTCAAAAATACAACCCAATTATTGAAGGTCTTTATAAAGCAGATAGCGAGGGATTGAATATAAAAGTAAATAATAAACAAATTCACTTTTATGGAATTCCTACGCATAATGATGAAATTGATAAAGTAAGAAAAAAATTAGAATTAAAGGATATTATATTAGAATTCGAGGAATAATTTGAAATTAATAGATGAAAAAAGTATAGACGGTAAATTAATATTTTGCCAAGATGATATAAATGAATTAATAAATTGTAAAACGGCTTACCAAAATTTAGGGCTAATAAAAAAAGCGATTAATACATGTAATTTTATTTTAAAAATTGATAAAAATAGAATTGATATTTTAGGTGAAGTCGCCGAAATGTATTATGATTTAGGTAATTATTCTGATTATGAAAAAATAATGAATAATTGCATACAAATCGAGCCACAAGAAATTAATCATTATAAAGAATTAGCATCTCATTATTTTAATATGAACGAATACGATAAAATTTATGATTTAGTTCGCAAAGGAAAGAGTATTACAAATTCTGATTATTTTAATAAAATGGAAAAAAGATTATTAGAAATTGAAAAAAGAACATCTCAAATTGACCCTCCAGAAAATTTTAAAAATCATATTATAGATTTTATTAATTTATTTCAAGGACGCGAAAATGTATATGCGAGACAGTGGAGAGATGATAGTGGGAAATGTGGGTATGTTCCAGTTTGGCAACCCATTAATTTTAATGTCATAAATAATCATTTCGTAGGCAATATGACTTGTGGAGTTTATCCAATTAATATTCAAAATAATGTGAAATTTTTAACTTTAGACCTTGATATTCAAAAATATGCATTAGAATCATATCAAACTGATAAAAATTATTACGATAAATTAAATATTCAGTTTAAAGAAATGTGTTTAAAATGTGAAGAAATTTTAAAACAACATCATATTTTTTGCTATTTTGAATTTAGTGGATTTAAGGGATTTCATATTTGGATATTTTTTAAAGAATGGATAAGTGCTTCAACAGCGAAAATAATTGGTGATAATCTAAGAACTATATTATTAAATCCTGAATTTCCAATAAATATTGAAGTCTTTCCAAAACAGGGAAAAGTTACGAGTAAAAACTTGGGGAATTTAATAAAATTACCATTTTCATTACACTTAAAAACGAATGCGAGATCTTATTTCTTAGATTCAACATTTAATAAAATTTCAGTTACTGATTTTTTTATTAATATAAAATTAAATGAAAAAGAGGATATTTATAAATTAGCAAAAAATATTCAAAATGAAGCAGATAATATCAGCAAAAACGCATTGGATACACTTCAAAAATCTCAAAATGATAATGATAATAATCAATATATTGCTTTAGATGAAACTGGAAAAACGATCGACGTATTTAATTTTAACGATAGTAAAGAGGTACAATGGTTAAGACAAAAATGCCAACCCATTAATAAATTAATAGAAAAAGCAGAAATAAATTGTGAATTAAGTAATCAAGAACAATTAGTCGTTTTATATGTTCTTGGACATTTACAAAATGGTGTTGAAATTGTAAATGGAGTTTTTAAAAAATGTTTAAATATCCCGCCAGATAGATATATGAAGTCTAATTTTAAAGGAAATCCTGTCAGTTGCCCAAAAATAAGAAGTAGATTAGGACAATTGGTTGATAGAAAGAAATGTAATTGTACATTTTCAAATATGTTAAATACATACCCTCATCCAATTTTACATTTAAATGATATGAATAATATGAAAATTGAAGTTGATCCCAACGAATTGAAAACCAAATTATTTATAGAAAATTATTTGGAAATGAAAAAAGATCATAGAGAATTATCAAATCAGCTTGATATAAAACAAAAAGAATTATTTGATTATTTAAATAATAATGAATTAAATGAAATAGATACATCTTTTGGAAAATTAAAAATAATTAAAGATGGCGAAAATTTCCAATTCCAATTAATAATGAATAAATAATTAACTTATAATTGTATAATGATAGTTTATATCGCTGAACAAGGTTCTCAACTACATAAAACAGGTGAGAGGCTATCTGTGATTAAAGAAGGAATTGTATTAAGATGGTTCCATACTAAAGATATTCAGCAAATTATTATAATGGGAAGTATATCTTTAACATCACCGGTAATTACATATTTATTAAAAGAGAAAATAGATACTGTTTTCATGTCGTATTTTGGTAAATATAGAGGTCGGTTAGTTGGTGAGTTTGGGAAAAATATTGCATTAAGAGTTTCGCAATATGGATATTTATCAATACCTGATAAATGTAAAGTATTAGCTAAAATTTATATATTGGGAAAAATAGAAAACCAAATATATATGATGCAGAGGCGTAATTATAGAATAAAATCTAATGAAGTCATAAAAAGTTTAACCATATTGAGACATTTATCTAAGCAAATAAAAGAAGGTGATGATAATCTTGAATCATTAAGAGGATATGAAGGAAGTGCTGCGAGAGTATATTTTTCTGTATTTTCGCATTTTTTGTTAATAGACGATTTTATATTCAATGGAAGAAACAGAAGACCTCCTAAAGATGAAATCAACGCCTTACTCAGTTTAGCATATACATTTTTAATGAATCAAATTCAAACAAAATTATATGAATGTGGGCTTGATCCATATTATGGTGCATTACATCAATTAAGTTATGGTCGTCAATCATTAGCATTAGACATTATGGAAGAATTTAGGCCTTTAGTTGATGATTTTGTTTTAAGTATGATAAATAAGAAAATTATTCGCAAGAATCATTTTAAATATAATTCAAATTTGAATGATTCTGCTGATGGTGAAATTGAAGGGAATTTACCTGTAATGTTAACTCCTGATGGAATGCGGAAATTTATTTTTCAATTCCAAGAGTTTTTAAAAACAAACTATTTTTATTTCGATAAGGATGGAAAATATAAATTATCTTATATATTTCTACTACAATGTCAGTCTATGGCTAGAGTATTAAAAGATAGTGAATTAGATTATAAAAGCTTTAATTGGAAAATAAATGTATTAAATTAAAATGAAAAGACTATACCTTATAAGTTTTGATATTAGTAAAAATAATATTAGACGATATGTTGTAAAATTATTAGTTGCAAATGGAGACAGAGTTCAAAAGTCTGTCTTTGAATGTTTATTAAATGATAAGCAATATATTAATATGAAAAACAAGTTAGATAAATTAATTGATAAAGATACAGATTCAATACGATATTATTTTTTTTGTAATAATTGTAAAGATAATATTTCTATTTCGGGCCAGGGTAATTATACATGTGAAGAAGATTTAATAATTGTATAATTGTATTATTAATTTTGACTAAATTACATGTATTATAATTCTGACAAGAATTTAATGTTTATTGAAAAAGCGAGTAAAGATCCATTTTGGCAAAGTTTGTGAAAAACATTTTGGCTGTTCAGGAGTGATAGAAGGTAGGAATATTTTTCCTGTTTTCGTTGGATTTTTAAAGAGGATTTGCGATTTTTAATGAAAAATCACTAAGTCATTGAATTTATTGAGTTTATTGAATTTTTTGCAA